>Ga0172377_10004801_pt1 | contig 13871 bp, 11 predicted proteins | sample Pumphouse3metaG_FD_119749 | JGI IMG/M metagenome (GOLD analysis project Ga0172377, IMG submission 119749) | Leachate microbial communities from a municipal landfill in Southern Ontario, Canada - Pumphouse #3 metaG | ecosystem: Engineered > Solid waste > Landfill > Unclassified | place: Canada... | reverse complement strand
AGTCCGGCTCTTCGAATCCTGACGTTCCCCGAAGGGAACCGGCTTCTCGTTGTTGCGGTGTCACGTTGTTCCTTCCTCACCCCTGCGGGGCCGGCCCAGAGTCCGGCTCTTCGAACCCTGACGATCCCTAAAAAGGGAACCGGATTCTCGTCATAGAAAATGAATTTTTAGAGACGCCCTCAAAACAAAAGAATCTATGCGCGATAATTAGGCGCTTCCTTCGTAATCGTTACATCATGCGGATGTGATTCGCGAAGGCCCGCATTGGTAATGCGGACGAACTTAGCCACACGTTGCATATCGGGCAAAGTCTTTGCTCCAATATAACCCATCGCTTGGTGAATTCCACCTACAAGCTGGTACACCGTGTCGCGAAGAGGTCCCTTATATGGAACGCGCCCTTCTATTCCTTCCGGAACAAATTTAGCGACATCCGTAATGTTGCCTTGGAAGTAGCGATCCTTGGAACCGTTCTTCATCGCACCGATGGAGCCCATACCGCGGTAGCTCTTGTAGCTCCGACCATCGGCGAGAATAACCTCTCCCGGGCTTTCTTCCGTACCGGCAAAAAGGCTGCCGAGCATCACAGAGCCAGCACCTGCAGCAAGAGCCTTGGCAATATCGCCGGAATACTTGATGCCGCCATCCGCAACAATCGTGATGCCCGCCTTGCGGGCCGCTTCGGCGCATTCAACGATAGCGGTGAATTGGGGAACACCAACTCCAGCAATAATGCGGGTGGTGCAAATCGAACCCGGACCGATGCCGACCTTGACCACGTTTGCCCCGCACTTCGCAAGTTCCGTAACAGCTTCCGGAGTAGCGACGTTGCCGCCGCAAATCACGAGCTTCGGATATTTCTTGCGGAGAGTCTTTAACATCGTGCGGACGCCAATATGATGCCCATGGGACGTATCCACAACCAACATATCAATGCCGGCATTCACAAGCTTTTCAACGCGTTCAAGCGTACCCGAGCCTGTGCTAACAGCGGCAGCGACGAGCAACTGGCCATTCTTATCAAGAGAAGCCATCGGATTGCTTTCGCGCTTCAAAATATCGGTTAAAGTGATAAGCCCCCTCAAATTTCCTTGGGTGTCGACAAGCGGAAGCTTTTCAATGCGATTCGCATTAAGAAGTTCCTTCGCCTTGACGAGACTGATTTTGGGGCTCGCCGTAATCAGTTTTCGGACCATCACATCTTTTACCTTCACGGAATAATCCGTTATCGTGCGGAGGTCACGGCTGGTGAGTATTCCGACAAGCTTCCCCTTGGAAGAAAGGATCGGAAAACCGCTCACTTTGAGATTTTTCTTGAGGGCAATCGCATCGCTCACCGGCTGTTCTTCATTGAGAGTCACTGGATTGGAAACGATTCCGGATTGCCAATGCTTTACCTTATGGACTTCTTCCGCCTGAGCTTCTGCGGACATATTCTTGTGAATAACGCCGATTCCGCCTTGTAAAGCAAGGGAAATAGCAAGAGGAGCGGTCGTCACCGTATCCATTGCAGCACTGATGATTGGAATATTCAGTTTAATTCCCGGAGCAAGCTGAGTGCTCACGTCTGTTTCTAAAGGGAGAACTTCGGACTCGCCTGGCACAAGCAGCACATCGTCGAAAGTCAAGGCTTCTTTTTCTTTAATAATCATCTTTTGCCTCGCATTTAATTTCGCTCAAATATAGAAATTTTCATTTCAAAGGGCCATTAAATTTGCCCATGCAGGCTTCAATTCCTTGATCCATCAAGGTTTCTACCACACTTGGAATGTTCTTTAACGCAAGTTCAATTCCGGGCCGGTCTTCCGGGGTAATTTTGGAAAGCACCCAATTTGCCAAATCCCATTTCGGCGGGCAAATGCCCTCGCCAATCCGGACCCGCACAAAATTTGGCCCGATTTTTTCAATAATATTCCGAAGCCCGTTCTGCCCACCGTGCGACCCTGAACCGCGCACGCGGATGCGTCCACAGGAAAGAGTAATATCGTCTACAAGCACAATCAGATTTTCAGGCTTTACTTTATACCAAGTCATCAAAGCTTGGATAGCTTCCCCGCTCAAATTCATAAACGTCTGCGGCTTGGCAAGCACAACATCTTCGCCCTTTAAAGAACGCTTCTGGGTAAGCGCCTTGTGTTCGCTCTTCCATGGTAGCGAAGAATCAGCCAAAATATCCACTGCCATAAAGCCCAAATTATGGCGAGTATTCGTATATTGTTCACCCGGATTGCCGAGCCCTGCGATTAAATACATTGCAACTCCTAATACTGCACCTAATGACTTTCGCTCTCCGACATTTCCAGTCCGCGGAAAAATCGGAGATCCTCAAAGTCATTTTTTAAAAGATCTATCGACTTGCCGATCATATAAAGCGAACCTGTGAGAAGAACCGGAGATCCCTTTGCAAGACTTTGTACAGAATCTAAAAATTCCCGGTTGAGTTCCCCTGTCAAAACGACCTTGGCTTTCCGCGCACGCAATTCACTAGCTATATTTTCCACTTCGCGGAACCGCGGATAAGGCGTGCGGGTAATGAACCACTCCGACACAAAAGGAGAAAGAAGGGTGAGCATTTCATCCAAATTTTTGTCCTTCAAAGATCCGAATACGCAAGGAAATTTTTTGCCGGGGAAATAAGTCCAAAGAGCCTCCGCTAGGCGTTTTGCCGCATGCGGATTATGTGCCCCGTCCAAAAGCCAGCGGAAATTGCCATTTCTATCGATCAATTTTTGCATCCGTCCCGCCCAAGGGCGGAGCATCAAAGCTTTCAATGCAATAGAATCGTCATAGAGGTCGCCCAAATAAACCGCAGCAGCAGCCAATGATAGCGAAGCGTTCTCAATATAATGATGCCCGGGGTTAGGCACTTGTATTTCTTCCCGAATCTTCGGGACAATTACTTTAGCGTGAATGGGTTTTACAAAATTTTCTGCATCGCGTATAAGTTCACTACAGATGCCACCTACAAAAATTGTCGCACCATCTGCAAGAATTCCCAGTTTTTCGTGGAGAATTTCGCTTTCCGTATTTCCCAAGAGTTCCGTATGTTCAAGACCGATGCTCGTAAGAATCGCCCATTTTCCATTCGCTGTGCGGGTCGAATCCAATCGCCCGCCGAGCCCCGCTTCCACAACAGCAACATCTACATTCTGTTCCTCAAAATAAAGGAAACAAACGAGCGTCACCGCTTCAAAAAAAGAAAGGCGCACCGAATTTGCTTCGGCGGCATTCTTGACTTTCAAAAGCAAGCGGTCAAAATCGGGCTCCGCAATAGGAACATCATTAATGCGGATGCGCTCCCGCACATTTACCAGATGTGGGCTCGTATAAAGGCCGGATCTCAAATGATATGCAGATAGAATTACCGAAAGGTAAAATGCAGTAGAGCCTTTGCCATCCGTGCCCACTACGTGTATCGAATCAAATTCTTTTTCAGGATAATGGAAAGCGGCAAGCAGCCGTTCCATATTCCGCAAGTCGCCAGTCATTCCAAGAGGCACAAGGGAATGCAAATAATCAATTCCAGGCATCTTCATCGTTGTAAATTTAGCTAACATTAAATTCGATGCCTTGCGGAAAAAGGCAAATCGAGGTTCAAAGCATGAGTGAAAAAGCATTGGAAAAAGCATGGAGCGATCATTCGCGTCTCTGGGAACACAATATTTGGGTATACCCGGTCATCAGCCGCCGCGCAGGCGGGCTTTCTATCGGCATCAACTTGAATCTCGACAAGCGTTGCTCTTTTGATTGCGCTTATTGCCAAGTAGACCGTACTATTCCCGGCAAAAAGCAGGAAGTGGATATCGCCCGCATTGAAGAGGAAATAGAAACCATCATCGCCGCTTACGAAAAAAACGGGCTCGCCGACTTTTCCACATTCAAAGATGTCGAAGAGGAAAAACGGGAAATCAAGGACATCAGCCTTTCCGGCGACGGTGAGAGCACGACCGTCAAAGAATTCCCCGAAGTCTGCAAACTGATGCGCAAAATGCAGGACAAGTATCCAAATCACCCGCTCAAACTTACGCTCATTACGAATGCGACGATGCTTGGACTTCCATCCGTAAGAGAAGGGCTCAAAACGCTCACTGAAAAACGCGGAGAAATTTGGGCAAAGCTCGACGCCGGAAGTTCCGAATGGTATAAAAAGATCAACCGTTCCGCAGTCTCCCTAGAAAAAATCCAGCAGAATATCGAAAGTGCTGTCAAAGATTTCCCGCTCCGCATACAGACGCTTTTCTGCAAAATAAAGGACGAATTCCCGTCCGAAAAAGAAATCGAACTCTACATAGCCCGCCTCAAAAGGATTTACGAAGTTTCGCCCAAAAATCTTCTCGGAATACAACTCTACGGCGTCGTGCGCCACACAGCCACTCCGGACGTCCATCCGCTAGAAAAATCATTCTTAGAAAACGTCGCAAGAAAAATTCAAAGGGAAATTCCAACAGAAGTTGACATTTACTAGAGGGAACCTCTAAAAGGTCCTATCTCTATGCCTTAAAATTCAAATTTTCGCAAAAAAATCGCCTCACACAAATTGCGGAGGTTTCCGAATCAAATACAAGGCAAAATCGGATCGGCATCAAAAAATCAAAGAGCAACACGGAAATTAAAGGACATCCCGATTGAGCAGCACACCATGCCGAAGCGTAAGCCTCCGGAACGGACTGTTCAGATAAAAGTCCGGGTTATGAGTCGCCATTAAAACGGTCGTCCCGCGGGCATTAATATCCTTAAAAATGCGAAACACGTCCGCTGCATTTTCCGGATCCAAGTTACCCGTCGGTTCATCCGCGAGAATCAAATAAGGATCGTGCACCATCGCCCGGGCAATCGCTACGCGCTGCTGTTCCCCGCCCGAAAGCGTATAAGGCATGGAAAGCCGTTTCTGACTAATGCCGACAAGAGCGAGCGCTTCAAAAACTTTAGCATTCAATTGCTTGCTGGGAGTTCCCGTAATCCGGAGGGCAAGAGCCACATTCTCGAAAACGTTCCGGTCGGGAAGAAGCTTAAAGTCTTGGAAAACGATTCCCATATGCCGGCGAAGCTCTTGAACGGCAGATTCCGTTGCAGTCTTTGTATCGTAAACTAGATCCTTGGTAAACTGCACCATCACCTCTCCTCCATGGAAGGGATCCGGGCGTTCATCCATATAGATCATTTTTAAAAGCGTAGATTTGCCAGCCCCGCTATGCCCCGTCAAAAAGACAAACTCCCCCTGATTAATGCGGAGAGTGACATCGGAAAGAGCTTTCCAATTGTCCTCGTAAGTCTTCGTAACATGCAAGAACTGGATCATAATGACCGGAGACTAGTCCTTCATACGAATTTCAATATGAACTTCCGTGCGCCACTTTTTAACAAATTCTTTCAACTTCTGATCTTCCATATAATTGATGGCGAGTTCTTCAATCTTCATATAATCTTCTTCCATATTATAATCGCGGACTTGGCGCATATCGTCCAGGCGGAGCAAATTATAAGCCCCATTGATAAGAACAGGGGAAGAAACATCGCCCACAGAGAGTCCCGCGACAACCGGTGCATATAAACTATCAATATCCGGTTTTTCGAGCCAGCCAAGATTCCCGCCCTTAAAATTGGACGTCTTGTCGATGCTGAGCTGTTTCGCCGCTGCGCTAAAAAGCTCTGTAGTCGTCAATACAGCGCGCAAAGAATCCGCTGTATGGAGCACAATTGCGGTATCCGCAGAGGTCGGAATCGTCTTCAAAAGAATTCTCGCGGTGCGAATGCCATTTTCCTTGCGGCCCAATACGCGGATGAGGTCCCAGCCATGTTCCGTCCTCACTGGATTTTCCGTATATTCACCATTGTCGAGCATTGAAACAGCGCGTTCATATTCGGGTTCGAGCAATCCCTTTTGAAAATAGCCGATATCTCCGCCCTTGGAAGCGCTGGAATCTTGGGAATGCCGCTTGGCCAGCACCTCAAAATTCATCCCGTGGCTCAGCGTATCAATCAAAAGCTTTGCTTCATTTTCCACAGAATCGACAATTCTCTTGTCCGGTGTGATTTTGAGCTCAATAAGGCTCAAATGGATGCAATTATATTGCCGGGGAAGCGAATCCTTATAGGATTCATAGAAAGCAGAAACTTCCTTTTTGGTCGGTTGAATACCACCCACATATTTTTGGCGAATGCGTCCAATGGTCATCTGTTCGCGGACTTGTTTTGCCAAATTATCCCGATATTGGGCCATACTCATTCCGAGTTGAGCGCGGATGGCCTTTTCCAATGTTGCCATATCAATATTCTGGCGAGCGGCAAGAGTCTGCAAATGCTGGGATACGCGGAGGTCGACTTCATCATCCGTAATTTTAATGGAATCCCTGTCTACTCTCGAAAGAAGGACTTTATCATCAATTAATTTATCTAAAACAAAAGCGACCTGTTCCTTTTCGCTCATCTTCGATGCTTCTGCCGTAGCCTGGAACTGATAAAGGTTCGACATTACCTCAGACCGCATAATGGGCTTTCCATCGACAACCGCGGCTATGGATTCAAAAAGTTCAGGAGCTGCATAAAGGGCGGACGCAGCACTTAAAACGATTGCAAAAAGATTGAACTTTTTCATCAGAGAAGATCCTTACTGGATTTTGCGATTTCTTCCGGATAGGTAAAAATAACCTGTCCTTTTTTCGCTTCTGTTTTGAATTTAGAAATGAATGCTTTGCGCTTTTCACCCAAGGCAAGAGTTTTTGCCATAGAATGAACTTCGGAAAACGGGCGAACCGTCCCCGCTTCTGATTTAGAAAGGAGTAGCACGCTTTTGAATGCTGTCTTACAGGCCTTTGGCGGTGTAGGTTTGCCTATGGATAAATCCTTCAAATCAACCGCCGGGCAATCAAAGGGAATTGCAGAAACAGAATCGAACACGGTTACCTTGGTCACTAGAGAATCCGTTTTAGGAATTCCTATCGCAGGCTTCTTCAAAGCCGCATGGTAATAGCGAAGGCATTCTTTCGGGCCAGCAAATTCGAGTAGGGCCACAGAATAAGCTTCCTTCGCAAAAGCAAATACATCCGGATGCTCCGCATAATAAGTTTCTATTTCGGATTCCGAAATTCGAATCGTATCCGTCAACATTGAAAAATAAGCATCGAGGACAATTTTTTTACGCGCATCTTCCAGCAAACGGTGAACGGAAGCCTTCTTATCCACGTCTAAAGCCAGAGCCTGCTCATAGACAGTCTGTTTAGTGACCCAAGCTTCCACCTTGTCCACGCGTTCATCCAAAGAAAGCGAATCCCAATCGTAAAGATCTTCCATTTCAGAAAGCTTGAGTTCCGTATCGCCCACACGGGCTAGCGTCGGATCCGAAGACTGCCACGGCAACTTACAGGAAACGAGCACCAAAGCGGACATCGCGATTATAATAAAGGGAAAACGCATCGCGCCCAAATTAGAAAAATCACCGGATAAAAGCCTCTTACAAGCTCCCAAACTGGCCCTTGAGTTTGATTAACGATGATTTTTCCACCTTTTCTTCGGGTGCAGACGCCAAAAACGCCCGCTTATACCTCAAAAGGGCAAAATTTTCCAAAAGATTTTCCGCAGCGAGATGCGATTCGAACGAGTCGTTTTCTGTCTTAGCGTTTTCAATCGCAGAGATTTTCTCCCTCGCTTCCCGGAGTTCATAATCCTTTAAGAGCCGACCCGCGAAATACGGCTGGAAGCGCTCCCGCATCTCCTTGACCGAGCACAAATTCAATTTTTCAGAAGATTTGGCAAAATTTTCAAATTTCAAAAATTCGGCAATAATGCAGAAACGCCGATATAGCGATTCTTCCGTACTGAGCAGAAGAGAAAGCTTCAAAATGCCGTCCGCAATGGGAGTCCTGCGTCTAAAGTGCATAAACGCTTCGTGAAACAAGCCCCAAGCGGAAACAAACGGAGAAATTCCCAAATAAGCGGAGTCCGATACCAAACGCAAAAGCCCTTCGCGCGAATCGCTTTCCGCATCCGTCATCTTGGACGAAATGTCTCCAAAAGAATGCACCTTATGGGCACGCGCAAATTCCACACCCGAAAAACGGGGCAAGGCCATTTCGAGAAAATCCGGAGTAAATTTTTTCTGTTCTTCTTCAGTCATCGCAAGCAGCGATCGGAGAAGCCAGCCATCTTCATCCTTCTTGTTCAAAAAAGCGATACGGGATTCGAGCAGGGACTTTACCGCATTGGATTCATTGGCAGTTCCCTTCAACCGGGCAAAGAACCGCTGCCAAAAATTCGCTTCCGCGGCATTCATCGGGAGCGAATCACCTAAGCGCCAGGCAAAGTTCACGCCCATCACGGGCATATTCAAGGCACAGCTCTGCACAATTGTCCGCACACGAGAAAACCATCCGCACGCCCCCCATTCTGGAGAAAGCTCTACCGGGAATTTTGAAGCCATCTGCTTGGATGTTACAAACAAATGAAGTCTTAAGTGATGTTCTTTCTGGGGGTTTAGCGTCGGAGTACCTCCATCAAAGTCGCCAATACTCTCAAAAGCTTCGTATAAAAGAAGAAGCGGGGCCTTTCCCGAATTTTTCTCCAAGCGTTCTATAAAACGGTCATCCAATTCCAATTTAGCAGTTTCCGCTTTTTTGCGGAGCCCTTTCGGAAGTTCGCGAATAAAGGATTCCTCCATCCATTCTCGCCATTTACCAACCGATGCGGCAAATATAGCCGGAGAAAGCCTCGGCAAAAGTTCCGCCGGGATTTCCAGCGTAAGGCCATCCCACGCCTTGGAAGAATCGAATACGAGCTCAGCGCGCACTTCCCTATCCAGCAACTTCAGGAATTCGACCATACCACCGTGGAATGAAGCCTTCTTTTCGGCTTCTTCCTTTTCCAGACACTTGCGGAACGCGGCACCAAAAGTCGGATTATTCTTGAACGACTCCAAATGTTCCATTCCCGAAGTCGATGCGCTAAACCAAGCAGATTCATCATAGCGCAGAACTTTATCTGTATTATTTGAGATAAAATCCTTGAGAGTCTTGAGAGAAAAAACTCCCGGAGCCCTTGCCATCAAATAATCCACTTGGATATCGTCCGATGGGCAAATTCCCCAGCGGCGAAGTCTTGCTTCTTTGCCCCTCAAGGATTCAAGCACCTGCTCGTTATGTTCCATGAAGGGAAACGGACGCGGTAAATCTCCGCCGACAATCGCTTCCAAAAAAAAGATGCGGGCAGCATCATCCGCATTCACACGTCCATAATCCACACGGCGGGAACGCGAAAGCACCATACCGCGGAAAGAGACTTCTTCGACGGCTTCGACAAATCCGCGTTCCGGATTCCATTTCGGTTCAAACCAGCGGCGCGTACAAAAGTCCTTGGCGACTTGTATCACCCATTCCGGCTTAATTTCCGCAGCCTTCGTCAAAAACACGCGGCTCGTTTCGCGGATTTCCGCAGAGAGCACAAATTCAGCGCCTTTTCCCGCGAGGTCGCTCCCCGGAAAGATATAGGCATCACGCCCGCCGACAAGCCTGTAGCAGCCGTTATCCCTATCGCGCTCGGCAATGCCGCCCAAGAATCCGGAAAGAAGCGCTATGTGCAAATTATCCCTGTGGAACGAATCGAATGGACACGCATAATCTTTGAATTCCACCTTTAAAATGCGGCAGAACTGTTCGTACAAATCAATCCATTCGCGGCAGCGCAAAAAATGCAGATAATGTTTTTCCGCGAACTTGCGGAGCAAATTCCAAGAAGTTCCCTTCCACTCGCGGCAAAAGGAATTCCACAGCGCAAGCAACGTCAAGAAATCGCTCTTGTGCCCGCCCAGTGCCCGGTGCATTGCGCGAGCCTTTTCCTTCGGGCCTTCTTCAGACGGATATAATCTCGGATCCTGAATCGATAAACCCGAACATACAATTATCGCTGGCTGGAACACTCCCGAATCGCGGGCCCGCAGAAGAACCGCCGAGAGTGCCACGTCCATCGGAAGCTTCGACATTTCTACCCCGAACGGAGTGACTTCCGCACCCTTTTCAGTGCTTGAAAGCGCACCCAGTTCAAAAAGGGTCTTATACGCCCCGCGGAAAGCGGATCGCGGAGGCGGCTGCACAAACGGGAAATCTTCAACGGAAAGTCCTAAGCTCCGAAGTTGCAAAACCACATTTGAAAGATTGGAACGCCGAATTTCCGGTTCGGTAAATTCTTCGCGGTCATTGAAATCTTCTTCCGTATAGAGCCGCACGCAAACACCCGGTTTTACGCGGCCAGCGCGACCCGTGCGCTGCCTCGCACTCGCCTGCGATACCTTTTCCACCGGGAGCCCTTGAATGCGAGTTTGCGGATTATATCTCGAAACGCGGGCCGTTCCCGTATCCACAACATAGGCAATTCCCGGAATCGTAAGCGAAGTTTCAGCGATGTTCGTCGCAAGCACAATGCGGGTTTTCCCCGCAGAATGGAATACGCGGCGCTGTTCCTGCGGGCTCATCCGCCCGAACAGCGGCAGCACCTCAAACTTTTTCTCATCGAGTTTCGGTAAAAGCTCTGCGATCAAATCCTGAATATCGCGTTCCGTTGGCAAAAAGCAAAGGAGATTATCCTTCCTCACCGTTTCTTCCAAAGCGATGATAGCATCGCACGCTTCTTCTACAAGTCCGGAATCGCCCTTGCTCTTGGAAGCATTTTCATTCGGATCCGCAAAAATCACCTTTACCGGAAACATGCGGCCTTCCGCTTCAAGAACCGTCGCATTCTCGTAAAATTGCTCAAAGAGCTTGGCATCAAGCGTAGCACTCGCAATAATCAAGCGAAACTCAGGGCGCACCTTGAGAACGGACTTAAATATGCCGAGCAGAATATCAATATTTAATGACCGCTCGTGCGCTTCATCGATCATGATCGCCGAATAGGCCTTGAAAAGACGGTCGTGGCGGAATTCCTGGAGGAGAATGCCATCCGTCATCACTTTGATGGGAGCCCTCTTCGGACCTTCTTCCAAAAAGCGGATCCGCGTCGCCACCAAATTTTCGTCTTTTAACTCTTCGCGCAAGCGATCCGCTATCGAAAGCGCCGCCAACCGCCGCGGCTCTGTAATACCGATGCGCTTTTCACCCGCAAGCCCGGATTCGAGCAAGAACTTCGGTACCTGAGTCGATTTTCCCGAACCTGTATCCGCCTTTACAATGACAACCTGATGCTTCTTTAAGAGTTCTAAGAATTCCAGGCGCCTTTTAACAACCGGCAAATCCGGGTATTCAATTTTCAATTGAGTATAGTCGAGAGTATCGTTCATTTGACAAAGAAAAGTGTGACGGCAAGAATAATAAAAATCACACCGGAGGTCCAATTCATATTGCGGATGGCCTTGGGCGATTTTCCCAAATAATCATTGAAAAAACCAGCAAAGAATACAACCAGTCCAAATACAATGAGTACGGATAAAATAAATTCAGCCCCGAGGATAACCATTTGAAGGGACGGATCAATAGAAGATTTCAAATTCACTGCCGGGGGCAAAAAAGCGAGCATAAAAAGCACAGCTTTCGGATTTGTCAAATTCATAACGATGCCGCGTAGATACTGATCCCCCGGCGAAAGCGAAAGCCCCTTCGAAATCGAAACAGATGCTGCGCGGACTTGAAAGCTCCTAAAAGACAAATACAGCAAATATGCCGCACCTGCGCATTGCAACACAAAAAACGCAGAGGGAGAATTGACAATGATAATAGAAACTCCGGCAACGAGGAGAACGGTCTGAAAGCAAATGCCCGTGCAAAGTCCGGCAACAACACAAAGTCCTGCCCTGCGACCAAAAGTCGCACTTTGCGCAAGCACGAAAAGATTATCAGGACCGGGAACGGCAGCAACAATCAACGCTGCCAAAAAGAAAGCGAGCATTCAAGGACCCTTCACAATCGGTCGATGAATTCAGAGACATCTTTACAGGTTTCCAAATCAATGCGAAGATCATCCACATCCGCCTTGGAAATCGCGGTATGCGGGAAAGCGGGTTGCTGCACCTTCGGAGAAGAAATCTGCCCACTGACTGGCTTGCTCTCGATTTTGGAATTATTCACTTGGATCGATTCCGCATTCGCCACAAGAGCATCCACTACATGAGAAAGCTTCTTGCGGAGCGCCTGGAATTCTTCGCGGTCAAGCTCAAAAACATCTCCGTCCAGAGAAACCAGCGGAGCTTTGCACTTGCCACAAACACAGACGATCATAGAACTTGGCTTGCCCTGGAGGGCAACATCCATTTCGTTTCCGCAATGCGGGCATATCATGTGAATTTCTTCCATACTTTGAAATTTACTTTTTTTTGATATAAAAAAACGTCCTAAAGCTCTAAAAAAGAATTCTAATCTGGAATAAATCAGAGACTATTTTGTCAAATCCTTGCAAAGAAGCGGGGAAAGTTCTGCAATTCTCGCTTCTGCACGCTTCTTGGCAGAAGCGACGGCTTTTTCTTCTGAATCAAAATAATAAGTCCGAGGAGACGACCCCGCATAGAACGAGCCTTCCGCCGGGTCTGCGGCAAAAGTCTCTTCATAAATCCGGTTCGCCTGCTCTGCTTGGAATACAGGCACCTGCTTTTCCAGGTTGTTTCCCGATGCAAACACATACATTAGGCGGTATCGGACGCTCCACATCAAATGTGCTTTCGCCTCCCACACGCGCACATAATCATTTTTAGAAGTTCCTGAAATTTTCTTTAAATAGATTTCGGAGCTCTTTGTAGAAACGGCAGGAACGGGCAAAGTTTCTACGCAAGCACCGACCGTATCTAACCGGAGAAGCGGAGAAGACGCCGATGGGGCCGTTGCAACGATCACCACGCTTTTAGACGATTCTCCAGCAAAAGCAGCCACCGCCAAAAAAAGACCGGCAAGCAAAAGATTCTTTTTCACGGAAATACTCCTTCAAAAATGATGCCTTTTTGAATATATAAAAAGAGACCGGCAAAAGTCAAAGACAACAGTCCCTATAATCTCCCACAAATCATAGCATTCTTTCAAAGGGAAGCTTCTAAGAATCGGTCTGCAAATGCAGAACGAAGCCAAGTAAGAACAAAGGACGAATGTGGATATGACATATACCAGAAGAAACCTCCGATATTTCGGGTTCCTAAGAAATTTTCAAAGCAAACTAAACGTCAAGAACAAGGATTTCTTAAAAGGCGGCACAGAGTGGCATTTCGTTAAAAGCAATGCTTAAACCGATGAGGATAACGCCCAAAATAGCGAGAGCGATGAATTTTTCCTTCCAATTGGTAAACTTGAGAATGATGCCTCCAAACACAGGCCCCGTTACCGGTGCAATACTATTGATGGAGCTCACCAAAGCGAGGAACTTGGAAAGAAGCTCACTTGTGGAAAAAATCCGCAACCACAGAACGAGAAATGACAAAACCGCCGGAAGCCGCCATACCTTGGAATAAACGGCAGAGATTGAACATGTGAATAGAATGAGAAACGAGGCAAATGCCATAAGCAACCCTACCATTATCACCAAGTAGAGATAGCTGTTTTTACCTTTTTTCGATTTGCGCATTTTTTACCTGCCTTTAAAAACAACGCGGAGTAAGCAACTGGTCTTACGTTACACTGCGCGTTGTTTTATAAAAGCAAAGATGGAAAATCAAAAAATTTCACGGGCATCATTTTTGTTTTTTACATACAAAAAAAGCCCCGGATAAAACCGGAGCTCCTTTCTCTCAAGGGTACCTCTAAAAATTGCTTTGGTGAAATGAAATTGTCAAAAACCGAGCAAGAAAAATGAACACTTAGGAGCTTGCTCCTTAGTGAGAATGATCCCTGTGGGAGCAGGAAAGAAAAGTGGCCAATACTGGCGGTATTGATGCCTTCGGCATCCGCTTCGGCGCCTCAGGTCTTGATAGT
>Ga0172377_10004800_pt1 | contig 13871 bp, 7 predicted proteins | sample Pumphouse3metaG_FD_119749 | JGI IMG/M metagenome (GOLD analysis project Ga0172377, IMG submission 119749) | Leachate microbial communities from a municipal landfill in Southern Ontario, Canada - Pumphouse #3 metaG | ecosystem: Engineered > Solid waste > Landfill > Unclassified | place: Canada... | reverse complement strand
CAAGAGCGGTAAATATAAAGTTGTTGCTTCTAAGAGTTCAGATGATCCAGATAGAGCCTATAAAGTCACTACAAGTGATGCCACGGCTCTTGTTAACAACGGATTTGCTCACGATGGATTAGCAATCGAAAACTTAATTTATGATTCATACCGCAGCGGATTCTCAGTCGGCGACGATGAATGGGTTGGTCACATTCTTCAATCTGGTAGCCGTGATATTAAATCAGTCTCAAATGCTGATGGATCATTTACTACTACTTTGATTTCAAACAAAACTTATAACGATTCAACAAATAGTTATTATGCTCACTTTGAATATAAAGCTGTTATTACCTTTAATAAAGATGGTTCAATTTCAAGCGGAACATACAACGAACAAAGTTTTGATAAAACTGCTTATGATATTGCAAATGACAAATGGTTAACTGGCGGAAAAGATAAAGGAACAACTTTAAAAGATCTTAAATTCTCCTTTGCTTATTCTACCGAATTAGAAGCTGCTCCAGCTTTCGATATTACTCCTTACTTTATTCAATCTATTGATAGCGCAACAATTAACAACAGCAAAGTCAATACTGATGATTCAAAGAATATTTTACAAAAAGGAAACGTCATTAATGACTATTTAGCTATTAATACATTCACTCCTTCCACAGCCTTAGATGCTTGGCAATACACCGTCACTGCTACAAGCGATGAATCTATTGTTAAATATTTAGATACCTATAGAAGATGGCAAGTTGTCGGATTTGGTAATGTTGACTTAACATTAGGAAACCACGTCGATACTGTTGTCACGAAAGTTGTTAGTGTTGAAGTTCCAAATACTGTCGGTGTTAGAAATGTCTACTTTGATGCCGGTTTATCAAGTTACTTTGATGGGATTGAATGCACAACTGCTCAAGCTGTTACAATTTATGCTGGTAGAAAAACTAACTCAATCTTAAGAGTTTCTCCAACATCTGCTGATGACACTCAACTTCACTTCGAAATAAGTGATCCAAGTTTACTTAGTGTTGACTACAATGCTGAAACTAACAAATTTATTCTTGATGCAACTAATGCAGTTGTCACCAAAAATACTGTTGTTACAATAAAAGTCACTGCCGATAACTGGGATACTGAATACGGAACCGGTGTTGTCACCTTATCAATTACTCTTGTTCCAGCACCAACCGTCACTGTTGAAAAAGTTGCTGGTACATGGACTGGAACATACAGCGGAACAAACAATGCTTCTCAATATAACCTTACTATGTCTAGTACTGAAACTAAAACAATTGGTGATGTTGTATATAATAAAGGCAAAATAGTTGTCACTGGCTCATATTCTGGTACATTAGAATTTGGTTGGAAAGTTGAAAATGGAGAACTAAAATTCAAGAGCCCTGATTATTTAGAATTTATCGATCTTGATTATGATGAATCAACAGGCAAGTTAGGAATGTTCTGGATGACAGAACCTGGAATGAGCGAAAGCGAAGAATCTGTCACAACAGTTCATATTGGATATTACAACGAAGGTGATGAAGATACTCAAGCTTCTTATGGATATTTTGATTTAACAAAGTCTGCCTAATTAATAATTTATATTCATACAAAAAGCGCTATTGAATCGATTCAATAGCGCTTTTATATTGTTTAATAATTAAGATAAGAACGTACCTATTTAAACGTTTTCAGGATATAAAGCATCAAGCAAAGATTCAATAGCGGTAACTTTTGTGGTTGCACTCCCAAATCCAGTATAAGAAGCTAAGAATGCATTGCCATCGTTTAAAATAGTTCCTAAAGTGACAGTAGAATCTTCATCTTTTGTTTTTATATCCGGAATTATACAACCTGCAACAATGTTATCAGTTGTATAACTTGTTCCTAAACTATTGGCATAAACAACTTTTAAATCTTTTGTCATCGTATCATCAAAATTCATATAACCTTTATTCATGTTCTTGAATATTTCAGATTCATCTTCGAAACCATATAAATTTGACCAGAACGAGAAAATTGATAAATATGCATGTCCAGTTACTAAATATGATGAAGCAATTAAATAATTAACTGCATTGGAATCATTAATCTTTGTTGCATCGAACATTTGTGCGCTACTCCATTCAGCAGTTGTTGAATTAGCATTAGGAGAAGTTGTTCCGTCTGCATTTATTGTTATCATATAAATATTTGTTGGAATTGTTTTGTGACCAACAATTACAGCGCAATAGAAATCTTCATAATTCTTAGTTGTGGTCGTTCCGTCTTCATTTTTGACTTCATGCGTTTTGGTATTATCATAATAATCAATACCAAAATATCCATCTAAGTTATAGATAACTTTATCGTGATTTGCATCGGTAGATTTTGTTGTAAAATTTACTTCAATGTAATTGTTTTTTTGTGATAATTCTTTAGCTTTAAGCAATTTATCAGGATAAGCTTTTGGAGCGGTTCCGTCTTCGATAAATGTTTTAGCATCAACTAAATCATCGCCACCATCAACGTTAGTAACGGATATTAAAATATCTTCGGCTTCATCAAGATCAATAGTTAACAATAAATCTAAAGTGTCATTTGTTGATAAAGTTGCGGAATTAATTGTATAAGTTTCTTTAATGGAACTGGTAGATAAATAAACAGGCTTTAAGAAGGTATCTAAAATTGTCACATCACTCTTAATGTCGGAATCAAGAGAATAACTAGCTGAAGTTTCATCTAGGCTTGATGGAATTGCAAAATTCTTTAAGCCAATGGTAACTTTATCGCTGCCAGTAACAGTTTTATCATTATCGATAACATATCCTGCCACAAATTGTTCTTCATCATTTTTTTGAGTATATGAATATTCCAAAACTCCCTTAGCATGGTTTAAATAACCAAAATGAGCAATCTTAGTATTGTCTTCAATATTTCTTACACTTTTTTCAATAGCGTAACTTCTAGAATTAACGATAGAATCAATTCCTGAAGCATATGTTGTATTATTTAGTTTCAAAGTAAAGCCAACATGTCCGTTATAATCATAACTATTTGCTTTTACAAATTTATTAATAGCCGCCGTTAAAGTGGCTTTATTGTCATCAACTGGTGTTGTATTACCATTACAAGAAGACAAAACAAATGTTGATGCAATAAGTAAAATACCTAAATTCTTTTTATTCATCATGATCACCTAATTTACATTGCCTTTCGCAATGAATTCATCAACTAAAGCAATTTTTGACCCACCAAAATTTGTGAATTCAAATCCCATATAACTATAAATCCCGTTGACATTCATAAATACTTTAAAAGTTACTTTACTTAATTTATCGTCGTCATTTAATTCATAATTAAAACCACTACCAATTAATTGAACGGTATAAGAAGAATCGAAAGCATTAGCTATACCAAAGTTATTATACATGTTATAGGAAAGAAGATAATCGTCAGTAAAATAAACGTTGTCAGTTTCGTTATAATCATAATATTCAAAATAATTAAATAAATCTAAATTTGATGGATAATTCATGAACCATACTATGTCTGTACTAGTTGTATCAGCAGCTGTGTGTCCTAAATATGGAAAAACAGCTCCTTCCCTAATCCGATACATATAAATGCCATTTGTAACTTTTTTAGATTCATAAGTTTTATCAACTAAAGATACATATCCCTTGTTATAATACGCGGCATTTTTTGGTTCTAAAGTTGCGTCATAACCCAAATAATAATATTGATCAGTAAAAGTTTCGGTACCTACTAATGTTGTTCCAGCATTATCGTAAATATTTCTAGTAAAATTATTTCCTGAAAAAAGTGTTTTAACTTTCTTAAATTCATCGCTAGGAACATATTCTTTTCCACCTTTATCAACAAAAGTTTTTACTTTTTTTGACGAAGTAGTTCCAACATCTTTAACATCTAAAGCAATATATTTTGCTTCGACATTTTCTTCGGTTAAATAATTCAATCTAAAAGATAAAAGAGATTCAGCAGGCTCAAATGTAGCGACAAGCGTATCAATTTTAAGCAAATTAGTAACATCTGCTCCAACTAAATTTAAGAAAGCAATACGATTTGATTTGCTTCTTATCGAAACTTCATTTGTTGAATCAACCTCTGTTAAATCAAAAGATTCAAATGTAGTAAAAAGGCTTGAATCATAGATGTTTTCAACTACTTTACTATCTTTATCAACCAACAATTCTCCACTACGAATTTGATTGGATGAATCAACAGTAATTCCATAAACACCATCTGACCCTTTAATATAGCCATTTGAATAAAGTTCATTCAAATAACTATTTTCTTCAAAATAAATATTTCCTTTGTCACCATAAAAAGTATCTTTTACTTCTAATGTAAAATTCTTTTGTTTAGCTAATTGTGTCATCGCAGTAATGACGTTTGTTGGTTTATATTCGACTACAACAGTTGTATTACAACTTGTAAGTCCTAAAACCATAATTCCTGATAATAAAAATAAACTTTTTCTCATAAAAAACTCCTAAATCAATGCTCTTATATTGTAATGCATTTATAATATTTGTAAACAAATATTAGAAATCTATCTTAAGTGTGGCTTCGGTTTCAGTAATGTCAATTACTTCAACACTAAAATCTACGATGTTATCTGCACTTTCGCCCATTAAATATTTATTCAATTTAGATGAATTAGAAGGCATCAATTCTTTATAAACGCTATCATTATTCAAACTAAATTTTTCGCCTTTAAAGAAAAGCGCTTCATTACTTTTTTTATACGAATTTTCTAATGGATTTGAATTAACCGAACCATAATTTTTATTCATGATATTAGCAAAATAAAGGGGATTGGCCAAGAATTTTGGATTATTTGAAGGTGTATTAGTTAAATAATTCTTAGTAATTTTGTTTGTGTCATCACTAGAAATTGTCTTTCTACTTTCTGATATATACGCGCCTCTATTATCAGCATGAGTAATTCTGATTCCAGGTTTTGAATAGCCTTGAATTTCAGACACTCCATGAAATACATTTAAATAGTCTTTTTCATTTAAATTAGTAGGAGTAATAAATTCTATTGTGAAATATTCATCAAATGCAAAATCTATAAAATTTTTACTACCAACTAAAATAAATGACCCATCGTTTTCAAATGGTTTTAATGTGATGGTTTTGCTTTCTCTTACCACTGTTGGTTTTACCCAACCTAATGCATATTTTGATAATGCATTATGATCGCCAATATTATAATCCATCATATCAACATCACCCATTGGTGAACAATCATAATTGTATGAATAATAGTCCAATAATCCTAGCAAATGTCCTGTCTCATGGATAAATGTATGAGCATCAACACCACTTGTTCCGTATCCATAATCCATAAAATCATAAGTAATATTACTGAAATTACACACTTTAGGATCTAAGATATTTGCAAGTTGATAGTTTGGGATATTCCGATATGTAAAAGCCCAATACATAGAAGCAAATCTACTATCATAAGAGTTTTTTGTGTAATTAGGAGCACTAGAAATAACCCAAATTGCATCAATTAAGCCATCTTTATCATTATCAAATTTTGTCGCATCATCTTTATATGTGGTCTTATAATATTCCAAACAACTGTTTGTAATATAATTAATTCCAATATCATTTTGTGATTTATCGTTCTCCAAATAAATGTCCATTGGACTCATTTTAGTGTCAAACCAATCAGTAACTGTAAAATTGATATTGAGTTTATTATAACTACTTTTTTTGTAAAAACTACTTACAGATTCATAGTTCGTATTTGTAGAATCCCCTGCAAATGTCCTCTTAATTCGATCTAAATTTGTTTGTGAAGCATTTGCTTCGAATCCCTTAACAATATAAGGAACAACCAAAACATTTAAGTCGCCTGTAGTTTGTAAAGTAGGCAAAGAAGCATTTTTTCCAAGATCATAATATGTAAAATCTTCCTTTTTAATATTGCGATCTTCTTTAGATAAAACACTAATATTAATATCGGTTGATTTTTGATTTTTTTCATCAGTTATTGTAAAAACATAATTTCCTTTATCATTTAAAACAGAACCATCAGGAAACTCTTCATGGTCTAGCTCAATTTTTAAATTGTCGCTACCGTTTTTAATATCAAAATCATCTAAGCGAAAGAAATCCCCTACATGATATGTTTTATCAGTTTTTGGAGTAATAATTAAATTATTGTTTGCACACGAAACAAAAGAAGCGCTTATTGGCACTAAAAGCAAAATCCCTAGTAAAGATACCTTCTTTTTCATATTTTTAATTATACCATACATATGTAAATTTCTTAAATGTTATGACAACTATTATTAATTTTATTAACTTAAATAACGCGCCATTATGATGCGTTATTTTTAAAATCTCTTGCCAATCCCCATTATTTTTTATTATTGGCTAAATCTAACTTCTTAATTTCTTCTTGATATTTTATGACTTCAACACTATTAGCAAGAATAAAATGTCCTGGCAAAATTTCAACAAATTTAGGTTTCTCTTTACTATAATCATGAGCTAATTGAGGATTGTATTGTATTCTAATACGATGCTTTTCTGTTCTTGGATTTGGTTTAGGAATAGCACTCAATAATGATTTGGTATAAGGGTGTAATGGGTGTTTAAACAACTCATCACTACTAGCTAATTCAACAATTTCACCAAAATACATAACAGCAATTCGATCACAAAAATATTTAACTACTGATAAATCATGTGCAATAAAAAGCATAGATAGTTTCATTTCATCTTTTAAATCATTCAAAAGATTAATGATTTGAGCTCTAATGGAAACATCAAGAGCACTAATTGGTTCATCGCAAATCAAGAACTTTGGATTCATAACTAAAGCACGAGCAATTCCAATTCTTTGACGTTGTCCGCCACTAAATTCATGTGGATATCTTCCTGCATATTCAGGAATCAAACCAACCTTCGTTAAAGCTTCACATACTTTTTCATGATTTTTTGCTTTATTGTGAAGTCCTTGAATTTGAAGACCTTCACTAATGATAGATTCAACGGTCATACGAGGATCTAGCGAATCAACCGGATCTTGGAAAATCATTTGTATTTCACGCATTAATTTAGCATTTACATGTTTGTTATCATATTTAATTTGCTTAATTTTTGCATGTTGAATTTTTATAACATTGTCTCTATAAGTTTCGGCATCTTTTAATTCTTTTTCAAAATCTTCTTTTGAAATTTTATTATCAATAAGTTTTTTAGATAATTCTTTCTTCTTTTTATTAAATCTAATTTTTGTAAATTTGATTTCTTTTTCGTTCCATCTATAACCACCGCTTATACGAGTTCCTTTATAATATATGGAGCCGCTAGTGATTTTATAAAGTCTAATAATAGATCTTCCAGTTGTAGATTTGCCACAACCAGATTCACCGACAAGACCAAAACACTCACCTTGTTTAATTTGAAATGAAACGTCGTGAACTGCTTTTAGTTTATATTTGCTTTTACCAGCTCCGAATAAAAAGTATTGTTTTAAATGATTAACACTTAAAATAATATTATTATCGACGTATTCTTGTTTAAATTTACATTTATGAACAATCTTATTTAAACCTTCTTTAGATAAATCTGTAATATCTTTTTCGGAATCAATTGTATGTTCACCAATTTCATCTTCAGGTGTATCTAGAGAGATATTTGCAGTGCTGTCATTAGCTTGTTGAAAAGCACCAATATCTTTTTGTAATAAGCTTCCATCGAGATTTTTATGTAAACGATCTAAAGAAGAATTATCGATATCATCGTTAACTGGAGTAGATTTCTTTACTTCTTTTTTAATTACTTTTTTAGTCATTTTGTTTTACCTCCACGGCTTTATTAGCATTTTCAATGCGAGTCTTAACAATTTTTGGCATTTCTACTTTTGGAGCACCTGGACATAAAAGCCAAGTTGCTGCATAATGAGTGTCACTAACCTTAAAAAATGGAGGCTCATATTTAGAATCGATTTCCATTGCATATTTACTTCTTAAAGCAAAGGCATCCCCTTTTGGTGGATAAAGCATATCTGGAGGAGTTCCAGGTATAGCTTCAAGCTTTTCTTTGCTATCAATATCAGGAATAGAGGCCATTAATGCCCAAGTATAAGGGTGTCTAGGATCAAAGAAAATTTCATCACTTGTTCCGTATTCAACAATCTTTCCAGCATACATAACAGCGACTCTATCGGCCATATTAGCAACAACACCTAAGTCATGAGTAATAAAAATACAAGAAAGGTTTCTTTCTTCTTTTAAATTATTAATTAATTCAAGAATTTGTGCTTGAATAGTAACATCAAGTGCAGTTGTTGGCTCATCACAAATTAAAATATCTGGATTTGCAGTTAAAGCAATTGCAATGACGATTCTTTGTCTCATACCACCACTAAATTCAAATGGATATTGCTTAAATCTTCTCTCGGGTAAAGGAATTCCAACCTCTTTCATAACCTTTAAAGCCATTTTCTTTGCTTCAGCTTTTGTGATTGAAGTTTTATTAATATAGGCGTCATTTGCAGCAGATATTGAATTTTTAGCTTCTTTTTCTTCTTTTAATAAAGCATCATATTCTTTATTTCCAGTACTTAAAATAACTAAAGATTCATCAATGTGAGTTTTACTAACATTGGTCTCTTTAAACTTTCCACTTTCTTTTTTATTCTTAATCTCAGCGGCGTTATTATGTTTAATAATTTCATCAATTTTTGCTAACTCTTCGCTATTTAACGACTCTCTTAACTTGATGACAGCTAAAGCATTATTAACAAGAATTTCTTCTGCTTTTTTAATTTTATCATCTTTTTCTTTCAATAATTCTTCGTGTCTTTTTTTAGTTTCAGCTTTTGCAAACTCTTGTTTAATCTTAAGATCTTCTTTTAAAGATGGTGAAAGTTTTTTCTTTATATCTTTATATTTCTTCTGAAGCTCAATTAAATCGTGTTTTCTTGAAACAAAGCTTTCCTTAACATTATCAATTGAAAAAGTACGAGTTAATATTTCACTATAAAAATTAATTAACTCATGATTCGAAGCAATTTTTTCATTAATAATCTTTTTCTTTAAATCGCTTAAATCAATTTTAGTTTCAAGTTTCTTGGCTTTTTTTTCGTTATCTTTAACCAACATATCAATATCGTTTTGAACATTGATATTAATATGATTGAAGTACTTTTCAATATCAGATAAAGCATCAGCTTTTTTAGTAGTTGCTTTATTAAAAGCATTTATAACAGCATTGTATTTTGCAACTAATTTTTCTTCTTTACTGTCTTTAAAACCTTGAACTTTACTTAAAAGTTTTTCTAATTTAACAAGGGATTTGCAGGCGTTTTCGAATTTTTCAAAGATGTTTTTGTTTTTAATAATTTCATCTTTTGCTTTCTTAATTTCATAATTCGAATTTGCCGCAACATTTCTTAATGCGGTTAATTCATAAGAGTAAAGATCTTCACAATATCTCTTTAAAACATTGTGATTAATTAAAGAAGCTTCCATGATTTGTTTACCAACTTTCATGGTTGGATTTAATGCACTTAAGGGATCTTGGAAAATCATTCCGATTTTGTGACCTCTAATTCTATGAAACTCTTCTTCAGAAACTCTTATTAAATCTTCACCTTCATACATTATTGAACCATTTTCAATAATCGCATTACGAGCACTGATACCCATAATGGCTTTATTAGTTACAGATTTTCCACTTCCAGACTCACCGACAATACAAAGAGTCTCTCCTTTATATAAATCGAAAGAGACTCCTCTTACTGCTCTAACAATTCCTCTATCCGTTCTAAAAGAGATAACTAAATCTTTTACAGATAAAACTTTTTCTTTTGCCATATTAGTTACTTTCTCCTTTCAAAGATGGATCAACAGCATCTCTTAATCCGTTGCCGAATAAATTGAATGCTACCAATAATAACGCCATAATTAACGTTGGAATAACAAGTAAATACATAGTGTATCCACTAAAATATATTCTGTTTTCACTTAAAATAACACCAAACATCAACTGTCCTTTTAATCCTAATCCCAAATAAGCAATACTTGCTTCACTATAAATTGTGCTAGGAATTAAAAGAATGCTGCTTGTAATAATTGTACCTAAAGCATTAGGTAAAATATGTTTAAAAATTAATCGAGGATCTTTAGCTCCTAAAGTTCTACTAGCTAAAACGTATTCACGATTCTTATAACGATAGAATTGTGTTCTCGTTCGTCCAGCAACCCCCATCCAAGATGTCATAAACATCGAGATAATAAAAGCTAAGATATCATTATGTAAATATAATAATGCTAAAGTAATAATTGCAATTGATGGCAACCCACCAACAATATCAACGAAACGTTCCATTAATATATCGGTCCAACCACCAAAATATCCACTAATTGAACCCCAAATAATACCGAATAAAATATTGATAATTGAGCATCCAAAGGCAATAAGAAGAGAGGTTCTCAACGAGGTAAAGATTGTTTTTAAGAAATCCCTACCATTTCCATCAGTTCCAAATAAGAAAACTGGTTTTGAACTATAACCTAAATATTTCCATTGAGAAACTTTACAAACAAGACTATATCCAACAAATCCGCCGTCAATTGTACTGTAAACTGGTGTACCTTTTTGTTCAATAAGTTCAATAATTGGATTCTTTGAAGTATTAAGAGATTCGTATCTAGAAGCTAAAACGTCTTTATCAGTTGTTGGAGTATCAGGATAATAATTCAAATAACCGCCATTAATAAATTCATTAATTTTATAAGCTGGAAGGGTCATTTCTTTATCGCCATAGCAATCTTCGTATGCGTCATATTTAAAATTACAATTCATATATTTGACATTCAAACAGCTTTTACTGCCATTTGTGGATTTCCAGAATTCTGGATTATCTATCATATCAATAGAATCGCCATTAGTAATTTTTTGCTCTTGAATCATGGTGTGATTAGCATTTTTAATTTGACGCAAAGTAACATCATCACTAGTGTTAGTATCGTTAGTTTCAATCAAAAGATTTTCAATAAAAATACTCGATTTTGTGGCGACATCTTCTCTATATGCATCAATATTAATACGTCCACCAGTTAAACTAGTAATTCCATATCTTTCCTTCATTATTTTACTAACATCTAAAGATAAGGTATCTGTTGTATCTTTTTTAACGTAATCAGTTACATAACCAACTCCACTATCAATTGTAAATGGACTTATAATTGTTTCAGTTCCAGTCAATGGGTAATAAGTTTTTACTCCACTATTTAAAGTTATAAGAGAAATACGATATTTCGTGCTTGAATAGTTTTCAGCTGTTGGTTCAAGGAAACGATAATTAAACGTATAATCAAAATTAAAATCGTAATCGTATTTATAAGAATAAACATCTCCAGGAAGAGTTTTATCAGTTAATGTATCTTTAAAGGTTAAATTTAAAAATCCACCCATTCCATAAGTGCCTTCATAATCTAAATAATATTCGCTTTTAACAAGATTTGATACAGTTCTCATATCAAAACCAACTGGATGATCATTTTCTTGATCGTAAACAATATCATTTTTTTGAATAGTGCCATCCCAGAATCCACCAGCATTCTCAAATAATTTTGGAGGCAAAGCAATTTCAGTTTTAATTCCATCAGGATTAATTAAATGTGATTTAGAAACATCAAATGATCCGGTATTAGGCATAACAATTGGCACAAAAATAGCTAAAAGTATGATGGTTCCTAAAATGATTCCACCAACAACACTAGATTTATTTTTAACAAAACGATGCATTGAGTCTTTTAAGAAAGTAGTTGGTTTACCTTCTTTAGCAACATCATGAATAGTACTTGCTTTATGAGTAAAATTAAAATCGGTATCAGTAATTATAATCTCTTGTTTTTCACTTAAACTATCAATGTAGGTAAATTTTTCGTTTTTCATAATTATTTTGCCCCCATTCTAATTCTTGGATCAATAAATCCGTAAGATAAATCAACAAGAACGCTAGCACTCAAACCAATTAAAGTATAAAAAGCTGTATTCGCTAACAATAACGAATAATCTTTTGCATTATAGGCATCAACATAAATAGCTCCAACGCCTCGAATGTTATATAAATTTTCTAGAACCATCGAACCACCTAAAATACCGATAAATTCTGCAATTACCATCGGAACAACAGGAACCATAGAATTTCTTAAAGCGTGATGAATAATAGCTTGTCTACTTGTTAAACCTTTAGTTCTAGCAAGAAGCAAATAGTCACTATTCATAACTTCACATAACTCTGCTCGAACAAAACGAGTAAAACCAGCCATCGTGCCCATAGCTAAAGACATGACAGGAATAACTAAACTTGCAATATGTAAAGCATGATCATCTTCCCAAGCAACAAATTTTGCTGGCAACCATTCTAACTGGTAACCAAAAATTAAAATAGCATATAGAATCGTAACAAATGATGGCAACGCAATTTCAATCATAACAACAGTAGAAATAACATTATCAACTGGTTTATCTTTATTTAAAGCAGCAATAATACCAAAAACAATACCTAAAGGTAAAGCAATTAAAATAGCAATGATATTAATTTCAACAGTGACAGGAAGCTTACTAACAATTACTCCCATCGCACTTTGATTTAAATATAAGTTACTGCTAACACCCCAGTCCCACCTAGTAAAAACATTACCAATCCAATTAAAATATTGTTCCATAATTGGGCGAGTATAGTAGTAATAATATGGACCAGTGCCACCTATTTGATAGCCTTTCCCACCAAGTAAATTGCCGTATCCAGCTGTTTCCTCAGTAAATCTTATAACATAACCAAGCGAAAATTGTTTTGTTAAAAATGCATTTACTCCATCATTTCCACCAGCAAGTGGAACATCTAAAGGTAAAGATTTATATAGCAAAAAAGTAATACTTAGTACGATAAATGCTGTAAAAAATACTAGCACCAATCTTTTAATAACGTACTTCCACATTTTGTTTCCCCCTTAAAGTCAGTAAAATCTCCCACATGTGGAGAGATTTTATTGACTCAGGTATTTGGTTGTTCAAATACCTTACGTTCAGTTATTCAATAGGATTTAATTTAGAATAGTCAATCCAACCATCAGATGTCAAAGTTACACCTTCTTGGTTAGCATAGAATAAACCATCAATAGACCAATATTTACCTTCATAGTAAATGCTACTTGAAGGAATATATGTTTGTAAAGCGTGGTGAATTGTTAAAGAATAAGATCTATTAATTGCTTCCCAAAGTCCCATTTCTTGGAAAACTTCATATTCTCCTCCACTAATAGAAGCTTGAGCAATATCATATTGTCCTAAAGCAACTTTACCATAAGCGTTCATATAATCGCTTGATCCGCTGCCTTCGTATGTTTGAGCAAATTCAAGTTTAATTAATGGTGATCCATCTTCAGCACACCAATTCTTATTTGATTTGACAGCAGAATTGAATGTTGCAGCAATAGCATCAAATATTGCAGTTCCTTGGTAATCAACCCAAACTTGAGATTGCCAGTTAACGTTAATCGAAATAACAGTTGGAGAAGCAGCTGTTCCTAATTGATAGTGACCAGCTTCAAGTTCTTCTTGAAGAGCTGTTTTAAAGTAAGAAACACCTTTAGCATTTGAATTAGTAGGAATTCCGTCATCGCCATAAACAGCTTTAACAGCAGCAATGTGTTCATCAGTGTCATTCCATCTCTTATCAGCTTTAGGAGACATTTTGTTGATATCACCGAAGTAATCGGCAAAACCAGTTCTTCCTTTAGTGGCAGCAAATGCATCTCTATGATATCCACAATTTAAACCTTTAATGAAATTATGATTACTCATAATTGGTTTTACTGCCCAATCTGTGTCCATAT
>Ga0172377_10004798_pt1 | contig 13872 bp, 10 predicted proteins | sample Pumphouse3metaG_FD_119749 | JGI IMG/M metagenome (GOLD analysis project Ga0172377, IMG submission 119749) | Leachate microbial communities from a municipal landfill in Southern Ontario, Canada - Pumphouse #3 metaG | ecosystem: Engineered > Solid waste > Landfill > Unclassified | place: Canada... | reverse complement strand
TGGATTGACCTTTTTCAAAGGAGCTTGTGTAGCCTTCAATTCTTCGAAGTTCTCCCAGAACGTCTTGGTCAAGTCATAGATGACATCGTCATCAACTCGGGCATCGGTGCAAACAGTGATTTTGATGGCAGAGGTGAGTACGTCGCTGTCCTGATTAGGATAGGTTCCTGCTGGAATCGTGTAAGCACCATACCAAGGGTATTTTTCCTGCAATTTACCAATGAGGCTTGCATCGATGTTGAGCAGCTTTCCGCCTGCGGTGGAGAGCATCTCGGTTACTGCAGCATTCGGAATGCCTGCCATGATCCATGCACCATCGAGTTGCTTGTTGCGCATGAGGTCGATCGCTTCAGTGAAGCCGATATACTGTACCTTGAGATCATCAGGGTAGTTGACCCCACTGGTTTTCAAATGAATGCTGGTTTCGACTTCTGTTGTCGAACCGGGTGCACCGGAGGCAAAACGCTTGCCTGCCAAATCGGTGAACGATTCGATGCCACTGTTTTCAGTTACCACCACCTGGTTGGGGTTGGCGTAGAGGCCGATCATGACCCTCAGGTTGGGGTTTGGTCTTCCCTCAAAGGAACCGATTCCATTGAAGGATTCATACATGATTGATGTTACAGCCACACCAAGTTGTGCTTCGCCGTCACTGAGCATGTTGAGGTTTGCAATCCCTCCGGCACTTGCTTGGGCGCTGGCACGTACATTGGAAAGTTTGGTGTTCCAAAGGTTGGACATTGCAGCCCCAAGGGGGTACACAGCCCCGGTTGTTGCCGCAGTCGGGAAATTGATCACCGTTTTTTTCTGTGGTTGGGTTCCTGATTCCTGCGTTCCTGCAGCGAACAACATGCCTGAGACCAAGAGAGCTACGAGCACTAAGAGCAAGCTAGTTTTCTTCATGGTTTTTCTCCTTTTTTTGTGATTGTATCTGAATATATTGTATGACGATGATAGCAAGGAACATGAGCAAGGCGATGATATCGGTGCTGAGTCTTGTTTCAATGAACAACAAGCCTGCAATGACAAGCAAAAATCGTTCGATGATGGAAAGCTTCAAGAAGAGAAAACCTTGTAATCCCGAAGACAGGGCAATGACTCCGATTGATGAAGTGAGGACGGCCCGTATCGTAAGCAAAAGAGGCGTATCTGCAGCTGAACCGAGCAGTAAGATAGGGTTGTCAAGGAAGAAGAAGGGGAGGATGAATCCTGTAAGTCCAAGCTTGACGGCGATCAAGCTGGTCTTGGTCTGGTCAGAGTCAGCGATTCCGCTGGCAACATAACTGCTCATTGCTACAGGTGGCGTGATATTGGAAAGACAGGCATAGATGAGGCAGAACAAATGTGCAGCCATGGGGATGGCTCCTGCTTGTATCAAGACCGGAACAGAGACCGTGGAGACAATGACGTACGCTGCGACTCCGGGAACTCCCATTCCCAAGACAATGCTCATGAGCATGACCATGAATCCAGCGAGGTACAGTTGTCCTTCTCCCACTACCCTGAGCATGATGTAGCCGAAATTCAAACCCAAACCTGTAAGTGACACGGTTCCGATGATCACTCCGATGATTGCACAGCTCATTCCAACGGCAATTGCTGAGCGAGAACCTTCCACTGTAGCTTGGACTATGATGGACCAGGTCATTCTCGTTTCTTTTCGTAACCATGAGGCTGCTATCGTGGCGAAGATGGAGACCACTGCAGCAAAGAGGGGAGTGAATCCCACGCTGAGCAGGGAGATGAGAACTACCAAAGGAATTGCCAGGTGCCCCTGTTTTTTGAGTACCAGCAGTGCATTGGGGATGTTTTCTTTGCTCAGACCGGAAAGACCCAGGCGTTTTGCCTCAAAATGTACAGCGAAGAGGAGGGTGAGATAATAGAGAAAAGCAGGAATGCAGGCAGCCAGCAGCACCGCTGTATAGCTTACCCCCATGAATTCAGCCATGACAAAACCCACGGCTCCCATGATCGGCGGTGCAAACTGTCCACCGGTGGAAGCTACTGCTTCGACAGCAGCTGCGAACTCTTTTTTGTACCCCGTTTTTTTCATCATGGGAATCGTGATGGTTCCTGTAGTGGCGACATTGGCGATTGCCGATCCGTTGATCATACCCAGCAATGCGCTGGCAAGAACTGCGACTTTTGCAGGTCCTCCGGCAGATCTCCCTACCATGGTAAGGGCGATGTCATTGATGAACTGGCTGAATCCACTGTATTTCAGATAGGAACCGAAGAGTACGAAGAGGAAGATATAGGTTGCGCTGACCCCGATGCCGATGCCGAAGATTCCTTGGCTTCCCCAGATCATGTGGTTGAGGACTCGTTTGACACTGAATCCTACGTGTCCCAGTTCTCCTGGGATGAACATGCCGAGAAAGTTATACAGAAGGAAAATCAAACCAAGGATTGCCAGATTCTTGCAGGCACGTCGGCCTCCTTCAAATATGAGGATGAGCATGATTGCAGCAACCACAAGATCGATTTTCAGCAAATAACCTCCGCGTTTGGCTATTACCGTGTAATTTTTCAACAGGTAGGCAAATACGAAGATAGTGCCGGCTAAAAGTGCCATATCCCAGATAGGAGGTAGTGCGCGGGATCGTTTTTCTTTTGCAAAGGTGGGGAATAGTAAAAAGGTAAAGCCCAAGAGGAAAAACAGGTGCCAAGTGCGCAAGGCCATTGCATCGACCACCCCAAGGGTGTTCGCATAGATTTGGAAGACCGCCCACACCAAAAAGAGTACTGTTACTATCTGCCCCAGTGGACCTGTATAGGTACGTAATTTGCTGTCAGGTTCTTTTTCTTCTAAAAGTATTTGAGCTTTGAGCTCTTCTTCAGTCAGTGAAGCAGGCATATTTTGTTCCATTACTAGTACCCCAAAAGTACCCTCCAATCTATTGGGTGTATAGCTTTTTGTCAATTTGGTTATGCATTATTTTGTATATTAATAATATTATTATGCAAATAGTGATTGTAAAAATGCTTGAATGTCTCCTTTGTCCGTACTATCAAAGGGCTTCTGGTTCAGTCTGCATAGGGGGGGATACCTCTTCTATGCTCTCTGATAATCTTGAGAAACACCTGAGGTAAGGTTAGTTCTGTTTTAGTTTTTCAATGCGGTAATAGGAACAACATACACTCCATCCGGCCTAACATACGCTGCATTGGAGAGTCCACATATAATGCATAGTATCTTGGGTGGTTTGCCCTTAGGGTCATTTTCGATTGCTTTCTTTATACGTAGGAGATTCTTTGCAGCAGCATCAATCTGGTTTGCACCTAGTTTGATTTCAAAAGCACCCCACTCTCCATCAGGCATTTCGACTACGGCATCGATTTCATTGTTGTTGTAATCCTGATAATGGAAGAGTTTTGCATCATTTGATTCTGCATAGATCTTGAGGTCACGCACACATAATGCTTCAAACAAGAAACCAAGTGTTTGAAGGTCAGATAGAAGCATTGCTGGTGTAGCTTCCAAAAGAGCACAGGCAAGCGATGGATCGGAAAAATGCCGTTTCTCAGATTGCTTGATCCGTATAGAAGAGCGTATATTGCAATTGAACGGTTTCTGATTATCCAAGAGGAATAATCTTTCAAAAAGATTGAGATATTCTGCTACTGTCACTACATCGATGTCATCGTCATCTATTTCCTTTATATCGTTCTTGAGTTTCCTATTCGTTGCAGTTGTGCTTTCATTCCTTGCCAAGGACCTGAGAAGCAGACGTATTTTGTGTAGATCTCTTGTAACTCCGTCTATCCTGTTGATGTCTTCGTTTATCAAAGCATCAATATATTGCCGAGGCACTAGGTGGGCCAATTTGCTATCGGTATTGATGTTCCCTGGCCATCCTCCACGTATGATGTAATCGATGAGTTCATGGAGATTCACCTCATCTGTCAGCATTGTTGGTATTGGGTTATCAAACAGATCTTTCAGCGAAATTTTTCCTGATGAAGCACCGATTTCATACAGAGACATGGGGCGCAATCTAAGCGTTGCAATTCTGCCTGCTCCACTATGTAGAATTCCCTTGCGATTGGGAGTGGATGATCCAGTAAGGATGAATTGCCCCTTTTCTCCTCGCTGGTCCACAGCATACCTGACGGCATCCCAAATTGCAGGGACTTCTTGCCATTCATCGATTAGGCGGGGAGTCTCTCCATCTAGAATAAGGGAAGGGTCCATTTGCGCTAGGGTTCTATTGCTGAAATTATTCGCAGGAGCACCCACAAAGAATGTGCTCTTACAGTGGTGCTGAGAAGTCATTGTTTTGCCACACCATTTTGGTCCCTCGATACAGACTGAGCCAAAAGCAGAAAGGTATTCGGTTACTTTCTTATCAATCAATCGTGGTAGGTAGGTTTTATTACCCATATGTATCTCCAATTCTCTGTCTAAGATACTACAGATACATTGATTTGGCAATCATAACTATATGGATTAGGAAAATGTAAGTCTATATATTAATAGTTTTCAATGACATGGATTTGATAATTTTAAGCATCAAGTGTATTCTCTATGCAAACTCATGTCGTTTTCCTTAGTAGTATCTCATGAAAAGAGCAGAAGTTTTTTTTCAAAACATTTCTTGAAGCCCCTATCGCAGTATTCCCGTACATAAGAAAAGGGAGAAACCCAGTTTGCCCTAGAGCAAATAAAAACCATTTTCTACTCCAGGACCAACTCATAGTTTGTACTTCGTCCACCCTTCTCAGACTGTTTGAGAGCACCTTTTTTCATAAGGTCTTTGATATCCCTCATTGCAGTATCATGGCTGCAATCTGAAAGTCTGGCCCATTTCTGGGTAGTCAATGCACCATAGAAATCTGTTGTCAGCCTCACCAGCATTGCACTTTGACGATCATTGAGGGCAAGATTTTGAAACAGACGATTGACTTTCAGGGTTTTCTCAATTGTTTCAATGACGATTTCCAATGCCTCTCTGAGTTGTGTAAGGTACCAAAGAATCCACCCTGTGCAATCCAAAGAACTGGTTTGAGCCTCATGAAGCTGGTCGTAATATGCTTTTTGATGCTTTTTCAACTGAGTGGCAAGGCTGAAAAGAACCAGATTGCTTGTATTTTGTTGATTCAGTACATAGTCCGCGATGGTTCTTGCCATTCTTCCATTGCCGTCTTCAAATGGATGGATGGAGAGGAACCAAAGATGGGCTATAGCGCTTCTTACTGTGTTGGGAAGTGTGCTTGGCGTATTGACCCATACGAGGAATTCTTCCATTTCCTGAGGAACCTGTTCAGAGGGAAGGGCTTCATACAAAACTTCTTGGTTTTTGTACGAACTTGCAAGCACTTCGATTGGTTCTGTTCTATACCTTCCTGCATGGAGTGAGAAAGGGCCGCTTTTTCCTTGAGGAAACAATGTGCGATGCCAAGAAAATAATCTTTCTTGGGTGAGAGGGAGTTGAGAGTGCTCCAAGGCATCCAGCAACGTTTGGACAACACCTTCGATATGGGGTCCTGAGGACTTCATCGATGCTTTGGGAACCTGGAGTCCTCGACAGAGGGAAGAGTAGATTTTGAACTACTCAAGAACCTCTCACTCAATTCCATGAGAATAATGGATTTCATCAGCAATGATTTGTGCTTCCAATTCTTTGCAGTCTTGTATTCCCAATTGTTCACTCAATGATGCAACCTTCCCTTGCGCATAAGCAACCTTACTCAGTTCTCGAAGCAAGGAAGGGGAATCAAAAGAGAAAAGAGGCCAATCGGAGCACTGCCAAATATATCTACTCATAGACCTCTTATATACTTCGTGCGTAGAATATTCAATTAATCTACGCATGTTTGCACTAATATATGCGTAGATTAGTACCTCTATTCTACGCAAGATCAAGAACGTTTCTGCTGGATGGTTGTTGAATGAGGAAAGCAACGAAAGAGAATTCCTTGTAGCGTTGAATACAACGCCCTTCTATGTTTCTTGACAGTCCACGATGTAAGAAAAAAGATCCAAATAGCTTTGAGCTTGTCGTTTCAGTTCTCTTTCTCCTGCAAGGTGGTGTGTACTGTCAAACAAGCTCCCCCTGCAAGGCTCCTAAAGCCCGTGAGGGAAGGGGGCAGAGGAGAGTTCGGGGCATCGATGATCCAAGTTTGCGGTTCGATGCAGACAAACTCTTTGTCTCCCCCGCCGTTGAACACCATCCAGTAGTCAAAAGGAGAGGACGTTGTGTAATGCAGTGACAAGTTTGAGCCTTTATGGGTGTAGATGGCTTCTTTGATATCTCCCTCTTGGGCAACAAGGTGGTTGGATAGGGCCTTTCCTTTTGGAGAGAGATTCCCCTCTCTCAATGCTTTGAGGAGTTGATTCTCTTCAATGAACTCGCCGGTTGGGATGATGGTTTTCCTATCGATGAGAATCTCCTTTTTTGCATCGATCTGCAGAAAATACTCTTCTGCCTTGGTATTTGGAAGAAACCTCTCACAAAGGGTTGTATGGAAACCGAGGCCAATGGGCATGGGCAATGTATCGGTGTTTTGAACCTTGAGTGTCTGATGCAGGCCGTCTTGATTGAGAAGGTAGGTGAGTGTCATGCGAAACGTATGAGGAAATGTCAGATACGGTTTTTCCTTGGTGGCTTCAAAGCAAAATGTCAGGGAAGCCTCTTGGTGTGTGATCCTACGGTCAAGGGGTGTGAACGGAGTGGAGCTGAGGACTCCATGGATATGATGGCCTCTTTGCTCTTCGTTGATGGGAAAGGTGTAGGTGATGCCATTGAATTGATATGTCCCTCCCTTGATGCGATTGGGAGGGAAGAGTAGCGGCATCCCATACAGGTAGGGGTTGCTCTTTATCATCTGGTAACTCTCTGGAGTTCTTAGATATGAGGCTTTTCTTGTCTGGAACTGGATGCAATTAGCACCTGATTCTGCACAGATGAATGCTGAATATCCTCCAGCTTCCATTCGGTATCCAGGGATGTCGTGTAATGAGTCAAAGCATATTGAAGCCATCGTTTATATCCTGTGGAACGTGAAGTTCATGATGTTGGCAAAGGCTTCAAGTTCAGCCAAATGATTGCCTTGGACAATTGCAAAGTGCTGGGTGACTCCGATGTCCATCAGTTCTTGGAAAAAATCCAAACAAGGCTTCCGTGGCTTGAAAAGACCATGGGAATACCCAGCTAAGTGGTGTTCGGTTTCCAGTGCATCGACAACAGAACAAACCATGATATATCGCCCATCACGCTCTGAGATATGGAGCATCGTTTTTTCCCCGGCTTTGATGACATGCCAGGCAAACGGAGCTCCTGCATACCGATAATCCGTCTTGGCAAAGCGTTCATCTCGGGCGATGACGGTGACTCCCTCAGGATCGGTATAGTCATTGGGACCTGCATGTCCACCTTCAAAGACATCCCTTTCATAGTCGATATGGAAGGGTTCGATGAACTGGACCGCTTGCTGTGAGAGATATTTGAGCACGTATACACTCAGTGCCCCCCCAATATCACCTTCAGGCACCACTAGGACATCTTCAGTACCAGGGCAGGGCGTGAAGCCCGGCCGTAAGCCAATGGTGCGCAGCAGGACGGAATCGACATCATTGAGCACCAGTACTTCGACCCCTTGTTTTCTACTGAGGTTTTCCAAGGCAATAGAAGCAGCTACACTTGCGCGGAATGTATCAATTTCAACGTTTGCATCCACTGTATATCGTTCTTGCAACTGCTTCATGGTTTTCTCAATGACAGTAGCGTCCAATGCTTCGATTTCTTGCTGCAGGCTCACTAATGAGAGGAAGCGAAGTTCAGGTCCCACCCGCATGAAAAAGGAGTAGGGGTCTACATAGGTAGACCACATGACTTCGTTGAGAGATGGAAGCAACCCAAAATTCATCTGCTTGAGTTTTGTACGCAAGGCAGCTGCCAAGGCGAAAGAACGACAGGTTTCCATAACCTGATCATGCGTACCGATTGTTCGTTTCATCATTGGCCTATTGAATCTGGAAGCAGAACCAGAAGCCTCCAGCATGCCCACCAAGGAACCCGCAGAAAGGAACTCCACAAACCGGTCTTCTGTAAGGGAGTCTGGAAAACCAAGGGAGTCACGAACCAGTGAAGCAAAAAGCGTGGGGACGGGCTTCATGTCCCTGAGAAAGCGAATCCATGCATAGTCGTCCGACCACGAGAGGAAACAGGCAAAGACCATATCGACCTTTTCTGCCTCGAAGTGGGACATTGCCAGGGTAAGATCTTCTCTTGTGTATACAACACCTTGGAAAACAGGTCTGGAAAATTCAGACAAAGCATTGATCAGATGGTCCGCTTCTTTTGTTTTTCGAGCATGAAACACACCATGTTCAGTCTCTTTTCCCAAATCATGAAATCGTGGGGTTGTAATCAGGAGGACACCGATTACCGGTTTAGAAGGTGCATGCATGATTCGCTCCTCATTCATTTTGTTCTGGCGTGTTTCCGTTGGGCAACCAGACGGGTTTTATCCAAATATGGTTTGATCTGCTCATACAACCGACTTGAAACAGCTGTATAGAGCATATCCACCATCGTAAGCTGGCCGATTCTCGAACCCATCGGACCGCTTCTGATCATCGCTTCAGAAGAAGAGGTGAACAGACGGATGTCAGCCATTTCGCTCAAGGATGATTTTCCAAACTTGGTTACGGTGATGAGCGTTGCCTTGGAGCCCTTGACCAGTTCTGCTGTTTCCAAGGTGTCTCGGGTCTCTCCCGAATAGGAAAACAATACAGCGACATCGCCTTCCTTGAGACTGGTCGCTGAGAGTATCTGTTCATGAGGGTCTGAAATAGCGAGGGTTACTTTGTTGATTCTCAGAAATTTGTTGCTTGCATCCTTGGCAACCAGACCGGATGAACCCACACCATAGAAATCTATCCTACTTGCTGCACAGAGTGCGTCAACCGCCTTCGACAACATACCCATATCCAACAGGGAGAAGGTGCTTTCGATGGCCTTCATGTTGCTCATGCTGACATTTTTGACGATGGCTTCCAGGCTGTCTCCAGGGTTGATCTCTTCATATACGATGGGGCTTTGCTGGGTGAGTTCTTCGGAGAGGACCTTGCAGAGTTCCTTGAATCCTGAGTAACCGACACTTTTGCACAGTCGTACCACCGAGGCATTGCTGGTTGAACAGGTTTCAGCCAGCTCCCCGATGGACATGTTGATTGCTTCTTCTGGAAAATCGAGCATGAATTCAGCAATTTTCTGTTCTTTCGGTGCAAGGGATTTCAGTGAATCCTTAATACGGATGTAACATCCTGACATGGTTTAGTTCTCCTCAAAAAGGTGCGCGACACCGAACAAGGGTGCGCTATCAATAGTTTGAGCCTTACCGACAAAACAATCAATGGAAAGTTCTCTAAGCGTTGTCTTGATCGGACCCGTTAAAAGTTCATCAGCTTTGGAAATCTGGCCTCCAAGAATCACGCAATCGATTGAGTGTTCCAAAATAAGAGGAGCAAGAATGTGGGCAGCATGCCAGCCTGTCACTGAAAAGACTTTCTGTGACAGTTCATCGCCTGCATGAGCCTGTTTGTCCAATTCTTTTACAGTAGTCTGTGCCTTTCCCCCTAGTTCTTCATAGATGCGCATGATGCCGCGTTTGGAAAGGTATTCTTCTGCTATGGAGCCTCGATACGGTCGCTTGAAAATACTGACTTTCGGCCCACCTGTCTCATTGCAAAGAATCTTGCCGTGTTCCATGAGTGCAAATCCCAAACCAGTGCCCAGCATGACAGCACATGGTTTTTTAAAAGATGCATAGATGGGGTTCTGTATTTCTCCAAGCAGGAATGCGTGGGAGTCGTGCATGAAACGGATGGGAATTTGGTTGACCTCTTGTTCCATCACTGTTTTGATGGAGACTCCATACATTGCTGCAAATTTATGGGTCATCAAATAGGTGCCGCTTGGATAGTCGAAAGGACCCGGGGTGCTGACCCCGATTCCTTCGACTACCAAATCAGCTTCCTTGGCCTTTGTAAGGGCGGTTCGGATAACTTGACGATAGCTGTCTTCAATCTCTTCTGCCTTTCCGTTGGAGTCTACCGGTATTTCTCCAAATCCCTGCAGGTTTTGTCCTGATGAGGGAACAAGAGCGTATTTTATGGTGGTTCCTCCAGCATCAAGGGAGAGAATGCACTTATCGTTCGATCTGTTCATACCCATCTCTCAACATCGTCTTATGGAGGACGATATTTCCGACTCCAAGATTGACCATCTCATATCGTCCAAACGAAGCGGGTACCACAACCATGTCCAAGTACTCCTGGATGAAGAATTTTGTTGGATCGCTTAACGAACGGATGAGAACCTTTTCCCCTTCAACCAAGACCAAGACATGGAAACGATCTGTTGTCTCATCAGTATAACGCTTGGAGAAGAGAAGATTTCTCAAAGTGAAATAGAGCAGCTCATGTTCCCCTACGATGATTTCTTTTCCTTCTTCATCCTCTCGAACCAAACGAGGTTCCTGGATGAGGTTTTTTTGAACCCACTCTTTTTTCCGTTCTCGCTTAAGCACTGCATCTCCATGAATGGAGTGGATTGGACGTGGATTCCCATCAAGATCCTTTCGCACGTAGTCGTACATCTTATACGTATAGGACCCAACGGTGAGGCTTCCGATTTCCAAAATGACCTGATTCCTTCCTGATGCGTGGATGGTTCCTGCGGGTATCAGGAATTGCTTCCCTGGTTCTGAAGGTTCGGCATAGACATAAGCATCATGGTCGAAAGGTTTTCCAGTTTTTTCAGATAGCTTGCATTGTGCAATGAACTCTTCTACATCACAGTTTTGTGTAAACCCGCAATAGGTCTTGGCTTCCTGTCCTGCTACTACGATGTAATAGCTTTCATCCTGTCGACCTAGTTCATTGTTCTGCTCTTTGACATAAGCGCTGCCTGGATGGCATTGGATGGACATGTTGCCGCTTGCATGGAAGGTGTCGTCGTAGTTGAATCTGATCGGGAAATATCCGTCAAATTTCTGTACACAGTTTGCACCCATGAGTTTTTCACCGACAGTCTGGACAAATCCGTAATACGGGAATTCAAGTTCAAGATCATTGGACTTGAGGGCGATCGAAACTTCCAAGGGAATCAGATCGAAAACCCAAGCACAGTTTTTCATGGTATCGGGGAGATTCCTCAAATGCTTGACATAGAATCCTCCCCATACTCCTTCTATGTAAACAGGACGACAACGCAGAGGGTAGGTGACCAAACACTCGCAGATGCTCAGGTAGGTTGAGAAGGGGAGCATCCGAACAGATTCAAGACAGTCGCAGGCCAGATAAAAGTCCAGGGCCTGTTGGCTGATGAGTTCTCCACGCAACGCCGATGCGACTTCGAAATCGACATAGTAAGCATGTCTGAGGGTTTCCTTGTACGGCTTTGGGGTGGTGAATCCAAGGTTTCCTGTTTTGGCTTCCTTGATGTTCAGTACCGTTCTTTTTTGCGTCATATCAAGATACAAGCGGATGTCGGCAATATCCCTGAAGGCTTTGATCAGCGCGCCGTTTCCACTGACGATCAACACGCCAGTTCCGTTTTTCTTGAAGTTGTTCATGCGTTGGACTGCTTCTGCAATCAGACTTTCATGCATCAGATTTTCATAGCCATGATCAAAGAGACGTCCATAGAGTAAGGGAGGATCGGTGACTGTGTCCTTGGGAAGATTGGGTTCAAGGTTTTGTTCCAACACCGATTCTTCAAGGAATAGCTCTGATGTGTAAAGATACGAGACTGAAATCCCCTTTTGGGTCAAATGCCTGCCGATTTGTTTGGTGAGCACTGAGAAAGGAGCACTAATATATCCATCCAGTGAGAGGATGCAACTATGTTGGTCTGCCAGCGTGTTTTGCAGGGAGGCCACCAGCGTTGCTGAAACCTGTTCCAGTCCGATGGTGATGGTGTCGGTAAGTGCCTTATTTAGAGGAATTTCGTTTATGGCACGTGGGTCGTCGTAGGGAAAGGGATTATACATAAAGCTCATGATGGTACCTCGTTGCGTTCGAATTGATTTGTTCTCTTCGATAATAGGGGTGAATATGTTCTTTGTCAATTAAAAATTACGAAAATAATATTCTAAAGTGAAACTTATTATATGAAAAAATATTTATAAATAATAAATAATTTATTGCTATTATTAAAAATAATCAAATTTACTATTTTTATATTTTCTAAAATTTAGTTGATTAATTTCAATAAATTACAAAATAACTGAAATTATTAATTGACAAGTCACCAAGGTGCTTTATAATCAACTATGATTTATGGAGTCAAACACGATGATGCACAAACCCAAGATACCTGTACACGATACTTCCCTCCTGAAAAGTCGCTTACGCTCTGATATTCGAAGAGACTATCTCTTATATGTGATGTTGATCCCTGGTTTGATCTATGTCCTGATGTTCAAATATGCACCGATGTTTGGTGTTTCCATCGCTTTTCGTGATTACAGCATATTCAGAGGGTTTTCAGATGCGCCCTTTGTAGGAATGGATAATTTCATCAAGCTGTTCTCCCGATCTGCCTTTATCCGTGCACTGAAGAACAACATCTTGATCAGCATCCTGAAACTGGTGCTTGGTTTTCCCTTTCCCATCATCTTGTCATTGATGATCAGTGAATTATATCACTCCGGCGCAAGACGATTCGTCCAGACCGCCGTCATCCTGCCGAATTTTGTATCCTGGATCGTCATCAACGGCATCCTCTATGTGATGTTCAACCTTTCAAGTGGAGCTATACCCGGAATTCTCAAAAGCCTTGGGTATGCTGGGGAAATCACCAACATCATGAATCAGAAAGAGACCTTCATCTGGGTGATCGTCTTCTCCCATATATGGAAAGGAGCGGGAATGGGGACGGTCGTTTACCTTGCTGCCATTGCAGGTATCGATCGGAATCTCTATGAGGCTGCTTCCATTGATGGAGCTGGGCGGCTACGCAAGATGTGGCATATAACCCTCAGCTCGATTAGACCGACCATTGTGGTTTTGCTCATTTTCAGGGTGGGCGAGATGATGTACGCGGGGTTCGACCAGATATTCGCCATCTCAAACTACCTGGTGGTCTCCCATGCTGATATCATCGACACGTTTGTCTATCGCTTGGGTTTGGAGCAACAGAAGTTCTCTGAAGCCGCGGCTGCAGGATTGTTTCAGTCTGCCATCGGTTTGGTATTGGTTTTAGTGACCAATGCAATTGCAAAGAAAGTCGATTCTGATAGTGGAATCATGTAAGAGGGGATGGCAAACATGGAAAGTAAAAAAATAAGACACTTGAGGGAATCCTCCTTGGATCGATTCATCTATATCGCCATCTGTTTCTTCCTTGCCGTCTTTTGTTTCAGTACGGTATATCCCTTCTGGCACGTGTTGATGTATTCCATCAGCAACTCCAAAGCTGCTATGTCTGGAGGGCTTTTCTTCAGACCAAGGGATTTCGATCTGCTCGCCTTCAAGATGATCTTCAAGACAAGCCAGATTTTCGTCGCGTACAAGAACACCATTCTCCGTACGCTCGTAGGCACGACGTTGAGCATGGCCTTGAGTATTCTCACCGCTTATCCGCTCTCTCGAAAACGGCTCAGAGGAAGATCCTGCTTATCGATGGTGTTCTTTTTCACCATGCTCTTCAATGGTGGCATGATTCCCACCTATCTGGTGGTCCAATCCTATGGATTGATCGATAGTTTCTGGGCTTTGGTACTTCCTTTGGCCATGAATGCCTATAATATGTTCATTCTTCGCAATTACTTCAAAACGGTTCCGGACTCCCTGGAAGAGAGTGCTTTCATCGATGGAGCCAACTCCTTCACCATTTTATGGAAGATCATCCTTCCTGTTTC
>Ga0172377_10004797_pt1 | contig 13873 bp, 13 predicted proteins | sample Pumphouse3metaG_FD_119749 | JGI IMG/M metagenome (GOLD analysis project Ga0172377, IMG submission 119749) | Leachate microbial communities from a municipal landfill in Southern Ontario, Canada - Pumphouse #3 metaG | ecosystem: Engineered > Solid waste > Landfill > Unclassified | place: Canada... | reverse complement strand
GTGCTATTCGCAAACGAAGATTTTTCCGAGCTCAGCGCCCAAATCAAAGTAGCGAAACCGGTTACTTATGCAGTCTTACTCAATCCGCTATCGCTACCCACTCCGATTGATTGCAGCGCACAACCCGAAGCAGAAGATGCTTACAACATTTGTCACAACGTGAGTGACGAGATCGTAGCGCGCTTAACCTCACCTGAAAACCAAAATTTAGGCACACCCACCATTACATTGGACATCAAACGTTCTGAATTTAAAACCTGTCCCACTCCACCCTAATGCAAGCGAGAAGACGAATGAAAACACGCACACAACAAGGCTTTACCCTCATTGAAATCGCCATGGTGGTTTTAATTATCGGCCTCATTACCAGCGGCCTGCTTCTCGGCATGGGCGGCATTATCGACAGCGCGAAATACAAAGACGACCAACAACGCCTTAAAGACATCAAAACCGCGCTATTAAGCCACGTTGCTCAAAAAGGCTATCTCCCCTGCCCAGATATCGATAATGATGGTGTAGAAAACAGAACGGGAAATAGCTGCGAATCACACAGAGGCTTTTTACCTCACATAGACTTAAACACCCACGCCTACAATGCTTACAATGCTCGATTTTACTATCAAATTGATAATACACTCACGCCACCAAGTACTTCTTCAAGTGTTTATTTCCAAAGACCAGGTGCTTCAAAAGACGATATAAATAAAGCAGAATCAGGTCGTTTGAGTGTTTGCGAAAAACTGTCTGGAACAACATGTGAAAATTATCTTGCTAAAAACGTACCAGTAATTGTTGCGTCATTTGGCAAAAACAGTGTCGAGGCTTGGGGAGATTATTCAAACACAACACCACCTATAACACCCGCTTGTCCGGCGACACTCAGCGACAAAGAACAGTTAAATTGCCGCTCAAAAGACCTAACGACTACTGAGCCTGAATACTTTTACCAAGCCCATGATGTCGATGACACTCTAATCTGGCTATCTTCTTTTGATATTAAGGTCGAGGCTGGTGCAATTAAACTAGATGAAAAGAAACACCCTGACTTCGATACATGTCATGCTGACTGTATGTCTAAAGGACTAACATCGGAACAATGTAATTTTTTATGCACAGCACTAGGCCACACCTCGCCACCACCAGGAGGCGGCACAGGCAGCGACCCGAGCACACGCCTTGACGCCGGACTATTCGGAAACTACGACACCACTCACGCTGGCGACTACAACAACAATCATTCAATTACCACAACTAACCAAGATAACCGGATACGCATAGAAGATGACCTAAACAAAGACATCAACCTGCTCAACGGTACCGATGTCCTAAGCATCGGCGGCAACGCCAACGCCTCGATTACCGCCGGCAACCAAGACAAAGTATTACTCATTGAGGGCGACGCCAACGGTGCGGGCATCAGCTTTGGTAACGGCAATAACCGTATCGAAATTCGCGGCGCGCTTAATACCAGCATACAACTTGGCAATGGCGACAACTGGGTGCGCGTAGAAGGCGCGGTGAATGGCAGCGGAATCCAACTGGGGAACGGCGAAAACAAAGTGTATATTGGCGGCGATATTTATCAAAATATCATCAACGGTGGCCATGCCAACAGCACCCTTTATCTAAACAAAACCCCCACCGAATGGAGCGCGGTATCCTGGCAACACAGCAGAGTATCTGGGTTTAATCAAATCCTATGTCGGCAAAGCAGCGGCAGCCTAGACTTTGTAAGCTGCAACTAAACGAACATCACACGCCCGTATTCAGCCAACTCAGCATTTGGCAGACATACACAAAGCGCGCAGCGTAAGTTGTGCGCTGATGTCAGGCTTGGCGAAATCAGCGCTCACCCCATCAGGGAGACTTTGATAACCCTCCTGCCTTCGAGTCTCTGTGGTGAACTTTTAAAGCTTCGTGTTCTTTGTGACCTTCGTGGTTCAAAAAACCCGTTTTCAATCATTCCCCCGAACTAGCAGGCCTGCTAATTTAATACCGCACCCTTGAGGTGTATGTATTTAATATGTATTATTAGCAAATGAAAATAGAATTCGATCTAGAAAAAGGGCAAACAAACATCCGTAAGCATGGTGTATCTTTTGAGGAAGCCAAGACTGCATTGTATGACCCATTTGCTTGGGTTATGGAGGACGACGAATCTATTTATGAAACGCGCTTTTTATTGTTAGGTAAAAGCGAAAAAAGCCGAATTTTATTAGTGGTGTACGCTTATCGCCAGGATGAAGTGATTAGGATTATCTCAGCACGAAAAGCCACAACGAAGGAGAAAACGCAATATGAAAGCGGAATATGATTTTAGCCGCGCAAAACGCGCTACAGAAGTACCCCATTTAAACAAACTGAGAGAAGAGAGTCAAAAAACGCGTATTACACTGTATCTGGATAACGATGTAGTCGCTGAATTTAAAGCCAAGGCCTCCGAAATGGGAACCGGCTATCAAACCGAAATAAATCGTGTACTGAAACAGTACATTAATATGGGCGGTCTATCATTTGAAGCACTAGAAAGTTTAGTCAGAAAAATAATCAAAGACGAGATAAACCAAGCAAAAACGTAAATAGCGCGCTGGTTTATCTCAATTAGCAGGCCTGCTAATCAACACGCTCACACCCAAAAAACCTTCGCGCCTTCGTGTCTCTGTGGTGAATTTTTAAAGCTTCGTGTTCTTCGTGACCTTCGTGGTTCAAAATCAAAAACCCTACGCCATGTAGCGATTGACAATCGATACCATCGTATCCGTGTCGATTTTACCAATAAAATGATTCGCGCCGAGTTCCTGTGCTTGGCGTTGCGAATCGCCAACGGTCATTGAGGTGTGAATCACCACGGGAATGGAGCGGTATTTGGGGTTTTCTTTGATCATGCGAATCACTGTATGCCCCGACACATTCGGCATTTCCAAATCGGTTATCACCACGCCGATATCTTCTTTCGGCATGGTTTTTACCGCTTCGAGCAAACCCTGACCGTCAACAAAGCCTTTCGATTTCACGCCAAGATTGGTCAGAACCGCGCTCATATATTCACGAATCGAACGTTGATCGTCGGCATATAAAATCCATTTATGCTGATGTGCCGGATTGAGTTTCAACGGTGATACTTCAGCTTCCTTGGCAAAATCTGTCCCTAAAATCTCATTCAGCATCCGCTCAGCATCGATAATCAAACATAAATCGTCGCCGATGCGTGTCTGGCTGACAATTTTTTCGTCATTCTTTTTCGCCGGGATAATATGCTCCCAGTTTTTTTCCTCTACGCCGAAAATATGCGAAACATGAAACGCGACCGTACGCCCGTTCATTTCCGACGAAATATAGACCGAACGCTCACAGTTCACCTCTGCATAACCCAACCAACGCGCCAAGTTATATACCGGCACATGCTCACCGCGTACATCAATCATGCCGAGCATATAGTTATCGCCGCTGGGCATCGTCTTGAGCGCATATTCTTGCGCGTTAAGCACCTCGCGCACTTTAAAAATATTAATCGCGAAAAACGGCTGATGGCCTTCATCGTGTGAGGCCAACGGCGCCATTTTGAATACCATTAAACTCATGGAATTATTGCGTGACAGATTGGCCGTGTTATTTATGCGATTTAAGTCCATTTTATCCTCCCAAAATGAACCGGGTTACGAATTAGCTTATTGTGAAATAAACCGTCAGCTTTTACCAATAAGTTTTATCTATATTAGATAAGCTGTATTTCGCAGGTCAAATCAACTAATTTAAACAATTCGCACACAATAAATTCAATAACACTAAATCAACCTAAACACTTGATTTATAAAAATAAGGTCGCAACCCAAACCAATACGCCGACACTCATCACATAAAACAGCATCGGCATCAAGGTATAGCGAATAATCTGCCCTTCTTTCCCAACCAAATTCACCACTGAAGCCGCCGCTACCACGTTGACCACACAAATCATATTACCGGCATTCGCGCCCAGCATTTGCAGCGCCAAAATCCACGGCGTCGGTAACCCAACCACTTCCGCAGTCGTGTATTGAAACTGGGCAAACATCATATTAGAAAAGGTCGCCGACCCAGCAACAAAGCTCCCCAACGCGCCGACAAACGGCGCAACCAGCGGCCATTGTGCGGAGAAGGTCGCCGCCGCTAAACTCGCCAACTCCATCGGCATACTGAGTAACTCCGCTTCATTCACACCGGAGTTTAGAAAAATACGCACCATTGGTACAGAAGCGGCTAGGGCAATCACCGTCGGCCACATCACCTTGATCGACTGCCACCACGCTTGGTTCGCCTGCTTAATAGGCACTTTATGCAGCCAAAGCGTTATCAGCGCCACCAAAATAAACAAACTTCCCGGCAGATACAGCGGCACCAATTTAGCGGAAATTTCCGTCGCTAAAATCGCATTAAACTCCACACTAACGCTGTTCAACCAGCTTTTAAACGGTAAAAAATTTAACCGGCTTAAAACCAATATCAACGCAACTAAAATATACGGTGACCAGGCCTGCAAAAGTGAAAGTTGATAATGCTGACGCGGCTCTACCGCTAAACAGGATAAAGCGGGCGATTTTTCACAGCCTTCAATTTTTAGCAGGCCTGGGGCTTGCTCATTTAGGGCTTGGGCAGAAAATTGCGAATGATCACTTTTAAACAACCACACTTGTTTTGGCGTTAAAAACCCTTTTTTCGCCGCGGCCACCGTCACCATCAAACCGATTAAACCACCCAATATCGCCGGAAACTCTGGGCCAAGTGTGGAAGCGACCAGCAGCGCCGGAATCGTAAATGAAAAACCGCCCAATAACGCAAATTTCCACGCCCCCAAACCTTCGCGCCAACTTTTATTTTCGCCGAAAAATCGGGTGAGAATCAGCACCATAATCAGCGGTAAAAAACTCGCTACCAGCACATCAATCGTGCTGGCGGTCATCGCAATTTGCATCACCTCATCATACTCAGCTTGCGCCAAGCCTTGACCAATGCCGACGATCACCGGCGTACCGACTGCGCCATAAGACACTGCCGCACTGTCAGCGATTAAGGCCAACACCACCGCCGCCATCGCCGGAAAGCCTAAGGCTAATAATAAAGGCGCGACAATCGCCGCCGGTGTGCCAAAGCCACTTGCCCCCTCTAAAAAGGCGACAAATAACCAACCGACTATCACGGTTTGCACGCGTCTATCCGGCGAAATTCGAGTAAAACCCTGCCGAATAACATCCACCGCGCCGCTGACTTTTAAGGTATTGAGCAAAACAATCGCGCCAAATACAATAATTAAAATCGACGCAGCAATCACCCAGCCTTCTAATATCGACGCGCTGATTTGGATCACAGGTACCTGCCAAACCGCCCAAGCTAACAGCGCAACCAAGGCCAAACTCAGCGTCATCGCCCGACTCGCTGGCATACGCAAGATAACCAGGAATAACAACACAGCCAAAACCGGCATAGCCGCCGTTAATAATTGAAAAAAGCTCATAAAAATAGACAATCCAGATTTTAAAGTAAAATGGCAAAATTTAATGCGGGCGACAATAGACACCGCCCGCATTATAGCAAAGTGAATACCGACCTTTGCACGCGCAGCGAATCAAGCACTCGCCTGATGCCAAGCGTAAAGTTTGACAGATTTATTCTACGCGGTATAATTTACGGTTTTTTTAAATCAGCGAGGCAAGTTATGTCAGCATCAGTTCAGCCGTTAGTCGGCGTGATTATGGGGTCAAAAACCGATTGGCCGACTATGCAACATGCCGTAAACATGTTGAGCTTATTTGGCGTGCCGCACGAAGTGAAGGTCGTCTCCGCACATCGCACGCCTGATTTAATGTTCCAATATGCCGAACAAGCGGAAGCTCGCGGTTTGCAAGTCATTATCGCCGGTGCCGGCGGTGCGGCACACTTGCCGGGCATGGTCGCGGCGAAAACCCTCGTGCCGGTATTAGGCGTGCCGATTAAATCCAAAGCCTTAAACGGACAAGATTCGTTACTATCTATCGTACAAATGCCCGGCGGCATTCCGGTCGGCACCTTAGCCATTGGCGAAGCCGGTGCAAAAAACGCCGGCATTTTGGCGGCACAAATTATCGGCGCACAGATGCCGACGGTACGTGAAGCGGTGCGTGCTTGGCGACAAGCGCAAACCGATGACGTACTAGCCAATCCCGACCCGCGTCTAGCAGAATAACCCCTTCATCTATGCCGCCTTTGGCGGCATTTCAGAGTAAAATACACGCTTTATTTTTATAAATCGGGAGTGTGTGATGACACCATTTAGCCGTCGAGTGGGCGTTTTAGGCGCGGGTCAATTAGGACGTATGTTGGCGATGGCGGGCTATCCGCTGGGTCACAAATTTGGTTTTTTTGGCCTTAGCCATGATGAACCGGCGGCGATGCTGGGGCATATGCACACCGACAGCGACGATACGCGTAATCTCGAAGACTTGGTTGAATTCGCCGATGTCATTACCTATGAAAGCGAAAACACCTCCGTCGAACTCGTTAAAAACATTAGCCAAACCACGCCGGTTTATCCGGGTGCGGACTCGCTGTATTACTCGCAACATCGCCTGCGCGAAAAAAACCTGTTTAGCGAACTCGCCATTCCTTGCGCACCTTACGCCCTTGTTGAAAATCTTGCCCAGCTTGAACAAGCAGTCGCTAAAATCGGCCTGCCTGCGGTGCTCAAAACCACCACCGAAGGTTATGATGGTAAAGGGCAATTTGTGATTAAACAAGCTGAGCAGATTCAGCAGGCCTGGTTGTCGATTGGTCAACGCGAAGCGGTTTTAGAAGGCTTTGTGACGTTTAAACGCGAATTGTCAATTATTGCGGTGCGTAATGCTAACAACGAACACGTGTATTATCCATTGGTGGAAAACCAACATCACGAAGGCATTTTGCGTTTAACGATTGCACCGGCACAACAGATTAGCGCCGAGATTCAGCAACAAGCCGAACAATATATGCAAAAACTGCTGGATAAAATGAATCATGTCGGCGTGTTGACGCTAGAGCTGTTTGAAACTTCAGCAGGCCTGGTGGCGAATGAAATGGCGCCGCGTGTACATAATTCCGGTCATTGGACCATGGAAGGTGCGCACACCTCACAATTTGAAAACCATATTCGCGCCATTACCGGCTTACCGTTAGGTTCCACCGCACCGCGTCAGCCATTTGCCGCGATGGTGAATATTATTGGTCAACACGGCGATATCGAAGCCGTTCTCAAAATGCCGAATGCGTTTTTGCATTTATACGACAAAGCCGAACGTGCCGGGCGTAAACTGGGGCATATCAATTTGGTGGCGGATACGCAAACCGAACTGCAAGCCAGTTTAGACCAACTCAAAGCCTGGATGCCTTGATTTTTCAACCACAGAGACACAGAGTCACGGAGAATTTTAAAAAAGAGGCCAAAACGTTGAAAACCTTCGTGTTCTTCGTGACCTTCGTGGTTCAAAACAAATGGCTTGCACTGTAAATCTAACTCAGCGGTGGGCAATCATAAATTCTTTCACAGCCTCGGGAGCGTGGGAACGAGTGCGCCCATCAAAGCTCCTTTACAGGCGCGTACCGATGTCTTTAGAGTGGCTCACATCCAAAAACCTCCGTGCCTTCGTGTCTCTGTGGTGAAATTCTACGCCTTCCACTTAATCGAACAGCCCATAGACGGGATTTGTTCTAGCGGTCCTTGACCGGTTTGCGCCACTTGTTTCATCGCTTCAAACAAATCCCGGCGCACATCTTCCGGCGCGGTCTCTTTGCGCGAGGCATCCAAACGCCCACGATATTGCAATTTTAAATCGGCGTTATAACCAAAAAAGTCCGGCGTACACACCGCACCATAGGCTTTCGCCACCGCTTGCGTTTCATCTAACACATACGGAAACGGAAATTGCCATTTTTCGGCAATCGCTTTCATATTGTCAAAACTGTCCTCAGCATATTCGTTCGGATCGTTCGACATAATGGCAATACTGTTAATGCCCAAGGCTTTTAACTCGGCGCAGTCACGCACCAAGCGGGCGTGTATCGCTTTGACATACGGGCAATGATTGCAAATAAACATCACCAATAACCCATTTTCGCCACGCGCTTTATCCAGCGTCCAAACCTGCCCATCGACACCGGGCAACGCAAAATCTATCGCGTCTTGACCAAAATCACACACAGGCGTTGTTAAACTCACCATACGGCACACTCCCCAATATGAAAAGATGAAAAGACAGACACGCAAGCCTGACACTTGCGCGCTGTTGGCTTAGCGCCGCTTAGACTAAACCGGCGGCTTGACGAAGCACGTCGGCCTTATCGGTTTTTTCCCAAGTGAACTCCGGCAACTCACGACCAAAATGGCCATAAGCAGCGGTTTTTTGATAAATAGGACGGTATAAATCCAACATCGCAATCAAGCCTTTCGGACGCAAATCAAAATGTTCGCGCACCAACTGCTCAATCAGGCTCAAGCTGACTTTTTCAGTACCAAAGGTATCTAGGCTAATCGAGGTCGGTTCGGCGACACCAATCGCATACGACACTTGGATTTCACACTTGTCTGCCAGGCCTGCTGCGACAATATTTTTCGCCACATAACGTCCGGCATAAGCGGCAGAACGATCCACTTTTGACGGGTCTTTACCGGAGAAAGCGCCGCCGCCGTGACGCGCCATGCCGCCGTAGGTATCGACAATAATTTTACGCCCAGTCAGTCCGGCATCGCCCACCGGCCCGCCGATAACAAAACGTCCGGTTGGATTGATGTGATACTGGGTACCTTGGTGTAACCATTCGGCGGGCAACGTTGGCTTAATAATGGTTTCCATCACCGCTTCACGTAAGGTTGCGTTATCGACATCCGGCGCGTGCTGCGTGGATAACACCACCGCATCAATCGCCACCGGCTTACCGTTTTCATAACGCAAGGTCACTTGGCTTTTCGCATCCGGACGTAACCAAGCCAGTTCACCGGATTTACGCACCTGCGCTTGGCGCTCCATTAAACGGTGCGCGTAATAAATCGGCGCAGGCATCAACACCTCCGTTTCATTCGACGCATAACCAAACATCAAGCCCTGATCACCCGCGCCCTGCTCATGGTCGTCGAACTCGTCCACACCCATCGCAATTTCAGGCGACTGCTTCCCAATCGCGGTCAATACCGCACAGGTATCACCATCAAAGCCCAATTCAGCGCTATCGTATCCAATATCCTTCACCACTTTACGCACTAATTCTTCTTGATCCACCCAGGCCGAAGTCGTGATTTCACCGCCAATCAATACCATGCCGGTTTTGACAAAGGTTTCACAGGCGACGCGCGCACGCGGATCTTGTTGCATAATCGCATCCAGCATCGCATCGGAAATTTGATCGGCGATTTTATCGGGATGACCTTCGGAAACAGACTCGGATGTAAATACAGTTGTAGTCATGGCAGACCCCTCTTCTAAAAAATACAGATGAAGGTACGGGAACAGGCGGGAGATTTCCTCGCTTTAGCCGTACTTATTAACGCGCCCGCAAGCTGATTCTCAAATCGGCGCAAAACGTGGATTATCGCATAAAATCGCCCCCTGTCAAACCATCGCACCCGCGCATTTGTCATATTACAGTCATACTCAGCGCGTAAAATAAGCGCATTTTTGGGCGTAACACCCGCCACTAGTGGGCGGACCTCTAGCCGACAGCCCGTGGCTTTTTTAACGCAAAACGGATCGCATCATGGCAAAAAACACCCACACCTTCGAACACGAATCACTGCAAGACAAAGAAGCGATTTTGCACTACCTGCGCACGCTGATGGATGGATTTGACAAAGGCGAAATCCACCTCGCCAATGAAGATGACGATGTTTTACTCACACCGCAAGGCTTAGCGCGGCTAAAAATCAAAGCCAAACAAGCGAAAAGTCATCAAGAAATTCGCCTAACGCTAGCTTGGAATGCCGACCTAAGCCTTAACGACGAACGCGAACCGACACTACATATCGCCAGCGCCCAAAGCAAAAAACCAAAGAAAAAGAGCAAAGCATGACCCTTGCACCAGGCCTGCTAGATGCGCTGCAATTTCTGCTCTTAGAATTACGCAAGCAACTACAACTGGTAGACAGCTTCGTCCATACCGGCGATATTGCCTACGCCAGCGCCAGCCTAAAACGCCGCGACTATATCGACAACCACCATATTCAACTGCTCTCACGCCTAAACCAGCAACGCAGCGAACACGAAGCGGGCGCATCGTTTAACGACCTCTACAGCTACACCCACCTCAGCTACCAACTTCGCCAACTGTCGGTCGGGCTAGACGATACCGTATACCACCTACGCGCACTCAAATCACTCAAGCGTGTCCAAAAAAAACCCTTATTCGACAGCCTCAACCTCCTTTTGCTCGCCATCGAAAACATCTTACCCGCGCTACAAAGTGTCGATTTAGATTTAGCACTCGAACTTTGCCGACATAAACTCACCCTCGACCGTTACGCCGAACGCTTATTTCTAAAAATCAGCCGCTATTTAGCGCGCTCCGGCGACAGTCGCCTCGCCCTAAAAGCCAACTTTATCGTACAAGACCTTGCTCGAATCAGCGACGCCCTGCTTCATACCGGCGAAGCCATTATCTCCGCCAAACTAGGTCAACCGATTGAAATTCAACGCTATCGCTCGTTAGAAGCCACCATTAACGCACTCGATTTAAATCCCGACAATCTCACCATTCACCCCCTCGGCGAAACCAAATCCGGCTGCACCATATCCGGCCTACGCCCCGGCGCCGACGACAACAATCAAATTGTCGCCGTTATCAAACAAGGCGATAAGCGCAAAATTAACGAAGAAAAACACAAGCTCGAAACTTGGCAACAAAAATTCCCCGGCATTGCCCCACGCCTCTACGCCTACCATCTCAATGGCAACCAAGCCTCCATGCTGTATGAATACCTGCCGGGAAAAACGCTCGACACCCTGCTAACAGCGCCGACAGACGCCCCCCTCAATGCCGCATTTGCACGCTTATTCAAACTCCTCAGCCAACTTTGGCAACACAGCGAAATCGACGCCGCTCGCAGCGCGCACTATATGCGCCAACTCAAAAACCGCCTTGACGACATCTACCAAGTTCACCCCGAATTCGACTTTGGCAGCAGCCGCATCGGCGACATCCAACAGGCCAGTCTCGAAAGCCTGATAAACCAAGCCTCGCACCTTGAAGCCCGACTATATGTTCCCCCAGCGGTCTATATTCACGGCGATTTTAACCTAGACAATATTTTGTATCACGCCGAAGAAGACAGCATCAGCTTTGTCGATTTACATCGTTCCGAATACGCCGACTATGTACAAGACCTATCGGTCCTGATGGTCTCCCACTATCGCGTGATGAACTTTGATCCCGAAATCCGCAAACGCATCGCCCTGTGTATGGAGCGTATTTACCAATTTGGCGCCGACTACGCTGACCAAATCGGCGACGCTGACTACAGCGCACGCATGGCACTCGGCCTAGCACGCTCGTTTTTGACCTCAACCCGCTTTGTTTTAGACGCAACCCACGCCAAAGCGATGCACTTTCGTGGACGCTATTTACTCGAACAACTCCTACGCGAAGCCCCAGACCTAAACCAATTCCACATTCCACGAGCCCTATTCCATGACTAAACTACGTATTGGCGTCATAGGCCTAAGCGGAAAATGGTCCACCGAACTATTAGCCGACGCCGTATACGCGCGCACCGGCCAACGCGACATTATCGACCTTACCCAAGTGGTGGCCGACCTCGCGCGCGGCAGCCTCCACTACCAACAACGCAACCTAGCCGACTATGATGCGCTGATCATCAAAAAAGTATCCGAACAATACCAACCGCTTATGCTCGACCGCCTCGCGCTATTGCGCCTAATCAGCCCTGCTAAAACGCGCATATTCTCCACGCCCGATGCCATTATGCGCCTCGTTGACCGCCTCGCCTGCACCCTCACACTCAAACAAGCAGGCATCCCAATGCCCCCCACCTTAATAACCGAAAACCACCAAGCCGCGTTTGAAGCCGTTATCGACTACGGCCAAGCCATACTCAAACCCCTCTACTCCACTAAAGCTAAAGGCATGGAATATCTCGACGCACGCCAACCAAGCAAAAAACTACGCCACCAACTCGACCAATTTCATCGTCAATACGGTTTTTATTATGTGCAGAAAAAACTCGACCTGCCCGGTCAAGACCTAGGTGTGATGTTTTTAGGCGGCGAATACCAAGGCAGCTACGCCCGCCTCAGCCCGCAAAACGGTTGGAACACCAGCACCGCGAATGGCGGAAAATACGCCCCCGGCGACCCCGACGACGCGACACTTGCAATAGCCCAGCAAGCACAAGCCCTTTTCCAGCTTGACTACACCACTGTCGATATGGCGCAAACTGAAGACGGCCCAGTCTGTTTCGAAGTCTCCGCCTTCGGCGGCTTTAAAGGCGCTTACGAAGGCCTCAATATCAATATGGCCCAACGCTACGTTGACTACGTGATACAACAACTGGGAACCAACTAAGCTCACGATGGCAACACACCACCCTGACTAAACGGAATCCAACCAGCTAAACACTACAGACGAATCGCGCACGCAAGGTTCTAAGTAGGTCAAATGTGCTGATACAAGATACGCCAAACTGATCACATACATTCGGCACTTTAACCTTTTTTGTCGTTGACTCTAAACGAGATTCATGGCTAACCACCGTTGCGCCCAACACACTTGCTTTTGCAATAATCCAAGGGTCAGCTTTCGCGATAAAATTATCTCGACTTCCAGCGTTATAATCACCCGCCATTAAGCTTTGAACAATAGTGGTAAAAACTTGCTGCGTAGGCTCGTCATCATTTGATATAAAGTGATGCGGTCGATCTTTTGCCCAATCAGCCAATTCATCATTACCCGCTTTAAGCTCCATTCCAACCATCTCGATACTGGCAAGCTCACCCAATGCAAACTGCTGATCCAACCAATCCCAATACGCGGGGCAAATATCCATGCCGTAATACTGGTTTTTAGCTTGAATATAGGTGTTCGCATCGAGTAAAAATCTCAAACTTTTAACTCCTCGGCAAACTTAGCAATATGCGCCGGCTTCATGCCTAATAGTTGAGCCGCTTCACGAAGCATCATTTGACCATTAAGCGCCTGACTCACTACCGCCTCAGAAAAGCGTTGGCTGATCTGTGCCTTTTTTGTTCTGTAATAGGTTGGACCGCCGCTTCCAGAAGCTTCACGATTTTTGTGTGCTTCTTTTTCATCCGTTATAAATTGGACATACTCGCGGTGGGTAATGTAACCACAAGTTAATGCCCGACGCGCCAACACCCACTTACTGACATGAAAGTGCGCCTCCAAAACGGCCAAGTTCTCTTTCCAATTCGCCACGTCGGTTCGCCATAAATCTATAAACTCGGCTTCTGGCACTAAAAATTCCGCCGCAACCGCATTACATAAAACTTCTTCCTGCCTTTGGTTTTGCGCATCACCATCAGAAATACCGGACTGACCGATCCAGATATGACACAACTCATGAATAAGCGTAAACAAACGCGCACCCGGTGCATCGGCCTGGTTCACGAAAACCATCGGCGCAAACTCATCCGTAATCGCAAAACCTCGAAACTCACTGACCTGCAATGGACGCGTAAAGTGCCCCAGATCACTTTGTCGCATCACCAAAATCCCTAAAGCCTCAATCCGAGCAACCAAATCACGATAATACTCTTCCCAATTACCTCTACTCGGATGATCAGCGACACCCAATTTCAAACGCATATCCGCTACGATTTCATTCACATCGAGGCGCTTAGAAAAACGGCCTACAATCGGATTG
>Ga0172377_10004795_pt1 | contig 13875 bp, 15 predicted proteins | sample Pumphouse3metaG_FD_119749 | JGI IMG/M metagenome (GOLD analysis project Ga0172377, IMG submission 119749) | Leachate microbial communities from a municipal landfill in Southern Ontario, Canada - Pumphouse #3 metaG | ecosystem: Engineered > Solid waste > Landfill > Unclassified | place: Canada... | reverse complement strand
CATGGAAGATTGATTTTATTAGCTAATGAATTTGAAACATTTATTAAAGTTACACAAAAATCTGAAACTGATAGTAAAATTTTAACAGATGAGAAATTTTTACAACAAGAAATTACAAAAGCACCTGTTATCAAAGAATACTCAGGAGCTGTGGAATTATTTGGTATTGATAATAAAGAGGCAGAGCCTCAAATGGAAATTGAACTTTTCTAAAAAATAAAGTAGGGTGGTAAGATAAGTGTATACTGTTTTAGTAATAGATGATTCGCCATCAATGCGAAGAATTATCAAAGATATGATAAATTCTATTGATGAATTTGAAGTTGTTTGCGTAGCAACTGATGCTTATGATGCAAGAGAAAAGATCAAAGAATATGAACCCGATTTAGTTACAATTGATATAAATATGCCCAAAATGGATGGAGTTACTTTTTTAAGAAATTTAATGAGACTTCATCCAATGCCCGCTGTTGTAATTTCAGGTGAGGGTGTTAGAGGAAATGATATTTTTGATGATGGTGCAGTTGGATTCATTCCTAAGCCTGAAAATGGTGAAACGATGCAATCTTTTCAAGAAAGAATAAAAGATACTTTACTTAATTTAACATTTTTATTAAAAAGATATACTTTAAAAAAACCTCAAGCATTAAGAAAAACTTCAACTCAATCTTTAAATATTGAGTATAAAATACATCCAGATGAAGTTATTCCATTAAAAGCAGCAACATTTCCTGGAATGAAATTAATTGCAATTGGTTCATCAACTGGTGGTGTTGAGTCACTTCTTAGAGTTTTTAAAAGATTGCCAGGAAATTTACCTCCAATTTTGATTACACAACATATTCCTTATGGATTTTCTAGTTCTTTTGCTCAAAGATTAAATGATCATTCAGAAGTTATAGTTTGTGAAGCAAAAGATGGAATGATTTTAGAAAAAGGTCATGGATACTTAGCCCCTGGAAATATGCATTTAACTATCGAAAAATTTGGAAATGAATATAAAACAAAACTATTAGATACAAAAAAAGTAAGTCAACATAAACCAAGTGTTGATGTTTTATTCAGATCTGTTAACAATACAGTTGGAAGTGCTGCAATGGCTGTTATGATGACAGGTATGGGAGATGATGGGACAATTGCTATGAAAGAACTTTTTGATAATGGTGCATATACTGTTGCACAAAATGAAGAAAGTTGCGTTGTTTTTGGTATGCCCATGAAAGCTATACAAGCAGGAGCTGTAAAAGATATAATTCATTTAGATGAAATAGCTGATTATATCATTGAATTTTCAAAAGGAAGAAAGAGATAACATTCTTATTTCTTTCTTTTATGTTATTTAGTATTGAAAACTATAATTTTCAAACTAATATAAATATATCTTTTGATATAATCTACTTTGTAATAAGTTCTTAAATAGGAATATCTATGAGATATGAATTGGATTTTAATAATACCTTTGAAAAAACCCTTCTTTTTTGGATTGAAAGATTTATAAGAAATAAATTAACAACTCTTTCAAATAGACAAGTTAATGATAAACAAAAATTAGCTGCAATAATTCAATCATTAGTAAAAGGAACAAAATCTATTGATGAATTAAGTATTATCGTAAAAGAGGCTAGAAATATTGGTTTAGCTGGAGTTAATACATATTTTAATCCCCTATTTAAACTATACAATTTTACTTTAAATTTGGGATTAGCTTCTATGAAAGAAATAGATGAAGAGTTATTGAGTGACTTTTTAGCCAGTGAAACAAGTGCTTTATCTGATGCTTCGAAAAAAAATCATAGAATAGCATTATTAGCCCTATTTTCTTATATAGATAAACAAAATGAAAATGAAGATGGAACTTCTTATTTATTTAAAATTGAGTTAAAGAATTGGGGTGGATTAAGTGGTAAAAGTGGCACAAAGCTACCCTCTTTTATGAATAAAGTTGAAATTGATAAGTTTTTAAATGCTATTGATACTTTTGAATTTACTGAAAATATTGCTTATAGAAATAGACTTATTCTTAAAATAATTATTTACACAGGGGTTAGGGTTAGTGAAATACTAAATCTTAAAATAAAAGATATGTTTAAAGAAGAAAATGTTTATTTATTACAAATAAAAGGAAAAGGAAATAAACCAAGAGTTGTGATGATAAAAACTTCTATTATTGAAAGTGATTTAAAACATTGGTTAGATATGAGGGTTTGTAATAGTGATTTATTAGTTTGTAACCAAAAAGGTGAGAGATTAACTCAAGCTTATGTTAGTAGAATTGTTGAAAATATTTTAATCAGTGCTGGTATTAGAAAAGAAAAAAATGGAGCACATATGTTAAGACATAGTTTTGCAACATTACTCTATGCAAAACATCATGATTTGATTTTAGTTCAAGAAGCTCTTGGACATGCAGATATTAATACTTCAAGAATTTACACACATTTTGATAAAGATAGATTATATAAAACAACTGAAATTTTTTAATTCTTATTAAAAGTAAATGTTAAATAATAAAGAAAAATTGTAAAATAAAATAAAAAGGATTTTAATAAGTGGAAGCTTTAATAATTATAGCTCATGGGAGTAAAGTTAAAAGTTCAAATGATGAAATTGTTGATATTGTTTCAAAAATCAAGAGTAATGTAACAACTACAGAATTATTAGTGTTACATGCTTTTTTAGAGCTTTCAGAACCATCAATTTCTGTTTCAATAAATGAAGCAATTAAAGAAAATTGTAAAAAAATAAAAATATTTCCATACTTTTTGGCTGCTGGAAAACATGTTCAAGACGATATTCCTTCTGAAATTCAAAAATTTAAAGATTCATATCCTGAAATAGAATTTATTCTTTTACCACACATCGGAAAATGTAATGGTATTGAAAATATGATAATATCAAATTTATAAATTTTATTTTATAAAATTACTACCAAAAAGACTGTGTACTCTCTTTGGTAGTAGAATTTAATTCTAAATATATATATTTATTATAGTCTATGTATAAGTTATAATCCCCTATAGAAATAGTCTCTTCAATATCTCTTTTATTAAAATATAATTCATCATCACTTCTAAAACTTGATAAATAATACTCAACTAAAGAAGGTGCCATATTATCTATGGCACTATGTAATAATTCGAAGTTTTTAACTCCGAATGTATTAAATAATGAGTCTTTATCTACTTGTGTAATCATAAATACTATTTATCTTTTAGTGATTAAAACCATTTAATAAAGAAGCCATTCTATTTAAATCAATTTTATTGCTATTACTCTCTTCTTTAGGTTCTTCTTTTTTCAAATTATCTAACAAACTATTTGAACTTGTTGAATTACTTGTATTATTACTAAAAATATCATCTTTTTTCTCTTCTACTTTTGAAGTTTCAGGAGTAACTGTAGTTGAAGAACTTACACTTGGAGTAGTTGAAGATTTTTTATTTAGAATACTTTCAATTTTGCCTAACATTGTGCTTATATTTGATTTATCTTTTTGAGTATGATCTTTTAACTCATCAACATTTTTTTCTAAATCTTCTTTTGTTGATTCTAATTCAAGCACTTCATCTTCTAATTCATTAATTCTATTTTTTAAACTTGTATTATCACCTTGAAGTTCTTCATATGCTTTAATTAATGTACTTAAAGCTTCATTTAGTTTTAAAATTGTTTCTGCGTTTGTCATGTTATTAAATCCTTGTTGATATAATTATTAAGAGCGGTATTATTACAAAAGTTAGCTAATAATTCCATCAATTTTTAGTAAAGAATCTATATTTGGTTCTCTTTGTGTAAAATTGAAAAATAATTTGTCCATATCGTAAGAACCACCTTGGCTTAAAATCGTATCTCTGTATTTAATTCCAAGTTCTTTATTGAAAATATTTCCTGAATCTATAAACATATAAAAAGCATCCGCACTTAAAACTTCTGCCCATTTATATGAGTAATATCCAGCAGCATATCCACCTGAAAAAATATGTGAAAATCCATTTTGAAATTTGTTATATTTTGGAGGAATCATTACAGCAAATTCATCTCTAATTGTATTTAATAAATCTTGTATATCATCTTCTGTTTTGTATAGCTTTTGATATAGTTTAAAATCAAACAAAGCAAATTCAACTTGTCTAAGTGTTGATAATGATGACTGGAAATTTTTAGCTTTTATAATTTTATCTATTGCCTCATTATCTAATACTTCTTTTGTTTTATAATGTTTAGCAAAAAGTTTTAAAACCTCTTTATCATAAGAAAAATATTCTAAAAATTGTGATGGAAATTCCACTGTATCCCAAGCAACACCTGAAATCCCACTTACAAATGGTTCTTCTATTTTACTTAATAAATGATGTAATGCATGACCCATTTCATGAAACAGTGTTACAACATCTGAATGTCTTAAAAGTGATGGTGTTTCCTTTGTAGATTGAGGGAAATTTCCTACTATAAAAGCTGTTGGCAGTTTTATTTCACCAGTTGAAGTTCTATAGTGTGAATGCCAGTTATTCATCCATGCACCACCTTTTTTGTCTTTTCTTGCTTCTAAATCAATATAAATTCTTGCAATTGTTTTATCATTTTCACTTAAATCATAAACTTTAACTTTTTCATCCCAAGCAGGAGTATCTGCTTTTGTAAATTTAATATTAAACATTTGATGTAAGAAATCAAAAAAACCATTTAAAACAGATTGCTGCTCAAAATATGGTCGATAATACTCTTCATCAAAATCATATTGTTCTTTTTTTAATTTTTCTGAATAATATGACATATCATAAGATTGAAAATCTGTGATTCCATCTTTTAAAGCTATTGCTTTTATCTCTTCTAACTCTTCTTTTGCTCTATTTTTAGCTTTATGTCCTAATTCTTCTAAAAATGAAATAACATCTTCTTCTTTTGAAGCCATTTTTGTTGCTAATGAATAGTGTGAATAAGAATCAAAACCTAAAATTTTAACTTTTTCATTTTTTAAAGCTAATATTTCTTCAATAATTTTTCCATTTTGTGGAGCTTTTGTACAATAAGCTTTATAAATTTCTTCTCTTTTTTCTCTATTTGTACCATATGTAATATATGCTAAATAAGATGGCATTTGAAGTGTAAATTTATATTTAGTAATTCCATTTCTTCAAACTTTGCTAACTCTAAATCTGAACTTGGAATTTCCTTTACATCTTCAAAATTATCAATAATCATTTCAAACTCATTTGTAGCATTTAAAAGGTTTTGAGAAAACTTATGAGATATCTCACTAAGTCTTAAACTTATCTCTTCTAATCTTTTCTTTTTATTGGTTTCAAGATGACAACCTGATAATTTAAAATCTCTAATTTCATTTTCAAGAACTTTATTTTGTATATTATTTAATATACTTTTTTCTTTAGACTGTATATCTTTTAAAGCCATATAAATATTATCATTTTGAGAAATCTCAGTTTCATATTTTGAGATTACAGGGATACACTCTTCATAAACTTTTGTTGTAATTTCAGAATTTTTTACCGAATCAATATGAAAAATTGGAGTTAAAAAATCATTAATACTCTCCCCTATTTCTTGAAATGGTAAAACAAAATTTTTATAAGTTTTATTTTCTATTTTTAATAAATCATCAACTTTTTTTTTATTTTCATCTAATATGTTTTCTAACAACTCTTTTGAGTTTTCTAAATTTTCTAAATTAAATTCTTTGAACATTTTATTTCCTTTTTCTATATTTTAAATTTTAGAGTAAATCCTCTATCAAAACTTTCATAATCTTTATAAAAACTAAATGAATCCACATTAAACTCTTTGAAATAGTTTTCCAAAGGAGCTTTTTGATCAAATCCCATTTCACAAAGTAAATATGGTATCCTTTTCTCACTTGTTTGTTTTATAATATCTTTTAAAAGTTCATCCCCAATATCTCCACCAAACAAGGCATTTGATGGTTCATATTTTACATTTGTTGGAAGTTTATAATTATTTGCAATGTATGGAGGGTTTGAAATGGTCATAAAAATATCATTTTCACTTACATTCTCATATAAATTACTCAATCTAAACTCTATTTTATTTTCAACTCCATGTTTTATAGCATTCTCTTTTGCTAATTTCAAAGCTTTTTCATTTATATCAACAGCTATGATTCTTATATTTTCAATCAACATTGCAAGCATTACAGATATTATTCCACTGCCAGTTCCTATTTCTAAAACTTTTAAAGTCTCTTTTTTATCTTTTAGAATTTCAACAGCATTTTCAACTAAAATCTCTGTTTCAGGTCGTGGTATTAAAACACCCTCTTTTACAATAAACATTTCACCATAAAATGAAGCCTTATTTATAATGTATTCTAAGGGATAGTTTGTAGCTCTTTTTTTAACCAAAAGAGAGAGTTCTTTTTCTTTCTCAAACTCTATATTATAGTTAAGATGTAGCCAAATTGTATTTTTACCTAAAATATGTAACATCAGAATTTCAACTTCTTTAGCTGGAATATGAGTTACAAGTTTTAGCTCATTTGTATATTTTCTTATCGTATCTTTTATTGTCATTTAGTTTTACCTTTTAAAAGTTTGGATTATATTATAAGTTTGATTAATAGATTAATCCAAAATATATAAGGCTAATTCATCTGAAAGTAGAAAATTTTTATTAAAAATCCTATTTTCTTTGATATAAATTTTGTCATATTGAATTAAATCATCTATTTTTTTCATTTCTTCTTCATTAAAAAGTGATATTTCAACTCCATTTAAAGACCTAAAACCAAGTAGGATTTTTTCTGTTTTAACATCATTTTTATCTATTTTTTCTAACTCATATTCCAATGGATTTTTTATATATTCTTCTAGACTTTTTGAAGGATAATATCTTTGTTGATTCACATATCCAACAGCTCCAGCTCCAACCCCTAAATATTCTTTATGTTGCCAATAACCATAGTTATGTTTTGATTCTGATTCTTTATTTTTTGCAAAATTTGAAATCTCATATTGATGAAAACCTTGTTTATTTATATAATCAAAAATCTCATAAGATAACTCTTCATCATCAATTTTTACGCTACTTCTATCAAAGAATTTTGTACCTTCTTCTATAGTTAGAGAATATGCACTAAGATGAGTAATTGGAAGAGAAAAAGCTGTATCGAAATCTTTCTTTAAACTTTCCATTGTATCATTTTGCACGCCATATATTATATCGCAATTAATACCTTTAAATCCTATACTATTAGCATTTTGTATAGCTATTATAGCACTATTACTACTATGAGCTCGTCCGAGAAATTTAAGTTTATTATTATCAAAACTTTGAACTCCAAAGCTTACTCTATTTACGCCTAAATTTTTCATATTTTCAAGCCATTCATAGGACGCTGAATTTGGATTTGCTTCAGTTGTGATTTCTGCAAATTCTTCTAAATGTGGTTTTATCATTTCAAATATTTCTTCATATTCAGAAGGCTTAATTGTTGATGGAGTTCCTCCACCTATGAAAACAGTTTCTATTTTTTTGTTATGTTTAATTACATGATTTTCAAGGTCATTTTTTAGTTGTTTTTTTAATGCATTCATATATTCATGTTTTAAATGAAATCTATCTGTGTATGAATTAAAAGCGCAGTAAAAACATTTACTATCGCAAAAGGGAATGTGTATATATAAAAGCAATTTTTAATCCTAGTTTTTGTAAAATATCTGGCTAATTATAAGGGAATATATATTTATGACTGATAAAAATGAAATCACAATTAACAACGAGAAAAAAAAATTTAGACCTAATGTAGCAGCAATTGTACTATCAGCAAAATATCCTCATATATGCGAAATATTTATAGCTTCAAGAACTGATGTGGAGAATGCTTGGCAATTTCCTCAAGGTGGTATTGATGAGGGAGAATCATCGAAAGAAGCATTATTTAGAGAATTAGAAGAAGAAATCGGAACAAGAGATGTTGAAATTATAGCTGAATACCCAAGTTGGGTATCTTATGAATTTCCAGCAGCTATTGCAAAAAGGATGTATCCTTACGATGGACAAAGACAAAAATATTATTTAGTGAAACTCAAAAAAGGCGCTAAAATAAATATTAATACAGAAATTCCTGAATTTAGCGAATATAAATTCGTGCCTACTAAAAATATTTATGATTATATAACTTTTTTTAAAAGAACTGTTTATAAACAAGTTATACATTATTTTAAAACTGAGGGTTATATTTAAAAAGGATAAAAATTAGATGTTAAAAGTACTTAAGTTTGGTGGAACAAGTGTTGGTACACTTGATAGAATTCAAAATGTTGCAAATATCATTAAAAAAATAAAAGATGAAGGTCATGATGTTATTGCTGTTGTATCTGCGATGAGTGGAGAAACTAATAAATTAATAGAATATGCTGAATATTATTCAAAAACTCCTAAAGCAGATGAAATTGATATGCTTTTAAGTTCAGGTGAGAGAGTAACTTCTGCACTTTTATCAATTGCTTTAAATGAAATGGGTTTAAAAGCCATGTCAATGAGTGGTCGACAAGCTGGAATCATTACTGATAATGCTCATACAAAAGCAAGAATTGAATCTATTGATACAACACAAATGAAAAAAGCAATAAAAGAAGGAAATATTATCGTTGTTGCTGGTTTTCAAGGCGTGGCTCTTGATACTTTAAGAGTTTCAACTTTAGGTAGAGGTGGAAGTGATTTAACAGCTGTTGCAATTGCTGGTGCTATTGAAGCTGATGTTTGTGAGATTTATACAGATGTTGATGGTATTTATACAACAGACCCTAGAATTGAACCAAAAGCAAAAAAATTAGAAATGATTTCTTATGATGAAATGTTAGAATTAGCATCTTTAGGTGCAAAAGTTTTACAAAATAGATCAGTAGAAATGGCAAAAAAATTAAATGTAAATTTAGTATCAAGAAGTAGCTTTACACCAGAAGTTGAAGGTACATTAATAACAAAGGAAGAAAATATTATGGAAAAACCAATTGTAAGTGGAATTGCTTTAGATAAAAATCAAATTAGAGTTGGAATGTATGGAGTTACAGATAAACCAGGAATTGCAGCTTCAATTTTTACTTCACTTGCAGATGCAAATATAAATGTTGATATGATTGTTCAAACAGTTGGTGTTGATGGTAAAACAGATTTAGATTTTACTATTCCAACAACAGATTTATTAATTTGTAAAAATGTTATGGAAAAGTTTAAAACTCAAGCTGAAAAAATTGATTATAATGAAGCAATTTGTAAAGTATCAATTGTTGGTGTTGGTATGAAATCTCATACGGGAGTTGCATCAAAAGCTTTCACTGCACTTGCTAATGAAAATATTAATATTAGAATTATTTCAACAAGTGAAATCAAAATTTCTATGATTATTGATTTAAAATATGCAGAACTTGCTGTACGAGCATTACATGATGCTTATGATTTGGATAAATAGTAGTGCAAGAATTTTTAAATTGGACTGTCGATACAATTAGGGAAGATAGATTAATATCTCCTTGGTTGGAAGAAAAAAAATATGAATGGACACCATTGGTGTCTAAAAATATTCATAATCTTCTAGAAAGAGGTTTTTCAATAATTGTTGTAACAGACAAAGAAAGAGAATGGTTTTTAGAATATATTTTGGGAAATATAAATTCTACAAAATTAAATAGACCTTTTTTACCATATTATGATTTTAAATCATTTTATAGATATATTGATACTATTAAATCTGATGAAGATATTTCATATATAAAAGATATGTTAAGTATTTCTTTTCCAAATGGATATTGTTTTTGGTATATTGGAAGAAGTCAAGATGTAAGAGCAGTTATTCCAAAAGTATCTAAAAACTCTTTTTTATGGCTATTTGACGAAGAAAAACAAGATGCTTTTAATCTAAAATCAAATGATGAAGCTTTAGATATGAAACTTTTACAAATGTTTAGATTATATAATAAATCAGTAAGTGCTTCTTTATTTGCTGAAATAAATGTAGAAAATTAATTTGATGAATTTTATAGATTATTCAACTATTTTAATAGTTAATGATATTGAAACAACTTTAAGTGAGTTATTACCAAATTATCCAGCACACTCAACAAGAATAATTAAAAATGAAGAAAAAGAAGAGTTTTTATTACTTCAAGCAACTTTGGCTATAAAAGAAGCTTATATAGCAACAAGCGAAAAGAAATATATTTTTTTATGTGGAACAACTTTTAGAAAAGAGGCTCAAAACTCTTTATTGAAAATATTAGAAGAACCTCCTAAAAATGTTATATTTATAATTATTACAAATTCAAAATCATCTTTACTTCCAACGATTTATTCAAGATTAGCATACAAATATCTTAAAAAATCTATCTTAAAAAAAGAATCAATATTAGATTTAAATAAATTAGATTTAAAAGATATTTATAATTTTTTAAAAGAGAATCAGAAAATTTCTAAAAATGAAGCAAAAGAGATTGTTGAAACAATTTTAATAAAAGTAAATAAACAAAAAATTAAATTATCTCACAAAGAACTTGATTTCTTTTCAAAATCGATAAAACTAATTGAATTAAATTCAAGACCAATAAATGTGATAACTACCCTACTTTTATCAATAGCTAATCAAAAAAATAAACATTAAAAAGGTTTTGTATGCAAACATGTAAAATATCAATAAGTGATACAAAAAAGTTTTATGAAAATTTAGGTTGTGATAGTGTTGGAATCTCAATTCTTTCAAAAAAATCAAAACTTCATACTTTATATATAAAAAATATGCATGTTGGAGCTGCAAATATTTTAAAACAAGATGCCTTATCTATTGGTGCTGATTTAGCAGTTCCAAGTGGTGTAATAATTGCAAAAGATAAATATGTGGATGCTGTTTTAATTGGAACTACAAAACATTTTGAAACATTAGCTAGAAAAGAGTTAGCTCAACCTTTTGGTCTAAAAGAGTTAGCTAAATCTTTAAAAGATTATGTAAAAGAACAAAACTATAAGACGAAAATAATGGGTGTTTTAAATGCAAATGAAGACTCATTTTTTAAAAATAGTAGATTCGATAATTCTCAAGCTTCTTTTCTAATTGAAAAGATGATTGAAGATGGTACAAATATTATAGATATTGGGGCTGTATCTTCAAAACCTGGAAGTATTGTAGTTGAAGAAGATATTGAACTACTTAGAATAAAAGATATAGTAAATACAATTTATAAAAATAAATATTATGAAAAAGTAGATTTTTCAATAGATTCTTATTCTCCAAAAGTAATAGATTATGTGTTAAATAAAGGTTTTAAAATTGTAAATGATATTACAGGATTACAAAATGATGAAGTTTGTAAAATAGCTTCAAAATATAATGCACAAGTTGTAATAATGCATATGCAAAATAATCCTCAAACTATGCAACAAGAACCTTTGTATCAAAATGTGATTTTAGAAATTGATGAATATTTTAAGAATCAAATTCAAAAAGCTCAGAGTTTTGGAATAAAAGATATTGTTTTAGATGTAGGAATTGGGTTTGGAAAAACTTTAGAACATAATCTTTTATTATTAAAAAACTTAGAACATTTTAAACATTTTGGACATGAATTATTAATAGGTGCAAGTAGAAAATCAATGATAAATGAAATAATCCCAACTTCAATACAAGATAGACTTTCTGGAACTTTAGCTATTCATTTAGAATCAATAAAAAATGGTGCTTCAATTATTAGATGCCATGACGTAAAAGAACACTATCAAGCAATTAAAGTTTTTGAAGCGATTAATAGTATAAATTAAAAAGAGATACTATTTTATAGTATCTCATGTAAAGTATTGGCTTTTTTCATCCACTTTTCTAAATCTTCATAATTCTCTTCTTCAACCATTTTTCTAGCACTTTGCAGTTGGCTTTCAAATAAATCAATAGAAGCTAAAAGATTTTTTTTATTTTGTTTAAAAATATCTCCCCACATTCTAGGGCTTGATTTTGCAATTCTACTCATATCTTTAAATCCACCAGCAGCAAGAGCAATAATTGATTTTGGATCTTCATGACTCATTACGGTATTTGCTAGAGAAAAAGATAAAATATGAGGTAAATGTGACATAAAACATGCATGAATATCATGTTGATTACTATCCATTACAACTATTCTCATTCCAATTGCTTGAAAAATTTTAAAAGCTTTATTTACATGTAAATTACCATTATCTTCTAAATCACAAAAAACAACTGTTTTCCCCTCATATAAATCATCAATAGCAGCTTTTGGACCTGATTTCTCAGTTCCAGTCATAGGATGAGCAGCTATAAAATTTTGTCTAATTTTTTTAGGAATACTTTTTACAATATATTCTTTAGTAGAACCCATATCAATAATAGTTGTATTTTCATCAATATCTAGAAAATCTGGGAACATTCCAATTATTGCATCAACAGGAATCGCCAAAATAATAACATCTGAAACTTTTTTTAGTGTTTCTAAATCTACTAATTCATCTACTAAATTTAAATCTAAAATATCTTTTTTATTTTTTTCACTATTTGTAAAACCATAAACTTTGTTAGCAATACCATATCTTTTTACAGCTTTTGCTAAAGAACCACCCATTAGTCCTAAACCAATAATTCCAATATTCAAAATATAACCCTTCTAATAATTTGAAATAAAATTATATCTTAATATTTATATAAACTATATTTAGCTATATTATTGACCTATAATGAAATTAAGGACAGTTGTGAAAAATAAAGTCGTACTATTTTCTTTAGCTTGTGCAGCAGCATTAAGCGCAGATACAATAAAATCAATAGAATATAAAGATGTAAATAAGTTATCTTCGGAAATTTTAAATGAAACTTTGTCAATGAAAGTTGGTGAAGAACTAAATAAAGATAAGTTAAATGATGCTGTACTTAAGTTTTATAAGTATGGTTATTTTGATGATATTACAGTTTCAAGTGAAAATGGTATTTTGAAATTTATATTTAAAGAAAAACCTTCTATTTCAAATGTTGATATAAAAGGTTATAAATCAAGACCTGAAGATTTGGATGCTGTTAGAAGTGCCATAAATTTAAAAAAAGGAGCTATGTATACTGAAAAAAGAGTAAAAGAAGCAAAAGAAAAGCTTCTTAGTATGCTAGCTAGTGAGGGATTTATAAATTCAGTTGTAGAAACTGAAATTGAAAGAATCAATGACCAATCTTTAAAAGTAACTTTTAATGTAAATAAAGGTGATGAAATAATCATCAAAAAAGCAAATTATCATGGTGCAAATAAATTAGAACAAGATGATTTTGATCATGTAACTGCTAATAAAGAAATAGAGTTTGCTTCTTGGTGGTTTGGACAAAATGATGGTGAAGTAAAAATTGATCAATTAAAATATGATGCAAAAAGAATTAATGAATTATATTATGAAAAAGGTTATTTAGATGCACAAGTAAAAGAACCCTTTTTAGATATAGATTTTGCATCAAATCAAGCAAAATTAGATTTTTTCATAGCTGAAGGTCAAAAGTATATTACTAATGGTATAAAAATATATTTAGATTCTTCTATTGTTGATCCACAAACTATTTATCCTGAATTAAAATTAATTGTTGGAAATACATTTAACATAAAAAAACTAAGACAAGATCAAGAGTATATTAGAACAAAAGTAGCCGATAAAGGTTATGCTTTTGTTGATGTTAAATTTGATTTAGTAAAAGATGAGAAAAATCAAAAAGTTGATGTTGTTTATAATGTAATTCCAGGTAAAAAAGTTTATATAAATGATGTAAAAATATCTGGAAATACAAAAACTCTTGATAGAGTTGTAAGAAGAGATGTTTATCTAGCACCTGGAGATTTATATAATCTAACAGATTTTAAAAGCTCTACT
>Ga0172377_10004794_pt1 | contig 13878 bp, 12 predicted proteins | sample Pumphouse3metaG_FD_119749 | JGI IMG/M metagenome (GOLD analysis project Ga0172377, IMG submission 119749) | Leachate microbial communities from a municipal landfill in Southern Ontario, Canada - Pumphouse #3 metaG | ecosystem: Engineered > Solid waste > Landfill > Unclassified | place: Canada... | reverse complement strand
GAAGGTCTACCTATAACGCCTAATCTAGGACATTCTTTTTTATATTTTTTCTTTTTAGCTACGAGTTCTATCAATCTTTTAGTAATGTAATCAGTCTCGCCGTGAAGTATCTCTCCTTCTAAACCATTCTTGCGAATGTAAGATAGGATTTCCATAGAGGCAGCAAGCGAATTGTTAGATCCGTATGTCAGTAAGTAATAAGGGCCTTTTACTTCAGGTTGGAATGCTTTAAACTCTGCTTCAGAGCCGCCAGATTGAACTAAAATCAATCCTAAATCATCTTTTTCAAGATCGCTTAAATCGGATGTAACATTAAATTCATAACCGGTAGATTTTTCTAATGCACCAATAAATTTCTTAGATTCTGTCGAAATTAGATCTCCGTAGCTTAAAGCTGAACGGATTGCGTAAACGTTGATTTTCATATTTTCACCCTTTCCTTAACTTAATATATTCTTATTATATCGACAATAGGTTTATATTGCCACGGACATTTATAATATTTGGGTTTAACAAATGTGAACTTTAGCAAGTCCACCTTTTGAAGTTTCTTTGTAATCTTCGTTCATCGCTAGACCGGATTCGTACATAACTTCCACAGCCTCGTCGAAAGATATGAAATTTTTTCTAAGCTTAGCTAAGCTTTTAGATAGCACGTAAGCATCCATAGCTTTAAGTACACCCATTACATTTCGTTCGATGCAAGGAATAGCTACGTAACCCTTAACCGGGTCACAAGTAAGTCCAAGCGAGTGTTCCATAGCGATTTCCGCTGCGTACTCCACGTGGTACATCGTTAGATTGTCCATGATGCACATCGCACCTGCTGCCATTGAAGTTGCCGTACCTATTTCCGCTTGGCATCCAGCAACTGCGCCAGATATAGAAGCGTTAGTTCTAACTATTAAACCTATGAGACCAGCCATCGCCAGTCCATCGAGCATCGTATCGTCGCTCATATCCAAATTTCTCTTGGCGTAGTTCATCAAACTAGTAAGAACGCCAGTAGCTCCGCAGGTCGGACAAGTAACCACTTGTTCCCCAGCGCAGTTGCATTCGTTAGCCGCGTAGGCGTAACTCGCGAGCAAGAGTTGTATCTTGATGTATTTGTCTTCAGTGATCATCGCTTCCGCAAAGGTTTCTTTCGCCATGCGCTTAACATGAAGGATACCAGCAACTTCGCCAGTAGTCTTCAAGCCTATATCCACTACTTCTATCATCTTGTTTAGTACTGTCTTTAAAAATGGAAGGATATCTTCTCCTTCAAATTTAAGAATAAGATCTCGTACTGTCATATCGTTAGATTCCATATACTGTCTCATCTCTAAAAAATTCGAGAAAGGATAGATGTCGTCGTGAGGTATAAGGTACTCGTTTCCCTTTAGTACATCTCCTCCGCCAACTGAGTTGTAATCCTGAGTACAAATCACTTTGTCATCAGCATCAAAAGCTGTAAATTCCATCATGTTGGGACACAGTTTCTTTGTATCGATATCAAACTTCACTTCAACTTTGTATTTGTGAAGAACCGATTTGATTATTTTGTCCGTACAATGCCCTTTTCCGGTGAATGCGAGCGAACCGAACAAAGTAACCGTAAAACCGTACCGGATTGCTATTTAGCTTCAGCGTGGCCTTTAAAAAGTCGCTTGCCGCTTTAAACGGACCGATGGTGTGAGATGAAGATGGTCCAGGGCCAATCTTATATAAAGTTTTAATCGAAGGTAGCATAATGGTTTATTTCTCCTTGAAATGCAAAAGGTCGACTAAGACGGAATCCAGAATGTAAAACTTATCTGGTTTAACGCTTACTCGATTGTCTTTAAAGATCAAATCTTCTTTTTCAAATTCAATCTCTTTCGCGTATTCCACTAAGAAATCCTTGTGGAATATATCTTTGTATTCATCTAGACTGAATCCTTCAACAAGTCTGAGATTCAACATCAAGTAATTGAATTCTCTGTCGCTGACATCTTCAGGCGTAACAGTCTCCGGCGTATTGTCTTCACTTATGTACTTTGTGATGTTTCTCGTCTGCATTATCTTTTCATTGTTTACTGAACTAGTCGAACCCAAGCCTATCCCGTAGTACTGCTTGTTGTGCCAGTAAGTAAGGTTGTGTTTAGATTCAAACCCAGGAAGAGCAAAATTAGATATCTCGTACTGATAGTATCCGTACTCTTTCAGACTCGATACGATAAATGCGTAGTCGTCCGCTAATGCATCGTCTTCTTTGCGAACTTCAGGAGTGTGGAACAATCTGGTTCCCGCTTCTATCTGCAAGGAGTAGTAAGAGATGTGTTTTATTCCTAGTTTTTTAGCTGTTTGTATATTTGTTATATAGTCCTTGTTAGATTCGATCTTTAATCCAAAGATAAAATCTAAATTGATATTAGTTATTCCGTTATCCTGGAGGTTTTTAACAACTTCAAACACATCATCTTTGCAGTGCATGCGGTTGAGCAGAACTAAACTCTCTTTCTTAAAAGACTGAACTCCCAGAGAGACTCTATTTACTCCGTACTTAGCTAGAAGTTTGATCTTTTCTAAACTCAAGCTTTCCGGATTAGCCTCGAACGAATACTCTTTTTTACAGGAGAAAGATTCGTGTATAAAAGACAGCAGAGATTCAAGTTGAACCAAAGTTAAACTCGAAGGCGTTCCGCCTCCGATGAAGATGGTATCAAACTCCTTCTGATCGATCTTTTTCAAGTTTAAAATAAGGCGCTTTAAGTAAGCGTCTTGAAAGTTAGTTTTCGAAAGCAACTTCGGAAAGTCGCAGTATGAACAGATGTGATCGCAGAACGGAATATGTACGTATAGCGCAGGTACTGTATTTTTCATTGGAATACACTATCGGCGAGGAATAGGTTTATATATAAACTTATTGCGAAGTTTTTCCTTGTCGTAAAAACCGAGAGAAGTTAAGTAATCCATAGATGTTCGAGCGGTTTCATAAGAAGTCATCTCGATCTTTTTAAACTGCTGAATCGTATACGACTTACCTATGGTGCAGTGAGAAGCGTAAAAGTGAGCTTGGTTCTTTTTTATAGAAGGATAAGTCTCCATCAGGTTAGTTACAATATTGTCGATGTCGGAATCTTTTAATCCGGCCGGGAAAATAGGAAGAGCGACGTTGGAATCGCCGTATATCATAACTGTTCCGCTGTTGGAATTTGATTGATCGGTTCTTCTTTTCTAACTTCGGAGATGATCTTTTCATCCTCTTCTTTTTTCTCTTCGATCATTGCCTCTTCAGTTTTAGCAAGGACTATATTGTTCTCGCTGGCGTGAGCTGCGGTGGATTTGGCGTTGGTAACGTCATCTTTTAAATCTATCAACTCATCCGCTAAGAATTTTAATACGTAATCAAAATAGTAAGTGAGATCCATGGTCTTTTGAACCATCTGTTTCACTTCAAAAAATTTCTTGTCTTCAAACAGAAGCAAAGATTCAACGTTCAGCAAATTAGCGATCTTTGTAAAGCCAATCTTCTCTAAACAATCCTTGAATACAAGAGTAGTTATCGTCTCTCTCATGAAATCGTAAGGCTGTATGTAATCGAGGTAGAAGAGCGCGGCAATCGCGCGCACTGAAGCGTATTGATTGTCGTCGTTCATAAAGGCTACGACGTCTTTCATCATCGGTTCAATCCTATCGGTTAGAGCGCTCTTATAAATGTAGGCGGACTGATAGTAGTGAGGTTCTTCCGAATTCTCTTTTCTGTAAGTCAATTCCGAAGATTCAAGATTCGGTTTCCCGCTTCCCAATATGTCGTACATCTTTTGAATTTCTTCAACTGTCAATTCGCTGTCGGCGTTTTGATCGATGTATCTCATCGCTCTGCAATAGTTGTCAACAACTAGCAGATTGGAAGGAACAGCCGATATCGTGTTGTGGATTATTTGTATGAGCAAATTTTGCGAACCCTCGTAACCGACTGATGCGCTGACGCTAGAAATCACCTTGAGCGATCTCTCCATCTCAAAAGCTATTTGCCCTTCAGGAGATAGGCGCAGATAGGAAGCGTAGATGCTGTTGAGTTTGCGCTCAAAAGCTAGTAGTCGATTTTGAATATCTAAAGTGAACACTAAATTAAACTTAGTGTGATCGATGCTGGGTAATTCTAGCGTCTTTGCGAACTTTTTTCTGTAATCCACAACGTCGTCCCAAATGTAATCGACGTTGTTCATGTTAAAAACAGCCTTAACGTCTTCTTTTGTTGCGTATTTATTTTCAGAAAATCTTATACCATAGGGTTCTGCCATAATAAATCTCTTTTCTTTTATAAGTATAGTTTACTCTATGATTTGCAATCTTACAATAATTTGTTACTAAAGTTTTACTAAATTTATACTATTTATAGGTTAAATATCAATTAAATTAATCATCTATGGAGAGTAAAGCGATGAATGCACCCTGAGGAACACTGACTTTACCAAACTGCTTCATTCTCTTTTTGCCTTGTTTTTGCGCTTCGAGAAGTTTCTTCTTACGAGTGATATCTCCGCCGTAACACTTAGCAAGTACATCCTTGCGAACAGCTTTGATATCGGCTCTAGCAAGTATCTTGCCACCGATAGCGGCCTGCACAGGTATTTGGAATTGTTGCCTAGGGATTACATCCTTAAGCTTGTCAACTATCTGACGTCCTCTGCTGTAGGCGGAATCTCTAAAGACAACCATCGTTAAAGCATCTACAGGCTCAGAATTTAAAAGTATATCCATTCTCACAACGTCGGATTCTTCGTACCCTATCAGCTCGTAACCGAGCGAGGCGTAGCCGGCGGTGAGAGACTTGAGCTTGTCAAAGAACGAGAATATTATTTCGTTCAGCGGCATTTTATATATTAAAGTTACTCTCATGTCATCGACGTACTGAGTATCTATATAGACACCCCTGCGCCCCTGACAAAGCGTCATAACTGTTCCCATGTATTTGTTGGGAACCATGATCTCCGCTCTAGCAAAAGGCTCTGCCGTAGATTTAATTGTGGTGGGATCGGGAAAGTCCGAAGGATTTTGAAGGTCGACCTGAGTTCCGTCATTCATCGTGATCTTGTAGACGACAGAAGGAGCGGTACAAACTAAATCGAGTCCGTATTCGTTCTCCAATCTCTGCTGGACAACATCCATGTGAAGAAGCCCTAAGAATCCACATCTAAATCCACTTCCTAAAGCCATTGAGGTTTCAGGTTCATACGATAAACTCGCATCGTTAAGCGCTAGTTTTTCTAACGCGTTGCGCAAATTTTCAAAATCTTTATTGTCCGAAGTGTAGATACCAGCGTAAACCATCGGAGTCATCTTCTTGTAGCCAGGAAATGCTTTAGGTGCCGGATCGTTGGCTAGGGTTACAGTATCGCCGACCATAACATCTTTGATATCTCTTATCTGAGCGGTAAAGTATCCAACATCACCAGCAGTTAACTCACCAGTTTTAAGTTCTTTCGGAGAGCGAATTCCTATTTCCTCGACCTGATACGTATTGTTGGTCGACATGAATTTAATCTTATCTCCAACTTTAACAGTTCCTTCAAAAACTCTCATCAAAATAACAACGCCGCGATAGGCATCAAATTTTGAATCAAAAACCAAAGCTTTTAGCTTTCCGCTTCGATCTCCGACCGGTGACGGAAGCTTATTTACGATAGCTTCTAATACCGCATCGATATTTATTCCGTTTTTCGCCGAGATGGCTATGGTATCGTCGGGATCTATTCCCAAGGTACCTATCAAATCTTCCTTCGCGCGCTCTACGTCAGCGGTCGGAAGATCAATCTTGTTGATTACTGGAAGCAAAGTCAAATTGTTTTCCATAGCGAGATACGTATTCGCCAAAGTTTGTGCTTGCACACCTTGGGTGGCATCCACGATTAAAATTGCACCTTCGCACGCAGCGAGCGAACGGGAAACTTCATACGAAAAATCCACGTGTCCTGGAGTATCTATTAAATTAAACAGATAGTCTTCCCCGTTGTCAGCGCGATAGTTGATTGAAACTGCATTTAGTTTTATCGTGATGCCGCGCTGACGTTCGAGCGCGAGATCATCCAAAAGCTGAGCCTTCATGTCTCGCATGGCAACAGCTCCAGTTTTTTCTAATATTCTGTCTGCAAGAGTTGATTTGCCGTGATCGATATGCGCGATAATGCAAAAGTTTCTTATGTGATCCAATTCGTATTTATTCATCGTGTTTTCTCCAAAATTCTTCGACTATTCGACCTACAGACTCGCTGTCGGTCTTATATATTTCATCGTACATAGAGTACAAGTTTTCCTTGTACATACTATAAGTATAACGTTTACCTATAAATAATATCACACCTTTATCTGTTTCATCTCTAATAACTCGACCCGCAGCTTGAAAAACGTGATTCAAACCCGGATACAAGTAAGCGTAGGCATAGCCTTTGTCAGGAGCCTCAACCGCCACGAGTTTTTGCAAGCGGTCAGACAAGTATGACATTTTTAAATGTCCAACAGATATCACGATCGCTCCAATCAGCTTATCTCCGACTAAATCGATCCCTTCCGAGAAGATGCCACCAAGAACGATAAAACCCAGCGTTGTGCGATTGGGCTTCCGCTTAAATCTATTTAAAAATACGCTTCTGTCGTCCTCGGGCATCCTTGAAGTTTGAAAGTAGCAATCCAAATCGTACGAATCTTCAAAGAATGGTTTAATCTTTTCCATGTAAGCAAAGGACGGGAAGAAGATGAAGTAGTTTCCCTTTTTCTTGCTCACGACTTCTTTGATATCTTGAGCGATGTATTTTAAAGAGCCCTGTCTATCGTTATATTTTGTTGAGATGTAAGGATCAGCGAGGATCAGTTGATTCGAACGGGCAAACGGCGATGACAAATACAGCGACTTGGACTTTTCATCCGATCCGAGCATGTCGAGATAATACTCTTTCGGAGTCAGCGTCGCAGAAAAAACAATCCCGCCATTAAAGGCGCGATAGGCGTTCTGTATTAAGTATCTAGAATCTATGCAGGATATCGAATAGCCCACGCAGTCCTTAGTTTTGTCGTTAAAGGAAAAGTAGTAGGCGTAGCGTTTATCGCCTTCAGGTAGATTCAACAAAGCTTGAGTTTCATAGTAGAAATTCATAAAGTCTTCATCTGTTTCTTTGTTGCTCTTGAGAAATGTCTTGCTCTTGAGAGCAAAGCCTTGAAGCAGATCGACAAGTTCATCGGGCGTGCCCTTTTCTTCTTTTACGAGTTCCCACTGCGAACTAGATTGGTTGAGCACTGTCGTATCGAAGTAATCCGCCAACTTTTTCAGACTGTCCTTTACGCTCTTTAGACCTTTAGTCTTCTTCTTCGCGTACTTTTTGAGCAGTTTCAAAATATCGAAGTAATTGAGGCTGGCTGAAAACATCCCGCGAACTCGGCTGGGCAAGTTGTGCCCTTCATCCACGAGTAAAATATAAGGGTTAGGAGCGTACGTTTCAAAAAAGCGCATAAGTTTAGCTCGCGGATCAAACAAGTAGTTGTAGTCCCCTACTATCACGTCTGCGTAGTTGAGCAGATCCAACTGAAGTTCAAAAGGACACACTTTGTATTTTTTAGCGATTCTGACGATATCTTCAAAGCTAAATATGTTTGCTTGGGTTATCTCGCTCAAGATAACTTCGTTGATTTTATCGTAGTAGTTTTTGGCGTATTCGCACTCGTCAGGATTGCAGTGCTTCTTCTTGTCGTTGAGGCATATGTTCTCTTTTGAAGTCATGATTACAGCTTTGAGCTTGCACCCGCTGTCCTCAAATTTCCTCAAAGTATCGAACGCAACTTGCTTGATTGAGTTTTTAGATGTGAGATAGAAGATCTTCTCCAAGTTTTTCTTCTGCAGGGCTTGAATCGAAGGATACAAAGCTGATACTGTTTTGCCGATCCCAGTTTTAGCCTCGCAAAAATTAACCTGACAATTATCTATCGAGTCAGTGACAAAGTCCATCATTTCCTTCTGACCACCTCTGTAAGTATCGAATGGGAATTTCAAATTCTTGATCGAAGATTGTCTTACGTTCTTAATTTCTTTGATGACTTCAAAGAATTTTATGTACTGCTTAAGAAGGTCATCTATGTCTTTTTCTAAATCCGCTTTGGTGTACATAAATATATACTGTTTAACCTTGGCGTTGTCCACCTGAGATATGTAAGTCAGCTGAACTTTCATGAAATCCATGTTGTGGTCCAACATGTATATGTACGCGTAGATCTTAGCCTGGCCTAAGTGCCAGTTACCTTGAGTCTTGTAAAACTCATCTATATCCGAATTAGTTGTCTTTATTTCATCGATCGTTACGTTCTCGTCGGAGTGAATTATCACTCCGTCCGCTCTTCCGCTCAGTTCTATCTGATAGTTGTCTCTTAAAAAGACGTGCGAAAGGAATTCTTCAGGGTAGTATTCCGCTCCCTGCTTATCCTGATACCACTTGTGAAGGCGAGTGCCTTCTTCCATGGACATCGTGTTGAATATTCGATTGTCTATATGGCCTTTGCGCAAGAGTAAATCTATAAAGCCATGAATGCTTAACTTAATGTTTTCCATTACTACTTAGTATAGCAAAGTAAATTATTTTAATCATTGAAAAACAATGAATACTTTCATGATAATTATGCAAATATTTCAGGTGACAGATTGTCGGAGTCTCCAATCGACCTCAGCGCACTTTCTAAGGGTGAGGATGTTATATTTCCAATCCAATAAAAAAGGCGCATATTTCTATGAGCCCTTTGATATTTAAAATTAAATTAGCCTTGGTATTCGACAACTACAAGTCTATCTGAAGGGATTTCTCTTCTTCCTTCTTTAGCTTGATCCTTGCCGTTAAGTCTAACAAGATCACCAGTAAATCCAAGGTTGACTCTAAGCAGAGATGTACCCACACCGTAGATGTCTACAGGTACTTTTCTATCTTCGAAGTCTTTGATCTTCTTAACTCCGAAACCGGATGATACGACGATTTTAACAAAATCGAAGCCCGCATCGTCAAGTCCCTTGCGCAGAGCGATTATAAGTTCAGCGCAAACGCCGTGAGCGTCAAAGCCTGAAGTATCTTTGTCATCGAAGTAGTGATCGATTAAGGCTTTTGATGTATCAACTCTAACTGCGCCTAATTTGTGCCCTATCTCTTTTGCGAGATTGATCGAATCTTCAACTACGTTGTTGTGATAGTCGATCAAGGCTGTAACTTTTTCTTCAGGGAAAGTATTTAGATAGCACTTGGCTGCTTTAGCTATATCGCCATTGCAGAGTTGAATTAAAGCGTGAGGCATTGTTCCCTTGCCTTTTAATCCAACGTAGGTGCCGTAAGCATCGGTTGAAAAGAGTGTCATTCCGGCAATGTAAGCCGAATATCCATCTCCCATTTGAGTGTATGGATCATCCTGTCTATCGCCCATGTTGAGGACCTTTTTGCCGTTTACAACGTTCATCACGTTGTAGCAGTTAGTGCACACTGATGTGCGCCTAGCTAATATTCCGTCGATGGCAGATTCCAAGAATCCGAAATCTTCGTAGCGACCAGTGATCTTCAATACCGGTTCACCCGCTTGGATAATATCGCCGTCGTTGAGGGCTTCAACCTTTAAATCTTGAGGGTTGCGAGCGAAGGTAAAGACCAGAGCGATTACCTCATCGATACCGCAGAGCATCGCGTTGTCAGCGCGTTGGAAGAATTGTTCCATAACGACGTTGCCAGCTAAGTTTTCTTCTACGATTTTTCTCGTTTTTAAAAAGTAATTTGCAGTAAAGAATCCATCCGCAAATCTCTTATCGAATTTAAACGTCTTGTTAGTAAGTCTTTTAATTTTTCCAGCTTCTTTCAATTCAATCTCTAACATTATTTTTTCTCCTTTAAAATGTATGTTCTCGATCCTAAGATATCCTGATTAAGTTGATTGTCTTCAACTCCTACCACTAAGTAATCAGTTCCCTCAGATAGAAATTCTTCTGTAATGTGGCCGTTGTCCAGCCTCGAACTCTTGTGTGAAATGAGCACGTAATCGCCCACTTTGATCTCTTCTTTTTGATTTGTCGCTTCAACTGTTCGCGAATCACCCAAATCTAATTTGAATGTGTTGTTCGACAGCTGATCAGTAACCAATGCTACGTAGAGCGGAGATTGTATTAACCCAACATCCTCGCCGAGGTAGGATTTAACTAAACTGCCGACAATGGCGATGAGAGGTTGGTTCGGGTTGTGACACAATCCGTCGATTCTCATCTTTAAATATGTATTGGAATTAAATATGTTTACGCCAATCAATTTTTTATTATTGTACAGTCCGACAAAATCTCCGTTAGTTTTAATTTCATCAGGAACAGCTTGGTTATCTATCACCAAGAATATAACGTCGCGAAACGCGGGAAAATTAAAATATAAACTTGCTTCGTATTGCATGTATCTATTTCTCCTTTATTCCTACTATCCTGTGAATGGATTTGCCTTTTTCTCTGAATTTTTGTTCGTATTCAGACATGACGTCACCATCATCTAATTTTACATAGTTTTCACTTATATTTAAATTGAATTTACCAAATTCGACAAAATACTTCTTTGAATCTTCAAAGTATACGTCGTTATCGGATTTATATAGTACTTTACCGCCAATTTTCAGCAAGTCGTAATAGACTTGCAACCTCGTGGGATAGGTAAGTCTTCTCTTGTGGTGTTTTTTCTTAGGCCAAGGATCGTTAAAGTTCAAATAGATTTCTTCTATCGTTCCTTCTTTGATTTTCTCAAACAGTTTATTCGCATCCGCATTTATGAAGCGAATATTTGTCGGCATCGTTTCTAGTGCGACCAATTTTTTGATAGCAATGGCGTACGCCGTATAATTAATCTCTACTCCTAAATACTGCACTTTTGGATTGTTAATAGCTTTTTCTATGAGAAAGCCGCCGCAACCGCAGCCCAATTCTAAAGATTGGAAAGGAGGGAGATTTTCTAAATTATCTTCGTTTAAAGCGATATTTGTATGTTCAGCAACTAACTCTTTTGCCCAAGGCTTGTATCTCAAACGCATATTACAGCAAATCCTCTATCGCTAATTTACCCAAGTTATTTATCGCCGCCGCAAGGATGTAAATTGAAGCGTAGAAATCCTCTAAGGGAAATACTTCATCGTCCTGATGCATCTTGGGGTCTCTATTTTGGAAAGTGCAGCCAAAGGCTACAGAATTCTTAGAATCACGAGCGTAAGTTCCGCCCCCAATCGCTAAAGGTTGAGATTTAGTGTCGCCGGTTTGTTCAACGTAGGCTTTGAGCAACACTTGAATAAAAGGAGATTCAGGATCGTTGATCATCGCGTCAGCTCCGCCTAAATATTCAACGTCGGCTCCAGTTGTTTTTCTAACGTTGTCACACGCTTCAATAGGTGTTACGCCTTCGGGTAAACGCATGTTGCAAGTTAAAATTAACGCCCCGTCATCGTAGCTCATTTTGCCGATGTTGTAAGAAGCGCCATCAAAGTATTTGGAAGGATAATCCCCGCCAAATGAACAGCCTCTTCCATCCATGTAATCGTCGCTTATCATATTGAGTTCGTGCATGTGGAGAGCGTCTCCTAAAAAGTTCAACAAGTGCAAACCAGCGTTAACGCCTTCCCAAGGTAGAGAACCGTGTGCGGGTTTACCCTTCACTACTATTTCGCCATCGATAAGTTTAATCGAAACTTCTCTGTGTTCTTTTTGGTATTTTTTCACTTCAGCTTCCAAATTGCTCACTCCGGTCAACTTTGCTTTTACTTCGCCCAAAACGACGTTTGTCGCTTCGCCAAAGGCGCACTTAGCAAGTCCGGGAATAAATATGGGGTAAGCTGCAGTATACGTGTATATACCCTTTTCAGCATAGATGAGAGGATAGTCTCCATCCGGTGATATGCCGTAAGCGGGATATGATTTATTCAATTCGCTGAAGTAAGCTTCTAAACCTGCGGACCCATTCTCTTCGTTTCCTCCGAAGATCAAACGAATTTTGTATCCGTCGATAAGCCCTTCATCCAAAAGCATCTTTATAGCGTACAAACTTGCGATGCCAGGGCCTTTGTCGTCAGAGGCGCCGCGAGCGTACATTTTTCCATCGATTATCGTTGGAGTAAAAGGATCTGTCTTCCAGTTTTTAGAAACAGGTACAACGTCGGCGTGGCAATACACGTCGATGAGAGGACCTTCACCAATGCTGAGTTCAGTTACATAGTGGGAACAATAATCAACTTTAAAGCCCAATTTCTTTCCTAACTCACCTACAAAATCCAACCCTTTGCGAACCCCTAAACCAAAGGGAGCTTCCGCGCTCGCGCTTTTAGGATCCATGATCGTATTTATCTTGATGAATTCTTTTAAGTCTGCCAGTGCTCTTTCGTTGTACTTCTCAGCGGCTAATTGAAATTTTGTCTTTGTCATATTTTGTACCTCTATTTCTATTTTTATAACTCTATCTTTAAGTTTAATGCTTTTATCATCCCTTTAAAAGAATGATATTCGTCTAATGTGTAATCTTTAAAACCCAACTTGTCAAATGCCTGCTTAATATATTTAGCGTCGCCACCGGTTACAGTGAGTTTTAAATTAGGTTCGTCGTATTTCTCTTTGATCAAATTGTAGAGAGCAATCAGTTTGTTGGCGCTCCCGTAAATCGTATCTATATTTATCGCGTTCTTCGTATTGAATGAAATAAATTCATCCGGAACTTCTAACGGAAATACTTCTAACAAATCCGCCGAATCGCCCAACGCCTTATTTATTTGAAATAAACCAAGACCTAAGGTGCCGCCTCTAAATACTTTATTCTTATCCACGAATAAGAACTTAGTCGCAGTCCCAAAATTCGCTATCAATCCAGATTTATCCAATCCGATTATATCCGCCAGCAGATCGGTCGCGAGGACATTTAAATTTTCGATTTTAAATCCCAACTCAGCAATTCTACCTTCTAACTCCAACGAATTAAGCAAAGTAATATCGGATGCTCCGAGCGATTTCAAGCGAGAAATCACTCTGTCCAGATTATTCTTGTTAACGCTTGATATGTATACCTTTATATCAGGTAGCAATCTATTTAGTACATCCAGGGATTCTTTATTGTTTACCACAAAGCATTCCGGAACTTTTCCTGCCCTTTTGTATAAGAAATGCAAATTAGTATTTCCTATGTCAACAAGCAAGTAATTTACATTTTCTTTCCCCACGAGTAATACTCCTCATCCTTTTTTAAATCAACGACTTCTTCTTCGTCTTCTACCAACGAAAACTTTCCTTCGCTATACAGTTTGGAAAATTCCTTCAGAGAGAGTGAAAACATAGAATTCCCATCATTGATAACCACCTTATCGTCATTTTTAATAATGTAGCTTCGCTTGTTGTCCACTACAGTAGATAAGATATAGTTATCCTCAAGTTGCGCTATGGCTTGTTCTATTCCGAATATATTTTCTTCTTCTAACATGATTTTCCTCTTTCTCTTACATATATATTAACAAATTTCTTTGTATGTTGAATCAATTAATGAATATAAATAGCACTTTGCAGTCCTGTTAAATATTTTCTCCATATTTTCTTTGTAGATCCCAAGTTGTCTTGCGTACGCCTCATCGTCGATGTGCTTCAACTTGTAATCGATAATCACCAAGTCAGATTCCCCGACCAGGAGCAAATCCACCGACCCGAGCGTTTGCAGCGTTGAGTCAAAATATTCGTACTCCGGATATTTTTGATAGCTCGAATATTTTTTCATTACGTCTGACTCTACAAAGTTGCGAGCGATCTTTTTAACTTGTTCATCTTCGATGTAATCGTAAGCAGGATTATCAAAGTCTAAAGACTCCATAATCTTGTGCACGTACGTACCAAATTCCAGAAGAGAT
>Ga0172377_10004793_pt1 | contig 13880 bp, 11 predicted proteins | sample Pumphouse3metaG_FD_119749 | JGI IMG/M metagenome (GOLD analysis project Ga0172377, IMG submission 119749) | Leachate microbial communities from a municipal landfill in Southern Ontario, Canada - Pumphouse #3 metaG | ecosystem: Engineered > Solid waste > Landfill > Unclassified | place: Canada... | reverse complement strand
AATGGTGTCCGAAATGAGCTTTTGACGCTCCCATGGACCTACACTAATGAAGTACTCATGCTTGAAAAAGTGCCTAAATACCGCTATTTTTTGAAATCTTTGAGTACCAACAGTGCAACAGTCTCGACGTGCGCCGTAAATGGAAACATATCTACAGGTTGAACGCTTGCAATTTCGTATTTAGGATTTAAATGATTTAAATCTCTTGCTAGAGTTGCTGGATTACAAGATATATAAATAATCTTTTTAGGAGCAAGTTCCATCATTGCGTTTAAGAAATTTTCATCGCTACCGCTTCTTGGTGGATCTAAAAAGACAACATCAATTTTAGTTTTATCAAGTTTCGCAAGTTGCATGAAGTGATTTGCATCATCACAAATAAATTGAGCATTTGTTATATTGTTTGCTCTAGCATTATTTATTGCATCTTTTATAGCATCTTTATTAATCTCTACACCAATAACTTTATTAACTTCTTTGCTTGCTACTAATCCTATTGTCCCTATTCCACAATAAGCATCAAGAATAGTATCTTCTTTATTTAATTTTGCATTTTCAATCGCTATTTTATATAGTTTTTCACATTGAATAGGATTTATTTGATAGAAAGATTTAGATGATATTCTAAACGATAAATCACATAATTTATCAAGAATAAATCCACTACCATAAACTATCTTTTCTTGTTCGCCTAAAATAACATTTGTTCTTCTTTTGTTTATATTAAAAACAACAGTCGTGATTTCTGGACAAGCTTTAATTAATTCTTTAATAAAGTTATTTTGCCCTGGGAAGGTATCAACAGTTAAAACAAGAACAACCATAACTTCCTTTTTATAATAAGAAGTTCGAATTAAAACGTGTCTTACTTCACCTCTACCTTTATCTTCTTCATATGGACGTAAATGATATAAAGGCATTAATCTTTTAATGTTAGTTAATATATTTTCGCTACGGATATCTTCAATAGCACATCCTTTAATAGGTATAATTTCATGACTATTTTCACGATAAAAACCACTAACAATATGGTGAGCTTTATCATATCCAATAGGCACTTGAATTTTATTACGATAATTGTATGGAGCATCCATGCCTACACAATTAGAAACGCAAACACTTAAATGCCCTATACGTTCTAAGTCGTTTTTAACTTTATTTGTTTTATATTTTAGTTGTTGCATGTATGCGAGTTGTTGAAATTGGCATCCGCCACAAGCAGTGCATACTTGACACTTAGGTTCTATTCGGTCTTTTGATATCTTAAGTAATTTTTTAACTCTACCAAAATAAACTTTTGCTCTTGAATACATTATTTCAACTTCAACTTCTTCACCTGGAAATAATCCATCAACAAAAATAACCTTTTCTTTATCTTTAACAACACCCTTACCTTCGCTAGATAAATCTACACAAATACCAGTAATTATTTCGTTATTAAATTTCTTATTCATTCCTATATGATGCCACTTTTTATCGCTATTTAATAGAAAATCTTGTGTTATAATAAAACCATCTTATGCATTACTTATTTTTAAAAGTTGCTGCAATTCTTAGTTTAACAGTGTTGCCTAATGCTCATAATTTTAATAATGTAACAATAAGTTCATCTGAAGAAAAAGAAACTATTACTTTTGGACTTTATGAAATTCCAGGTTTTTTTGAAGTAACAACAACTAATAATAAAACTAGTTATTCAGGGTATTGTCACGAATACATCCAACAATTAAATCAATATTTGGGCGCCAATATCGTTTATAAAGTCGAACCATTAACTGAAGTATATGAAGATTTAGTAAATAAAAATGTTGATATAGTTCCTGGATTTTTGAAAACTTCAGGAAGAGAGAATATCCTTGATTACTCTGATCACCCAATGGGTTTTGCTAATCGTGTTTTGATTGCTAAAACTACTTCAACAAATTATGTATTTAACGATTATTCTACTTTCGATGGGATGTGTGTTGGATTTGTTGGTGGATATGCAAAAAACGAAACTTTTGATGCAATTGCAAAAGAAAATAATTTTACTTATACCGCTAAAGCTTATCCAACAACCAACGAGTGTATAGAGGCTTTAGAGAATAACGAAATAGACACTGTCTTCTCAACAAGCTTATTAAGACACACAAAATACAAAACGCTTCTTTCTTTTGATTATGAAGATTATTTCTTTGCTACTAATAAATTAGATACAAAAGGAATAATGGCAAAAATTAACAAAGCAGGAGATTCCCTTTTTGCAGTTACTCCTACTTACAACGAATATCTATATGATAAATACTATTCTGCAGTTAACTATGAGTACGAATTAAACTTAACAAAAGAAGAGATAGCTTATATTGATTATTTAAAACGTCAAAATAAAAAAATTAATGTTTTATATAAAAATGATGCTGCACCAATTGAATTTGTTGATAAAGATAATAATCCAACTGGTATCATGAAACTAGTTTTTGATAAAATTACCTCTTTCACTGGAATTGAGTTTAATTTAATACCCGGAAGTGACTTTACTTCTGCTATAAAAGAGAATCCAGATTATGATATTATTTCCGCTCCATTAGATAATTATGATTTTGCAACCAACTACAACATGCGTTTATCTAACTACATTATAGATGATTCAGTTGTAAGGGTTACGGTTTCTGGCGATTCAAGTGATGGTAAAGCAGGAAACGAAAGAATTGGTTCTTCCGTTCCTTATTGGTCGACTATTGAAGAATATTTACAAACAAAAAATTATACATTCTTCGATAATACTCAAAATGGTTTAGATAGTTTAATAAACGGTGATATTGATTGCTTATATTTAAGCAGTATTGTTGCGGATTATTATCGTACAAATATTAAATATAAAAATATCACCTATTCTTTATACGATAACCCAATAAGCAACAAGATTCGCTTTGGTGTTTCTGATAATTCTCCAATTGAATTATTTAGCATCATTAATAAATCTACATCTATTTTTAGCAAATCTGATATTAGTAAATATATTGAGACCTTTGGCGAACAAGAAGTTAATTATAGTTTTTTGGATTTGATAAAATATAGCACTACTTTTCAATATAAATTTATTATTGGAATAGTAATTGCTGCTGCTATTGTAATAATTCTTGTTATTTACTTGTATTCGTTCAAACTTTATCGTACATCTTATTTTGCACCTAGAACTCACGTTCATAATAAAACTAGTTTCTATCGGGACGCAACCAAGATGATTACTAAAAACCCAAACAAACATTATATTTTTGCTTTACTTGAAATCAAAAAATATCAAGTTTTATGTGCGCTCTTTGGTGCTGAAAAAACCGATGGCACTATTGCTACAGTTGCTAATGCTTTAGGGCGTAAATTTTCTAGCAGAAAAGACGTTGAGTTTGGTTTGGTTAATTACGATTCGATGGCTTTTTGCTTTGAATACACTCCTGAAAATATGGATGAGTTTGCTCAAATAAGTGAAAAACTTGTTGATAGCAATTATTTTACTCGTGATGCATTTTATATTGGTTTTTGTATTATAAAAGATATTAATACACCAATTTCGGTTTATCATAACCGTGCTTATGTTGCTCTTGATAAAGCTTATCGAGAAAAGAATATTAATAAAAACTTTGCTTATTATGATGATGCAATGCAAGAAAGAATTAGACAAAGCAACACCTATTCTCTTGGTTTTAACCAAGCTTTAATTAAACATGAGCTTGTTATTTATATCCAACCTAAAGTTCAAATTAGTGATGGAAAAATTATTGGTGGCGAAGCTCTAGTAAGATGGAATCATCCTCGAGATGGCCTTCTCTTCCCTGGATCTTTCATCCCGGCTTTTGAAGAAAATGGTTTAATTGTTGCTCTTGATAAATATGTTTGGGAAGAAGCCGCACGATTTATATCAAGTAATCGTGAAACATTAAAACAAGAGGTTCCAATAAGTGTAAACTTTTCACGAAGCGATGTTTTATTTGCTGATTCCTATACTAATATTTTAAATTTAGTTAACGATTACCATATTAAATCAAATGAATTAACTTTTGAAATTACCGAAACAGCCTATACTAAAAATCCTGAACTCATCACAAATCTTATTGAAAGATTACGTAGTTTAAATCTCAAAGTAAGTATGGATGATTTTGGTTCTGCATATTCTTCTTTAAATATGCTCAAGAATTTTGATGTTGATGAATTAAAAATTGATATTAACTTTATTACGAAAAATCAATTAGGTATTAATACTAATAAAGTAGCAAAACGTGGGGAAGAAATTATTAAATCAGTTATAGAGTTAGCTAAGAATTTAAAATTATTTGCTATTTGTGAAGGCGTTGAAACCAAAGAACAATTAGACTTAGTTAAGAAAAGTGGCGTAAAATATGTACAAGGTTTTTACTATAGTAAAGCAATTCCTGCTGATGAGTTTATTAAGTTAATTAAGAATGGGGGATATATAGGAAATGGAAATAAAGGAAAAGAAAAGAACAACTCTTAAAGAATTTTTCACTAAAGTCTTCTATGGTGATTTAGATAAATCCTACATAAAAAATAATCAAAACATCTCTAAAGACGCAAACTATAGTGTTATTTTACTTGTTTTAGTTTCGGTTGGAATAATCTGTGCTTCGCTTTATATCTTTGGTTTCTTTATAGATTTTTATAAACCCGCCCAATATTACTATCTTGGTGGGTTTTGTGCGATTTTAATCTTGATTCTATTTTCATTTATTTATATACGAAAACACGTAGATAAGATACCTGCTTTCTTTACTGTTCTTTACTCATTACTTATTCTTTATTCGATTTTTGGTGATACATATCTCTTACAAACAATAATGGAATTTCATTTTATATTTATCTTGTTATTGTTCCGCCTTTAATTTTTACTTATCCTTATCGTCACTACTTCTATTCGCTTGCTTGTGTAGCGATTTATATCGTTTTCTTGTTTTTGTTTAGAAAAACTGACACCGTTATCTATCGTAGTATTACTGATGCTATTGGATGTTACTTTATAAGTTGTGTTGCGGTTTACGTTTCAACTCGTCAAAAGATAATGAATGTTAGGGAAAACACTGCTTTAAAGTTTGACCGTGATACTGATGACTTAACTGGTTTACCAAATAGACGTTCATTTAACGTTGCTTTTGAAAATTATGTTAAAGGTAGAAGTGGGAAAATATTATCTGGTTGTATCATGATGGATATTGATGATTTTAAAATGTATAACGATTTATATGGGCATATTGAAGGCGATAATTGCCTTATTAAAATTGGGGATTGTCTTCAATTAATTTCTAAAAAATATAATATTATGATTGCTCGTTATGGTGGCGAAGAATTCTGTGGAATTATAACTTTCATTAATCTTGAAGATATTCAAAAAATAGCTCAAGATATTTTAACTTCAATTGAAGAACTTAAAATACCATTTGCATCTAAAGCTTGCAAACGAAAATATGTAACTTTATCAATTGGAGTAGCTACTTCAAATTTTGATGATACGGCAATGGATGTATTAAATAAAGCAGATCAAGCTCTTTATAAATCCAAAGCTAATGGTAAAGATTGTATTACAACACTTTAATTATTTTTCATTAAAGAAGCAACATATTTAACTTCTTCAGCAACATTTAATCTTGGGAATAAGCTTTCACCTTTAGTGACTTTATTCCCATTACAAATATTAATATCATGGATATTTTTATAATTTGCTTTTTCGCTTGTTAAACCAATTTGACGATAAATTTCTTGTGATTTATTAACAAGAATTGGTTCAAGAAGTTTTGCACCTACAAATAAAGTATAAATGAGATGCGACATAACGCTTTCTAGATTCTCTTTTTTCGTTTCATCCTTAGCTAAATTCCAAGGAGCGTTTTCTTCAATATATTTATTTGCAACATCAAGCATATTCATAACTTCAATATAAGCTTCAGTAATGTGAAGGTCATCAATGTCTTCTTCGTTTTTCTTAATAGTTTCTTCAGCTAATTTTTCTAGTTCATTATCTTTTGGATTTATTCCTTTTTTAAAGCCAGGAACTACACCATCAAAATACTTAATAACCATCGCAACTGTTCGACTAAGTAAATTACCTAAATTATTAACAAGATCATTATTAATTCGGTCAATAAATTGTTCAGGAGTAAAGGTTCCGTCTTCTCCAAAAATAATCTCTCGAGCAAGATAATATCTAACAGCATCTACACCATACTTTTCAACCAATGGATAAGGCGAAACAACGTTTCCCTTTGATTTAGACATCTTGCCATCTTTCATCATAATTAAACCATGAACAAAGACTCTATCAGGAAGTCTTAAATTCATTGAAGCAAGAAATTCAGGCCAGTATATAGTATGAAATCTTGTAATATCAGCACCAATAACATGGATAATTTCTGAATCTTCGCTTTCCCAATATTTCTTATAAAGTTCATCATGACTTGTTCCATATCCTAAAGCAGTAAGATAGTTAAATAAGGCATCAACCCAAACATAAGATACGTGTTTAGGATTCTCTAAAAGAGGTACTCCCCATTTAAAACTTGTACGAGTAACGCAAAGATCACTTAATCCCGGTTTAATAAAAGTATTAATCATTTCGTTTTTACGACTGATTGGATAAACCGATTCTGGAAGTTTATACCAATCATTAACCACATCAATATATTTTTGTGTTTTGAAGAAATAACATTCTTCGGTTTCTTTTTGTACTGGTCGACCACAATCTGGGCAAAGATGATTCTCCCCTACTTGGGTATCGGTCCAAAAAGATTCGCATGGAGTACAATACCAACCTTCATATTTCCCTAAATATACATCATCATTTTTAATCATATGGGAAAAGACTTTTTGAATAATTGTCCAATGACGTTCTTCAGTTGTACGAATAAAATCATCGTTAGATATTTCCATGGTCTTCCATAGCTTTTTAAATTGTTCGCTTATGCCATCAACATATTCTTGAGGAGTAACCCCAGCTTCTTGAGCTTTCTTTTCTATTTTTACACCATGTTCATCGGTGCCAGTTAAAAAATAACATTCATATCCTCTCATTCTTTTGTTACGAGCAAAAATATCACACATTGTTGTGCAATATGCGTGTCCAATATGAGCATTGCCACTTGGATAATAAATTGGAGTAGTAATATAAAATCTTTTTTTAGCCATAAATATAGCCTCCTAACATCATAGCAACTGATATTATAACAAAAAAACAATCCGTGAGGATTGTTTAATTAATCATTTAACACTATTTCTTAGCGTTCTTGTCTTCTAAATGATACTTCTTGTTGAACTTATCAATTCTACCATCAGCTTGGGTAAATCTTTGTTTACCAGTGTAGAATGGATGGCAATTACTGCAGGTATCAACACGAATCTCATCTAATGTTGATTCAGTTTCAAATGTATTGCCGCAAGAAATGCAGGTAACCTTACATTTGTGATACTTTGGGTGAATGTTTTCTTTCATTTTCGATACTCCTTCCACCTTGATCTACTAAAATTCGATCAAAGAAAGCATGTATAAGAATTATATTAGTTTGATTACTCTTTATCAAGTATAAATTTTTAGCCTATATAATATAGATTTTTCTATTTCTTTGAGTATTCAAATAAATACTTCATCTTATCTTCAATAGATTTAATATCATCAATGTCTTTACTATAATTCTTGCCATCTTTTATCATGTTACGAACAGCGTTATCAAACGCATCTAATCCATATTTTTTGATAAACATACAGGTTGTTTTTGTTGTTACTGCTTCATCCATTTTAAAGATTCCAATTTTACAATTTTCTAAATCTTTGCATTCATAGCAACCATCTAAATTTTTACTCTTACAACATTTAACGTTTGGACAAATGTGGTCTGGTTCAGAATAAGCAAGACTACATTCATTATGTGTTCCTCTACAACTATCACAACTTGTGAAGAAACAATATGTACAATGAATACCACAATAAGCAATTTTATTCTTTTCGAGTTTATTAACTATTTCTCGCTTTGTTTTCTCAACTGGAAAATAGATATAATCAGCGTTTTCTTTATTATCATGAAAATCAAAAGCGGCTCCAGAAAGAGTTAATCCATTATAAGCAAGTAAAAAATAAACATGACTTCTAAATATATTTAAGTAGTTTTTTAAATCATCAACTTTAGCACGAACATAATCTCTACTTGGAACATCCCACTTTACCCAACCAACAGGAATATCTTCTTTTTTAATTGATGGATCACATTCAACGCCATAAAGATAAAGACCTTCACTAAAATTATTTTCCCAAGGAGATAAATCTTCTTTAAAACTACTCATTAAACCCCACTCACCAGTAAAGCCTTCTTTAGCAAGATTTTTAATATCAGCAAAATTTGAGTTTGCTTCATTAATTAACTCTTTAATAAAGCCTTCTTTGTTGCCTTTTGTTGAGCCAAGTTTTCCTATTACACTAAAGGCATTTAATTTAATTATTCCCATATGTTTTTCCTTTAACTAACAGCATTCGCATATGTGCATTTTTATTAATCCGCATGCTTATTTGGGTACTTATTATAGATTTTGGTGTAATAATCTTTCCATAATTTAGTAATATTTTCTTTCCCATAATAAGTGCTAATATTTTTACTTATATCCTGACCTTTTTTATAAAATTCTTTATTATTTTTGTATTTATTTAGTAGATCAACAAACTCATCATTATTTGTTCCACTAACATAATTATTTAATAAGATTCCTTCATATAACTCAAGGTTCCTTAATAATAAAGGAGTACTTAAATTAACTGCTTCAAGAATAGTCATTGGGAAAAGTTCTTGATAGCTTGGTAAAAACATAACATCAGCTAGGTTATAGATCTTATTCATTTCACTACGTGGAATAATCCCTAAGAATTTACAATTACTTGGTGGATTATCAATAGCTTTTTTAATCTCTTCATATCCCGCAGTAATCTTCCCAAAACTAAAACCACCAGCCCAAATAAAGTACATATCTTTACATTTTTTAGCGACTTCAACAAAATCTAGAACACCTTTACGAGTTTGGGTTTGTCCAACACCTAAAACAACAAACTTATCTTTTGGAATCTTGTATTTATCTTTTGCTCTACTAATATCTTCACTCTTCATTTTGTAGAAATTATCTTTACTTACATAATTAGGAATATAAGTAACTTTCTTTTCATCTATTCCTACTTTTTTAAGTTCATTAATAAAATAAGGATTTACAACAACGAGTTCATCGTTTTTATTATAGAATTTTAAAACATACCATCGATAAATCTTAAAAGCAACTTTTGGCATATGTAAACTTCCATCATCGTAAACTGGAATAAAATGAACATAACAAATGTTGATTCTATTCTTTTTAATCTTAAAAAAGAAACTTGGATTAACGGTATGGAAATGACGAATATCGTAACTATTATTTTTCTTTCCGTTAATCGTAACATCAAACTCTGGAATTGATTTAACAATTCCAACTTGCTCTTTATAAGCGCTTCCTACTCCTTGCCCTTCTACCTTGTCGGCCTCAGAGTACATATTAATTTTTATTTTTTTCATAATATCTATTCTAATGGATTACAACTATTAATTAAATACCAATAATGTAAAGTAAACTTTACAAATGTAAGTACTTTTTGATAGGAAAATACTATTTTTCATATAAAATATCCATGGAGGTTAAGAAAATGATAAGTAAAAACTTAGCGAAAGAATTATTAAATACCGCTTTATCTACTGGCGGCGACTTTGCAGAAATCTTTTTTGAAGAACATTATTATTCAAATATAAGTCTTGAAGGAGATAAGGTAGATAGCATAGATGATAAACTTATTACTGGTGTTGGTATTCGTATTTTAAAGGATTTACGAAGTGTTTATGGACATACAAACGATGTTTCAAAAAAAGGATTATTAGAACTTGCTAGTAATCTATCAAAATCATTTGATGGAAAGCAAACTCTTAAAGTAAATGATTTAAAGTTGCAAAGAACTAAAAAGGTTAATAAACCAATTGATAGTTACCTTAATTTAGACAAGAAAGAGGTTATTTCTACTTTAAAGAAACTTTATAAGATTATTCATGATTATGATTCAAGAATTGTTCGTGTTTTACCAATGTTTTTAAGCAACGTTCAAGACGTAACTATTTATAATAGCGATAGAAAGATCTTTAAAGATCATCGTGAATATGGAAGATTAATTCTTGAAGCAATCGCAAACGACAAAGGAAAGATTGAAACATATTTTGATGGTCCAGGAACTCAAAAAGGTTGGTCTTATTTTAAAAATGAAATAAGCATTGAAGAAAGAGCTTTAAATTGTGCTAAAAAAGTTATTATGATGCTTAGTGCAAAAGAATGTCCAAGTGGCAAATTCCCAGTTATTATTGGTAATGGTTGGGGAGGCGTTATCTTCCATGAAGCTTGTGGTCATCAACTAGAAGCAACTAGTGTTGCTAAAAAGATTAGTGTTTTCACTAATAGTTTTAATACCCAAATTGCTAATCCAATAGTTAGTGCTTATGATGATGGAACAATTAGTAATGAATGGGGTAGCAATAATATCGATGATGAAGGTACTCCAACTCAAAAGAATTTATTAATTGACCATGGAATCCTTAAAGGATATTTAGTAGATAGATTTAATACGCGTAGAATGAAAGGCTTTGCTGCTAATGGTTGTTCTAGAAGACAATCATATAAATATGAACCAACAAGTCGTATGAGTAATACCTATATTGCTCCTGGTGACTCTACTCCAGAAGAAATTATAAAAAATACAAAACTTGCAATTTACGCTGTTGGATTTAATGGCGGTTCAGTTAATCCTGCAACTGGTGAATTTAATTTTGGTTGTTCAGAAGCTTATCTCGTTCGTGATGGAAAGATTGTTATGCCACTTCGTGGTGCAACCTTAATTGGTAAAGCAACCGAAATTTTAAAACATATTGATATGGTTGGTAATGATTTAGCTTTAGGACAAGGAATGTGTGGTTCATTAAGTGGAAGCGTTCCAGTAAATGTTGGCCAACCAACCATTAGACTTGATGAAATTATTGTCGGTGGAAGAGGAGGAAATATCGATGAACTTAAATAAATTTTTCATAGAAGCTAAAAAAGAAAATATTGAGGTTGCTGAAATCTCATATTCAAAAACAAAAACAACTTCTTTTAGTCTTTTCCATAAGGAACTAGATAACTATTCAATTAGTAATCAATCTACATTAAAAGCAAGAGGTATATATAAAGGAAAATTGGGATGTGTCACTACTGAAAAAGTAACTAATGATCAAATTCCATTTCTTATTGAAACAATAAAAAATACCGCTTCTTTAATTGAAAAAGAAGAGAAGCCAATTATTTTTAAAGGCAGCAAAAAATATTCAAAAAAGAATGTTTATAATAAAGAACTCTCTTTAATTCCTGTTGAAAAGAAACTTAGTGTTTTACACGATATTGAAAATTTAGCCTACGCTTATGATAAGCGAATTGGTGATGTCCAAGTATCATACGAAGAAGAAGATAATGAAAACTTATTACAAAATAGTTATGGCTTAAAATTAAAAAGCAAAACTAATTATTATTACTACTATTTAGAAGTTGTTGCTAAAGAAGGAGACGAAGTTAAAACCGAAGGAAACATTTTCTTAGAAAGTGATTTTTCAAAGTTTAATAAAGAAGAATTTGTTAAGAAGATTTGTGATAAAGCTTTAAGTAAGTTCCATGGAACTCCAATTAAAAATAAGGCATATAAAGCTGTACTAAACCAAGAAACAGTTGGTCAATTAGTAAGTATTTTAGTTAACCAATCTTGCAATGCTAAGAGTGTCCAAAAACATTCGTCATTACTTGAAGGTAAACTTAATACAGAAGTTTTATCAAAGAAAATTACTATTGAAGAAAAACCATTATTAAAGAATTGTTTCTTCACTTATTTTGATGATGAAGGTGTCGCAACTTATAACAAGAAAATCTTTGATAAAGGTGTTTTAAAAACATTCCTTTATAACTTAGATACTGCTCAAGTCGATAAAGTCGAATCTACAGGTAATGGAAAATCTAATGGTGGCGCCATGGGAATTGGGGCGACAAATTTATGTCTTAAACCTGGCCGATTAACTGAAGAAGAATTATTTAATAAGATTAAGAGCGGAGTATATATTACCTCCATCACTGGACTTCATGCTGGTATGAATCCTCAATCAGGAGACTTCTCGTTACAAGCAGAAGGATATCACGTTGAAGATGGCAAAAAATGTGGACCACTTTCTTTAATCACAGTTGCTGGAAATTTGATTGATGTTTTTAAAGATGTAATCGCTGTTGGTAATAATAGCGAATTAGAAATTAACTCAACAAACGTTCCTTCGATTGCTATTAGAAATCTAAAAGTAAGCTCATAAAACGTTGTCGCATATATGCAAAAAGACCCTATAATCAAAACCATGCGGTAGATTATAGGGTTTTTATTTATCATTTAAGAGAATCTAGTTGGCTCTTGGCTTAGTTAAGATATATAAAATACCAATTGTTTTTGGTCCGCAATGCGAACAAACTGTACAACCAGCTTCAGTAATATGGATATTTTCTTTTGGATAAAATTTGCTAATTTTATCAAATATATATTTATCACAACCATCAATTCTTCCTGAATGAGTAATAAATAAACAATCCTTGTCGATGTTTGGAAGATCTTCCATGAATTCTTCAATTTGGGCATCCATTGCTTTTTCGTATCCGCCTCTTGGCTTTTTATAAACAACTAGTTTCCCATCAATCATCTTTGCAACTGGATGAATATGTAATGCATGTGCGACAATCATTGTCATACCACTACATCTTCCACCTTTAAACAAGTATGTAAGTGTATCGATACAAAATTTTGTGCTAACAAGAGGAACTAATTTACTAACTTCATCATATATTTCAGAAACTGATTTTCCTTCATTTTTAAACTTAACCATCTTCATAACGAGTAAACCAGTGCCAGTAGATAAACTTCCGCTATCAAGAACTTTGATTCTTCCTTCAGGCAATTCTTTACTTGCTAATACAGCGTTTTGGTATGTTGAAGAAAGTTTTGCACCAATTCCAGTAAAAATAATATCCTTACCACTATCAATAATAGGTTTAAAAGCCTTAACAAATTCAGCAACATTTACTGCACCTGTTTTAGGAGTAAACCCACCATTCTTTTCAACTTTGTTATATAATTCTTCGGCTTTTATATCAATTCCATCTTTATAATCTCTAACATCATCTTTAAATGCTACGTGTAAAGGTAAAACAATTAAATTATTTTCCTTAACCATTTCTGGTGATAAATCAACTGTACTATCAACTACTATTTGCACTTCATTCATAAGAAACCTCACTGAAAGTTATTATATAACAAAGCGTTTAAACTTTCTTTATTTTATGTGTTTTTAACTAAACAAACGAGTCTATATTTGGTAGAATTATCGACAAGAGGGAATATATTATGGGAAAAAAGAATAAAACTATAGAATCTTCTAAACATGTTTGGGCCGATTTTAAAAAATTTATAACTAGAGGAAACATCCTTGATATGGCAGTTGGTGTCATCATGGGCTCTGCTTTTGGTGCTATCGTCACTGCTCTTGTTAATATTTTACTTAGTTTATGTACCTGGGCTGTCCCTGGTGGTATTAAAGGACTTGTAACTGTTTTACCTGCTGCAAATGCTGCACAAAGTGGTGTTGCTACTATTGGTCAACAATTCGCTTCAAGTGATTTACCAGAAATGACTATCGCTTTTGCAAAGAGCCAAGGACTTATTATTGATAACTCTAGTGCTTCATTTGTAAGTTGGCAAACTTCATTATTAAGCAAATATACATTACATGGTACAAGTT
>Ga0172377_10004792_pt1 | contig 13882 bp, 15 predicted proteins | sample Pumphouse3metaG_FD_119749 | JGI IMG/M metagenome (GOLD analysis project Ga0172377, IMG submission 119749) | Leachate microbial communities from a municipal landfill in Southern Ontario, Canada - Pumphouse #3 metaG | ecosystem: Engineered > Solid waste > Landfill > Unclassified | place: Canada... | reverse complement strand
GCAGGGACATGCCATAGATGCGCTCGCACTCCACGGCGATTTGGAGCAGTATGATCGTAACGACGTGTTAGTGCAGTTTGCTAACAAAAGCTGCCGTGTGTTAGTCGCAACCGACGTTGCCGCGCGCGGGCTTGATATTAAAGAGCTTGCAATGGTCGTAAACTACGATCTGCCGCACACCCAAGAGACCTATACCCACCGCATAGGGCGTACGGCAAGAGCGGGGGAAGAGGGGCTTGCAATGAGCCTCTACACAAGCTACGAAGCGCAAAACGCCGAGGAATTTGCAGGGGGTGAGCGGGAGTTTTTAGATGCTTCTTCGTTGGCATGTGAGAGAGATTTTAGTATGCTCAGCGAGTATATCACTCTCGTGATCGAAGGGGGCAAAAAAGAGAAACTTCGCGCAGGCGACATCCTCGGCGCACTCACGGGCGAGGGGGGCTTGAGCGGGAGCGAGATCGGCAAGATCGACATTTACGAGCGCCAAAGCTACGCGGCGATACAAAGCTCTAAGATAGACGATGCGTACGACCGCCTCAAACACGGCAAAATCAAAGGGAAAAAGTTTTCTATCTGGATCTTGTAGATGCACGAGCTCAAATACCTTCACCACTACCATGAGAGCACAAAAGAGCAGGTGCGAAAGTTGATCCAAAGCGATCGCCTCCAAGAGCATCTGCAAAAAAAATACCCCGCTCCACATGCCATAACCGACGACAAAACCCTTTTTGAGTATGTGCAAAAGCTTAAAAACGAGCATATGAAAAAAGCGCCGCCGCTTAGTAAAGCACTTTATGATGGCAAGATCAACGTTATTCACAACGCTTTGGGCACCCATCATTTTATCTCACGCGTGCAAGGGGGCAAGCTCAAAGCCAAAAACGAGATAAAAATCGCCTCGATGTTCAAAAACGTCCCCGAGGAGTTTTTACGCATGATCGTCGTGCACGAACTCGCCCATTTTAAAGAGAAAGAGCACAACAAAGCGTTTTACAACCTTTGTGTCTACATGGAACCGAACTACCATCAGTACGAATTTGATCTGCGCCTCTACCTCACCCATCTTGAGAGCGCGCAAAAGATTTGGTAGCTTGCAAGATTTCGTTACCCTGAACTCGATTCAGGGTCTAGGTTCCCTAAGAGGTCTATTGAGTAATTTTCTGCATCACGCTTTAGCGTAGAAGCCTCATTTTGGTATGGCATGTAGGTGGATTGAATATAAAATTTCGTTAATACTATTATAAGTTTTATCCACTACAATATTTGCAAATTTCCAAGGAGTTTCAATGAAAAACTTTATCTCGAAAATCGCTTTGGCGACGCTGTTGCTTTCTCCCGTTTCCCTTTTTGCCGAGAGCGCGAAAAATCTTATGGTGATCGTAACGACTGATGACGATCTTACGCAGTTCATGTCGATGGTGCTTTCGGTCGAATCGCAGGCTAAGGGTGCCAAAGTGGGCGTATTGCTTTGCGGCAAAGCGGGTGATTTGGCTATAAAAGGTTCTGAGGAGGTGTTTTTCAAGCCTAAAAACGTCTCTCCGCAGATGTTGCTAAAAAAGCTGATCAAAAACGGAACCGAAGTGGGGATCTGCCCGCCGTATCTGCCTAACAACGGCAAAACAAAAGCAGACCTACTCGAGGGTGTGCAGGTGGTAAGCCCGCCAGATATCGCCGAGCGTATCTTGGATAAAGACACAAAAATCCTCAGCTACTAAAAATCTGCCCAAAAGGGCAGGTTTTAGGCTATTAGCAACCTTCTCATCGAATCGAAAAATCCGTTTATAATCCCTTTGTGAAACAACAACTCTTGGATGTAGCCGTCGTAGTCTTTCCCTTGATTGCGCAGAAATTTTAGCAGATGCTTTTCGGAGGCTTCTACCCCCTCTTTTTCTTCTATGGCAAGCAGCTCTTTATAAAGCGGCTCTATTTTTTTTATGGCATGTTCGGGTGCTGCTTTGCGCAGGGCGAGGTACCCTTCGGGCGTTTTATCGAAGGGGTGTAGCTTTGTCTCAAAACTTGTCGTAACCCAGTAGTAGTCGCCGTTTTTGGTTCTGTTTTTTACCAAAGCGATCATGTTTTGGTTGTTTTTAAGACGTTGCCACATCCATTTGAAAACCACCTTTGGCATGTCGGGATGGCGAATGATGTTGTGGGAAGTGTTGAGCAGTTCTGCTTCGGTGTAGCCGCTGATCTCGCTGAAATATTTGTTGCAGTATTTGATATTGCCCTTAAGGTCGGTGCGGCTTAAAATCGATTTTATGTTGCTGAGTTCTATTTGTTTGGGTGCTTTTTGCATAAAAAACTCCTTGTTTTTGAAATTGTACGGAATGAAGGTTACGTTTTTGTAGCAGTTTTTTGAGCGTTAGTAACTTCACAAAAGCCTAATGCAATTTTTGTTCGAGAGGTGAGATGCCCCTAAAAAAGGGGAGCCTAAGAGAAATGGGGGCGTATTTGGGCGACCCACTCTTTGATCCGATCGGCACTTAGGTCGTCTTGGTTGTTCTCATCCAAAGCAAGTCCTACGAACATCCCATCGACCACCGCGGTAGAATCGTCGAACTCATACCCGTCCGTAGGCCAGTTTCCTACGATGTTCGCACCGAGTTTAACAAGTTTGGCATGGAGGGTACCCATCGCATTTAAAAAATAATCGCCGTAGTCCTCTTGGTCTCCAAGCCCAAAAAGCGCAACCGTTTTGCCCCCGACACCCTCGGCGGTGATATTTTCAAAATACTCCTCCCAGTCGTCTTGCAAATCGCCGTCCCCCCATGTAGAGATACCCATGATAAGCGCGTCGTAGTTTTGCATAGCGTCGCTTTTTGCATTGCACACGTTCTCTAAAGTGATATCCATAGCACCCATTTGTGCTTTGATTTCGTTTGCCATATTTTCGGTGTTGCCCGTCGATGTCGCGTAAAAAAGTCCTATTTTCATATGTTTCCTTCAGTGTGAATTTTATTTTCTGTTGCAAAATGTAAATGAATAGGGGATCAGCTTGATCTCCCTTGCGTCTTTGGCATGTTGAATGCGGATATGTTTTTGGAAGTTTTGTGTTTTTGGGTAAACCAAGTAGCATTGGTCTATCGGTTTCGTATGCAGGTCGTCTAAACTTTGTGATATCTCCTTTGTTCTTGATGCAAGGCGACTTGGATCAAGCCGCTTCCATTGGGGGTAGAGTCGGGTTGTAATACCGTTTTGGCTGATGTGGATATAGGGGTAATCGAGGGTGATCTTTTTGTCCCCCTCGCGCGGGATCCGTTTATATACCGTTTGCGCAAACACCATATCAAGATCCATCATCATCTCGATCTCTTTGCCGTTAAAGATCATCGCCATAAGCTGTGCCGCGGGATGTTTGTACTCTTTTTTCGGTTTAAAACGGCTCCAAAATACGTGTTTGTCGCTAAGGTAGCGAAATTTTTCTAGGCTGCTTACTTTGAAAAATCGGTTAAAAAGCAAAGACTCTTCGATATAGATTTTCCGCACCCTTTGGGGATGCTCGGGGCGGAGCTTGTAGATGGGAAAAAACGATTCGATCTTTTGGATAAAGATACTCAAAATATCCGCATCAAACACGTCGGCATCTTTGGTGCAGATGCGTGCTTTTGGAGATAAAAACTCGTTGATCATCGTAAAAAACATCTTTCTTTTGCGTCGTAACGATTCCACTTGGTACGATTTCGGCAGAATCTCTTTGATCTTGTCGTTGCAATGTGCAAAGCCTATCTTTCGCATATCGACTCCTTTTTAATAATAGTTATCAAATAGTAAGATAAATAAGCTTAAGATATTATAATAATCGTTATCGTTTAATATCTATAGGGTTATATTGTGTCATTTTGCATAGAGGACGTCTCGTTACAAAACTTTTTGAAGTTGTATTTTTGGGGTGAACATATCTTGTTTATTGGGCTACTATATATTTCTATCGAGACGAGGGGAAAATAGTACACTCAAGAGTTTCTTTGAAGAATGTGTTATAATTTTCGTATGTTCAAAAAAGGAGGCTATTATGGACGTTTCACGCTATACGTTTCAAACCCCTTACCCTCATCAGGTGCAGATCGGCAGACTCGATCCGAGCGTAAAACAAGAAGAGGAACAAAACAAACAAAACGCTTCGTTGGTGCAAAATACGAACCAAACGGCGCAGCAGGCACAAAATTTTCAGGCATCCCAAACCAAAGAGGTGGAGCCGAGTGTCGCGCCGCAGCACGAGTTGGATACGTACGCGTAGAGGGTTCTTTTAATCGGTGTTGGTGCCGTGAACTGCTCGGTCGCGACCCGATTTTTTTGCTATAAAAAGCGCCTTGTCTGCCTCTGCAATGCACTCTTCCATGAATTTGCGGGATGTTTCTTGTATTTCACTCGGGTAGGTCGATACGCCGAGACTGGCCGTTATTTTGGTTGCAACGATACAAATTTCGGATATGTGTTGCCTGATACGTCGGGCGATCTCCAGAGACTCCTCCCTGTTTGCTCCGTGGAGCAAAACGATAAACTCCTCACCTCCCCAACGGGCTACAAAGTCGTTCCCCCTGCACCCTTGTCGTATCGCGTCGGCGACCGCTTTTAAAACGGCGTCGCCCGTTTGATGACCGTATGTGTCGTTGATGTTTTTAAAAAAATCGATATCCACTATTGCCAAACTAAATACTTCGGGGTTGCGTACCCTGTTGTGAAGCGTCCATGCAAAGTGTTCTTCAAAACAACGTCTATTTTTTAGCCCCGTAAGGGAATCGGTACTCGCCATAAGTCTGAGGTTCTCTTCTAGCTCTTTGAGTTCCGTCAAATCGTTATGCGCACCTAGCATACGAACAGGTTTTCCCTCGCTGTTTCGTATGGCAATACCACGGCAGCGCACCCAAATCGTTTTGCCGTTTTTATGACGGTAGCGAACGATTTGATCGTAGGGATGGTCGGGGTTTTCACAATGTTTTTGAAAATTTTCTATGGCAACTTTGAGATCACCGGGGTTGATCAAATCCTGCCACTCTTTGGCTAAATGTTTCTTCTCGCTCGGATCGTACCCCAAAAGTTCCCAAAACTTTGCATTCATCCATTCATTTTCAGGGTTTTCAATATCCCAATACCATAAACCGTCAAGCGAACCGTTTTGTAAAAAGTCGAAATATAGAAGGATCCGTTGCAATCAATGCATAGAGCTCTTTTTTTAAATAATGTGTCTCATCCATGTAACTTACCTCCGATTGTTCGACTGCCCATTACAATAGTATATAAAAAGAAAGCTAAATAAAGGATCGCAAAGCAGATTTAATCCATCCAGCGTGTCGGGTCATACCCCTCGCTCGGTCGCACGAGGGTTGTTCCCTCAAGTGTTTTAAGCAGGGTGAGGGTTTTTGAACCATCTACGGCACTCACGTTTTCCCCCACCGATTCAAATCCGAATTTTTCATAGATTTTCTTGGCATGTGAGTCTGCTACGACGCTCACGCATACCTGCTTGTACAACACGCTTGCCTCTTGCAAAAACTGCTCAAGCATGGCGCTAGCGATCCCCTGTTTTTGAAACTTGGGTAAAACCGCCATCGAGATCACGGGGGTCTGTTCGTCCATAAAAGCTTGGCATGCGTGTTCAACCTGCATCTTTCGCGACCAGATCGCTCCTGCCACCTCATGCTCCACCATCGCATAGAGCCCCAAATCTTTTCGGGTAAATCCGTAGAAATCTTTGTAGATGCCAAGCTGCGGTACATCCTCCAAACTTTTGCCCAAAACGTCCAAACGGTAGGCGTAGGGGAGCATTTTGTTCACGATATACTGCTCGCTAGAACGTAAAAAATAGAGTGTCGGTGTCATAGTACAAGTCCTAAACTAACTTTTTGTTTCTCTTTGTCCACCCCTAGAACCTCTATCTGAGGAAGGTATTGGTTGAGCGAGAGCACCTCTAGGGGGTGGGAGATGCGTGAAGCGCTCATTTTGGAGATGTGGATCATCCCGTCGTTTTTGAGTCCGATATCCACGAACGCCCCAAAATCGGTGATATTGCGCACCACGCCCGAGACGAAGCTCCCTACTTGGAGAGCGTTGATATCGGTAAGGGAGTCTTTAAACGGGATAGCGGGGAGTTCGCTTCGCGGGTCAAACCCCGGTTTTGCAAGCTCTTTGGCGATATCTTTGAGGGTTTCTAAACCTACATGCCAAGCCTCTGCAAGGGCTGCCAAATCGGCATTTTGCAAACCTTGGGCTTGAAGTTTTTTGGCTATTTCGTAGCTTTCGGGGTGTACGCCCGTGTTGTCCAAAATATCGCTTCCCTCTTTGATGCGCAAAAATCCCGCCGCCTGCTCATAGGCTTTTGCACCCAGACCTTTTACTTTTAAAAGCTGTGATTTGGCGCGGAATGCACCGTTTTTCTCCCGAAATTCGATGATGTTTTTTGCCACGCTTTTGGTGATCCCTGCTACAAATGAGAGGAGCGAGAGCGATGCGGAGTTGAGATCCACCCCCACGCGGTTTACGAGGTCAACGGTCACGTCGCCGAGTTTTTTTTCTAAAAGCTTTTGATCGACGTCGTGCTGGTACTGCCCTATCCCCAAGGATTTCGGGTCGATTTTCACCAGTGCCGCCATCGGGTCGCGCAGACGCTGGGCGATGGAGATAGCACCCCGAACGGTGACATCAAGATCCGGGTATTCTTCCGATGCGATTTTCGATGCGCTATACACCGATGCACCCGCTTCGCTCACTACGGTGTAGCTGAGTTTGACCCCATCGCGAGAGAGTCTGGCGAAAAACTCCGTGGTTTCTCTCGAGGCTGTACCATTGCCGATGGCGACCGCGCCGATAGTGTATTTTTTGGCAAGTTTTTCGATGATTCGCTTAGAACCTTCGTAGTCGTTTTTGGGTTCGGTAGGGTAGATCACGGCGTGTTCTAAAAAGGTTCCGTTCTCATCGATAAGTGCGAGTTTGCACCCCGTACGAAATGCAGGGTCAACCCCCAAGATCACCCGTTTGGTCACGGGCGGGGTGAGAAGCAGCTGCGAGAGGTTTTTCCCGAAAGTGTTGATAGCCCCCAGATCGGCGCGCTCTTTGAGTATGGCATGTACCTCCCGCTCAAGTGAAGGGAGCAAAAGGCGTTTGAGCCCGTCCTTGTACGCCGCAAATAAAAGCTCTTTGGAACCCTTGGCATGTCGGGGGATTTTGTAGCTTTGGATGTTGGCTTCGAGGCGCTCGGTGTCTAGGGAGATTTTCACGCTCAGCTGTTTCTCTTTGACGGCGCGCATCAGTGCCAAATAGCGGTGGCTCGGGATATAAGCGACCTTTTCCGATTTTTCGGCAAAAGAAGCATAAAGTCCGTTAGGGTCAAACTCTTTTGCTTTTTTTATTTCGAGGCTGCCGCTGCGCAACATGGCATTGCGGATCGTTTCGCGCTCCCTTGGCATGTCGGCATAGCGCTCGGCTAAAATATCCCGTGCGCCCCCAATCGCTTCTTCGAGAGAGGCGACGCCGTTTTTGACGAAAGTTTTTGCTTTAGCTTCAAACTCCTGCATCTCCAAACGCCCGCTCTCTAGCATATCTGCAAGCGGCTCAAGCCCTTTGGCGATCGCGGCACTCGCGCGGGTGTTTTTCTTTTCCTTGAAAGGTCGGTAGATATCTTCGAGTGCGTTGAGGGTTTGCGCCTCCTCTATGGCATGTGCGAGTTCAGGGGTTAAAACGGCGCGCTCGGCGATAAGGCGCGAGATCTCCTCTTTGCGCACAAGAAGCTTTTTGGCGCTCTCATACACCGTCTCAAACTCCCGAAGGGTCGCATCGTCGGCACCTCCCGTGAGCTCTTTGCGGTAGCGGGCGATAAAGGGGATGGTGGAACCCTCATCAAGAAGTTTGAGGATATTTTCAATGACGTTTTTTGAAAGGTTTGTTTTTTGGGTGAGAAGAGTAACGAGATTATTCATGGCATGGGTACTTTTTGCGCAATTATATCTTCATAGGTTTAAGAAGAGTACAAAAACGGGATAAAAAAGAGACAATATAACGTATTTAATCGGTTTTAAATATTATTAATTGTATAACTATTATTTTTAAGCGGAAATTATAATGAACAAAAGGCACCCTTATGACAAGATATTTTCAAAATATGGAGATTACGAAAGTTTACAAACTCTCGATGTTTGTTATCGGTTTGAGCGTAGTACTTTCGTTTAGCTATATTTTTTCGCTTATGGAGAAGCAAAAAGAGTACGCTTCCCTTGTCGCCAAAAGTGCGCAGCAGAGGTTTTATTTTGAGAGGCTTTACGCTTTGCTTGAGGAGTATCAAAAAGAGCCGACCACGCGGGGTGCGGGGCATTTGCACCTTTTGATGCAGACGATGCGTAAAGAGCACTCTGCCATTGCCTCTTCGTTGGAGGCACTCGATTTTGGGATCGAGAATATCTACACCCGTGGCTACAAAGGGACGCTTCTCGAGGGTGTGTATGAGAGAGCGTCGGCTTTATCGAAGCTTGAAGCGACAAGCGTAGCCCATTTTTTGAGGCACCACAAAGAGGGGCTCTTTTTGCTTGATAGCGGCGTGCGCACCATCGAAAAACAAAGCGACAGACTCCAAAATATGCTTCTCTACCAAGGGGTGTTCGTTGCGGCGGTTATTCTGGCGGTGGCATGGTTTGTGTCGGCATTTATTTTTACCCCGCTTTTGCGCAAACTCACCCATAAACATGCCACGATTGCAGGGCTCAATACGATGCTCTCGGAAAAGATCATGCAAAAAACCCGCCACCTTGAAAAAATCCTCGACATCGTCAACCAGTATGTTTACACCAGTATTACCGACAAGCGGGGCGTTATTACCTACGTGAGCGACGCGTTTTGCGAACTAAGCGGCTACAGCCGCGAGGAGCTTTTGGGAAAAACCCACCGCATCATCAAACACCCCGATAATCCCTCCGAGAGCTTCAAACCTTTGTGGGATACCATCACGGCAGGGCAGACCTATAAAGCGGTGGTGCAAAACCTCCACAAAGACGGAAGTTCCTACTGGATCGAATCCTACATCGTCCCCGACGTTAACGAAGAGGGGAAAATCATAGGCTACCAAGCGTTCCGCCGCAACGTCACCGATAAAAAGATGCTCGAAGAGCTGAACAACGAACTCGAAGAGCGGGTAGCCGACCGCACCAAAGAGATCGAGAAAATGGCGGTAACCGACCACCTCACGGGGCTTTATAACCGCCACCGTTTCAGCATCGAGATGCAAGAAGCGCTCGATATCTACAAGCGCTACAAAACACCCGTCTCTCTCGCGGTGATCGATATAGATTTCTTCAAAAAGATCAACGATACCTACGGACATGCCATAGGGGATTACGTGCTCGTTACCTTTGCCAAAATCTTGCGCCAAAAAGTGCGCTCTACCGACAAACCCGCACGCTGGGGAGGGGAGGAGTTTGTGGTACTTTTTCCTAGTACCGAACTTGATGAAGCGGTAGTGGCGGTGAAAAACTTTTTAGCCACCATCAGAAAATTCCACTTTAGAGATGTGGGCGAAGTTACGTTTAGTGCGGGGGTCACCAAGCTCGAAGCGGGCGACGATGCCGAGTCGTTCATGCACCGCGCCGACCTGCTGCTTTACGATGCGAAAAACAAAGGGCGCAACAGGGTGTGTTTCTAAGCTATCGCACGCACTCCCTCATCATTCACTCCTCGTGCTCAGTTTTTTCTTTTGACTGGCTTGGTTGAGCGCTTTTGTCTCTACCCCGTACAATTCTGCCAAATCACGACCTAGCATCACTTGTAGTCCATTTCTCATTGCAACCTCCCTAAAACCTCTAAAGCTTCCATCTCAAACTTTGAAAATGCAAACCACTTTTTGCCTAAATCTTTGAGACTTGCCCCGATGTGGTAAATCTCTGTGCTATCAAGTATCAAAAATCTATCGTGTGCTTTTTTGAACTCTACAAGCTCTATGTTTTTATATTGGGCTTTGTATTTTTGAAAGTCCAAATTTAGCTGTTTTGAGATGGCATGTGTATAAATCTTGATTTTGAGATTTGGATATTTGCTAAAAAGTGTAAAAACTGTCTCATCAACATAATTGTCTATCAGCACCACTTCACTTTTTGCACTTTTTAACAAATCATTCACAAAAGCATAGGCATCATAAATCTGCCCATCATAAAAGATTCCGTGTTTTGCCTGTATTGTATTATTTTCAAGACCTTTTGAGATATTTGCTACTTGTGATTTGAGAAGCGAAACATCATTTTCAAGCTCTTTAAACCTCTCATGAGTGATTTTTTCAGAGTTTATAACATAACGATTGCTTATATAATCTCTTAAAACCGATGTAGCCCATTGTCTAAATTTGGTTGCTTTTTTTGAATTTACCCTATACCCCACAGATAAAATCATATCTAAGTTGTAGTAGTTTATTTTTCTTTTCTTGCCATCTTGTGCAACCTGTTCCAAAATGGAACAGGTTAAATCTTTTGACAGTTCTTCAGATTTATAAATATTACCAATATGTTTTACAATCGCAGGACGATTCACATCAAAGATATTTGCTATATCATTTGCACCAAGCCAAATAGTATCTTTATCTAAAGATATTTTTAGTTCCAATTCCCCATCATTATAAGTTACTTCATTTTTCATTTTAAGTTCCTAACGTTCATTGCACCCATACTAGCAAAAGAATTTATTTGCATTAAAAAATATGACATTTTGCAATTTCATCATCGTTACTATCTCAACCATCTATTCAAAATATACTCCGCATTGCCTCGTTCCGATGCTCTGCGTGGGAACGAGGGGATGGAGTTCAAATTTTTGAGTTATGTTATTCATTTGTAACTCCGATTTCAATATTCATCATTTTATTGTAATGATTAATATTGTCTGATTCTTCAAATATATTTTTAAATGCTTCTTTAAACAAACTCACATCTATCTCTTTAACATCGGAGATATTTGTTTGGTCAGAATGAGATTCTCTGTCAATGTATCTTAAAAATGCACCATATTTTATAGAGTCAAGTTTATTTATGGACTCTTTCATCTTTTCATTATCAATAAATCCAAAAAAATTCTCAAGTATATTTCGCATTGCATTTGCCAAAATATTGTCGTGAGCATTTCCATTTTCATGATCTTTTAATATTTTCCAATAAGCCTGATAATCATTTTGTATTTCATCTTGTAGCATTTCTAAAATTGAAGAAGATTTATCGTTGCCTCTAACTATTCTAAAAAGCTTTTTATCTTTTTTATTGTGAATTTTACAAAGCTCATGAAAAAAGTACATGCTATGAGTTAGTACAAAAATTTGTAAATAATTTGAAGTTTCGAAAAATTCTTTTTTTATGAGTTGTGCAATATTAAAAATATAGTTATGTGATAAGCTAGATATGGGGTCATCTATTACAACTATTTTATTTTGAATCTCCTCTGTTTCATTCTCTTTACCTTTGCAAAGTTCCACAAAGTAAAGAAAACTTATAATCATTTTTTCGCCCTCACTTAGCGATTTAAACTCTGGTTTACTTTCACTCTCTCTTACAATTCTGTAAAACTTATCTTCGAAAGGCTTTATTTCAAAACCATGCAACCCTAGCAAAGCCAAATGATAGTTAATTGATTCGATAGCTTTTTCAATATTGATTGTTTTGTCTTGATTTTCCTTGATTATATCTCTTTGAGTTTTTATATCATTTTGGATTTTTGTAATAGCATCATTAATTATTTTGTCTTCTTTCTCTAAATCTTTTATATCTTTTTCATAAGTCGAGATGTGTAAATCATACTCCCATCGCATTATTTCCCAGAACTCTTTTTTAATGTTGTCTTTTACAGCTTTTTTATTTTTTATTTTTTGATTGTGTTCTGTAATTTCTTGATTGATTTTTTCTATAAGTTCATTAAAACCGTTTATTGCTTGGCTAGAACTTTGAAGCGAAACTCTATTGCTTGGAAGTTTTATTTTATTTTCGATAGCAATTATATTTTGAGATAAAACCGTAAGTAGTTTTGTATGTAAGCTTTCAAGTTCTATTTTTACAGCATTTGCATAATCATTAACTAAAAATGAATCTAAAGCTGGAATAGTATTTTTGATTGTCTGATATTGAGATTTTAATCTTTTCAATAAATTAATCTTATCCTCGTAAGTTTTATCAAAGTAGTTTTTTATCTCATCAGCTAAATTCTTTGTAACCGTTTTTTGTTGACAAAATGGGCAACTTGTAGTTTCGTTTATCTCATTCGGTAAATAACTTAGACCCAGTTTCACCCAATCAGAATTTTGAAATGTTTCTATTAAATTTGCAACTGTGCTATCTTTATTTCCCACAATAACCTCGTCAAAAATAGTATTGCTTTCAAGTTCAATTACCCCACTTAAAACAATTTTCTGGAGAGTGTCTAAATTAATAGCATCATCACCTTCAATTTTTGAAATCTCTTTTTTTAAATCATCCGTTGTTTTTGTAGGCTTGAGCGATGGCTTTACCAATGATTTAATATGGTTAAATAATGAATCTTTGCTGCCCTTAACACCTTCTAAACAATAATCTAAAATTCTATCTCCACCGCTAAAAGTTGTTTTAATGTTCCATATTTTTTCAGTGGCTTCAGACAATTTCTTTTTTTTCTTGCCATTCGCTCCGTTTATTTCATCTAGTTCTATTTTTTTTGCTTTTTCTTGAGTTTCTAATTTGTCAATTTCAGCCTTTGCATTTTTTACATTTTCTTCTGCTGTAACATTTGGTTCTGATATTGTAAAAACACCTTTTAAATCATCTTTTTCATAAAAATTTTCATTGATAAATTCTTGATTATATACAAGTATTTTTGCTGTTTTTCCACCAGAGATTGAACAATCAGTAAATTTACCATTGTTTTTATCTTTTAAAAAATTTGATAAAGTTGTTTTTCCTGTTGCGTTCAATCCATAAACAAGGTTTATTTTTTTATCTGTATTGAGTGCTCTTTCGTTTCTATAACTAGCGACATTTTTTAGTTTTATAGAAGTAATCATTTTCATTTTTCCTTGTTCGTCATCTCTTCATCACTTTCAAACGGTTTGGTTCGGTAGCATTGTTCTATGACTCTGTCTAGTGTGTGGTGGGCTTTTCGTAAGCCTTCGGGCATTTTGTCGGGGTCGTAGAGCCCAGCTAGGGTTTTTTTGTTGTGTTTTTCTCGCTCATTCGGCGCGACTTTAAAAAAGAGTTTTTTTCTTAAAGTGAGTTCGCCGTTTGGAACAGGCTTATCGTGGTCGCTTCCCTCTATCTTGCTGATAGTCGACTTTGGAGTGCCGTAGGCTGTAGGCAAGTCATAAATAAATGTATTGTTGTTAAAGTTTGCTACGAGAGTGTGAGGGTTATTTTCTATAACGGTCATACGGAATGTGCCTTGAGATGATTGTTTGTGATTGCAATTTCTGTCTATTTTATCGAAAATTTTCTAAGAAAGTTCTCTTGTTTCAAACGCTTTTGTTAAGAATAGATAAAAAAGTTTGCAAGTAAAAGATGAGGAGATCAAACAATGGTACAAAGGCGGGAGCGTGGGAACGAGGGGGTGCTTAAGTGCACTCTTTTACCATCCACTCCCACATGCCATAGCCGCTTGCGGTGTTGATGTGCCCTGCGTTTTGTAACACTTTCATCTTCACGTCTAAAGCTTTTTGGAGGGCTTGCGCTTCTTCGACGCTCAGGTAATGATCGTCGGTCGAGGTGATGAGAAGCGCTTCTTTGGCATGTAGCTCTTTTGGAGCTTCAAGCGGGAAAAAAGTGCTTAGTTCCGCGATGGCGCAATCAAGCCTCGGGGGTGCGACGAGGTAGAGTTTTTGCACCTTTGGCATGCCAAGCAAGTCGCCCTCGTTGCAGAGATGAAACCATAATATGTTTGCCAAAGAGTGGCAGACCACTATGTC
>Ga0172377_10004791_pt1 | contig 13882 bp, 12 predicted proteins | sample Pumphouse3metaG_FD_119749 | JGI IMG/M metagenome (GOLD analysis project Ga0172377, IMG submission 119749) | Leachate microbial communities from a municipal landfill in Southern Ontario, Canada - Pumphouse #3 metaG | ecosystem: Engineered > Solid waste > Landfill > Unclassified | place: Canada... | reverse complement strand
GGAGCTCAGGTAGAATACGGCTTCCTAGTCTCCCTCTCCCAGGAATATTTCCATTCCGAGAAGAGAACCTCCTTCTTCTATGAACTGGAGAAGAGCCCGACGAAGAACGTCTTCCTGGCTTTAGGCGGAATCTTCGATGCTTATCGGTATCCGTCGGAAAAGGATTTCTTCCTTGCCGAAGAAGATGCACCGCTTCTTCTTTCTGCAATCAATGATGCTATCGGAACAACTCCGGCAAAGATAAGAAAGTCGGTTCTTTATAGGCAAGACGTGTTCTGCCGTGTCGGACTTCCGCTTGTGCTTCTGGAGAATGCTCTGGTACTATTCGGAAAGAAGAAGATCACGAAAGAGGATATCGCTTCCTCCTTCCGGTTTGCTAAGAGGCCTCTTGGAATCAAGGACTACACGCCGAATGGTTTCTTTGCGGCCAAGAAGGCAGTCTATGGAGGGTTCAACGAACCTTCCAGGGTCCGGCATGAATGCCTGAAGGACGGTTTCTTCGTGCCGAACGGTTCTTACCTGCTCCTAGACGCATACAGCAATCTTTCTTCCCTTACGGGAGACTACCAGAAGGCTTTCGACAGCATCCAGGATCTTGCCATCGTCGCGGAGAAGAACCTTTTAGGAGATGCCAGGGATACCTTGCTCCCTTCCCCGATTCTTTTTGCCAGCAAAACGGATTTCTTCCTCCGAACCTTGAAGGAAGAGAAGTGCATAACGGAAGTCGAAGCCTTCCTTCTTAAGGAGGGGTTAAGCACGATCTACAGGAAAGACCCCCGCTTCCTTCCTAAAGCCATCAACCTTCTGACCTTCTATCAGACGAAGGCTTTCGAGGAATGGGTTTCAGGTTCCCTCCTTTCCCTCCCCCGCTTCGGATACCACAAGCCCAAGAAGAGCTTCTTCTCCTTCTTTGTGATGCTCTTCTGCTTCTTCCAGTGCCAGCAGGTCGTCTTCCTCAAGAGCGGAAGGCTGCTCTCAGACAAGAAGACAGATCCGGACAGGAAATGACAGGAAACCAGAAAGAGAAGAAGGGATAATCTTCCTAGAAAGGCACAACGGATATGGATTGGCCACAGGAAATGAACAAGGCGATGGCTCTTTACGGGGTCAAGAGGAGATTCTCCAACAAGGACGGAGAAAACTTTGTTGCTATCCCGAAGATGTGGGACGAACTGACCAAGGACAAAACAGTCCGGAAGATAACGGAAAAAGGAGACGGGTTCCTTTACGGTGCCTGCTACGACTTTTCCAAGGACTGCTCCGAGTTCTCTTATATGATTGCTTCCAAGGGCGAAGAAGAGGGGATGGAAGCCCTCGTGATCCCGGAAGCGACTTATGCCAAGTTCTCTGCCGAAGGCGTCCAAGGACTGCAGGATATGACTAAGGAGATATATTCGGAATGGCTTCCTTCTTCCGGCTACAAGCATGACGACAGACCGGAGCTGGAAGTCTATCCTCCCCATTGTCAAGAAGAGGAAGAATGGCCTGTTGAGCTGTGGGTGCCGATAGTTAAAGCTTAGTAAGAATTACGGGAAGGGCTTACAAACATCGGAGATAGCAAAGCAAATGATACTCCAATTGCTTTGCTATTTTTATTGAAAATTTGTTAAAACAGCTTAATAACAAATGTAATGTTACTATTAAGATGGAAAAACAATAGACAATGAATCCCCTTACATAATTTATTATTGCCAGAGGTGTCTGAGTCTCCCAATTCAGTTCTTTGTTGAAGCAGCTACTTTCCGAATAAGGAAGTTCCCACTTCCAGGGGTAAGGGTAGGACCAGACTAGAAGAGCTGAAAGAAAGGAATAAAAAAGAATGAAAAGAAAAGCGACAAGTTTGATTGCCTGTATGATTTTGTCTATGACGATGACCGGTTTAACCGGTTGCACCTCTGACGATGTGACTAAGCTGCAAGCTAGTTACAAGGAGAACACCGAGGATCTCAGCGCGCTGGAAGCAAAGCTGACTGCCTTGGCTGCGAAGGTTGATGAGAACATTAAGACCCTCTCGGAGGCAACCGGTGTCAATGCCTCTGGCATCAAGACGAACAAGGATGACATCAAGAACAACGCTGATGATATCGCGGAAATCAAGGAAAACGAGACTTCGATGAACACGATTATCCAGGCAAACAAGTCCAACATCGAAGCCCTCCAAACCAAGTATTCTGCACTGGCTGAGAAGGTAGAAACGATGAAGACGGACATTACGACAAATAAGAACGCCATCCTTGCCCTCCAGAATTCTTTTGAAGCGTTTAAGACCTCCATCAATGCAACGATCGAAACTGTCCAGGCCTCCATCACTGCCTTAGAGACTAGAACTGCCTCTTTGGAAGATAGGATGGACGATATGGAAGATGGCGCCCTCTTGGCAAAGGCCGACTTTGATGCACTTAGCACCAAGGTCGATGGAATCGTAACCGACATTGTCGGAATCAAGAAGTCCATTGCTGCCAACCTCGATAGAATCATCTATTTGGAAGCAAAGACCCAGATGATGGCTTATGCAAATGCCCTTGGAGTAACGCTTCCGGTGGAGTTCTTCGATCATTATCTTTTGAAGGCAGACCTTCTTGAGGATTATGATAAGACCGTTGCTGACTGCAAGGCTGCCATTGATGAAATCAATGCTTACAACCAAAGATACGCATCATCCCTTATCGAATCAAAGACCACTGCTTTGGCGAATATGTTTGTCTTCGGAAACTATATGTACGGAATCAATAATACCGGAGAAACAGAAACCTATTTCCAAATCAAAATCAAAAACAAACAGGAAGAGCTTGGCCTGACCTACCATTTTGAGACCTATTTGAACTACAACACCTACACCGCAATACAGGGCGGGGGGGTATCGATACAAAGGCGATAACTAACGCCTATAGCTATTATGCCGACGTAATGGAGTACAACCGCACAAAGTATTCCGCTTTGATCCAAACCGCTACGAATGACGATGATATTTCTACCTACTATATTGCCTATTGTGACCGTGTGAAAGACTTCTTCACTTATTATGACAAGATGGTTGTTTCTGTTCTGAAGCTCAAAGCTATTTTCTCAACCGCTTCCGCTGTCGTTCGTCCGAATCAGGAAAATGACCGCGATAAGTTCAACACTGCTGATATAAATTATCAGAATGCGGTCCAGTACAATACGGATTCCCATGATGCCATTCAGGAGTTCTATAAGTACTATGATTATCCGGTCGATAGCGAATTAGGAGATCAAATAGAAAGCAACTATGGTGCATATAAAGCCAGGTTCGACAAACTGACCACTGCTCAGACCGACGCGGATGCCCTCAGCGTCAAGATCGATGCTTTGAAGGCAGAGATCACCGCAACCGGAACAATGGGCAAGGAAGCAGAATGCATCACCTATCCAGTTTTCGGCAAGAAGGGCTGGGATACGAAGATCACGGAAATCCAGACTGCCTATGAAAAGTTCCTGAAGGACTATTCCATCGATGCCACTGCCGAGGATACCATCGGCAATGACCGGGACACCATCATCAAGAGCTACAACGACTTTGCTGCTATCAAGGAAAACTATGAATGGTGGAAGACCAAGTGGGCGGAAATCGTAACGGCTGCGGATGGTGTCAAGACGGCAGCTGACGAACTTAGCGATACAGCTTACCTCGGATATGACAACCGCGAAGCATTAGGAACCAAGTATGAGGAAGTTAGCGGCAAGCTGACTACTTTCCTTGCTAACTATGGCAAGTACTTCCTTGTCGATGCTGATTCCGATGCTGAGAAGTACCGGACGCTTGCCATCAAGGAAAACCGTTGGGGACTGGATGATGCCGATAAATGCGGTCTGCAGCTCCCGGATCTCTTAGGAACATCCTATCAGAAGATCTCTACTGCTGACTTCGCTATCCAGATGTATACCTACTACAAGCATGTACAGGATAACGGCGGTATCACTTATGATGCTGACGTTGACGACGATGATGACAACTATATTGAGTCTCTCTCTGCAATCTGGGCCTCCGACTATACCGCTGGCGGTGCCTGGAACGATACGGCCTTAGATACTGCCTGGGCCCTCAATTCCGGAGTCACTGCAGATGCCGCCTTCATCAAGAACGTTCTTGCAGATTCCGAGCATGTCTACCACAAGATCCTCGAACCTCTTTACGGCTTACCGGAGACCCTTACTTACACGCTTCCTTACAGCGCGGACAAGACGGACTACATTGAAGATGCCGATGGAACGGACAAGGCAGTGCTTGATGCTATCTACAATGCCAAGAAGGCGGACGGACACCCAGTCTCCACTGCATTGCTCAAGTCCAGCGACAAGACTATCTATGACGGCAGACTTGTGGAGATGGAAGACCTCATGCGGGAAGCATACAGCCGAGTTTCCGTCGCTAAACTGGAAGCTGAGTACCATACCTTCTATGATGCCAAGAGCGCAGCAGGTGCCACCTCTGCTCAGCTTAAGAATATCACCGACACCTATACTACCTGCCTGAATGCATTCCATGCCTACCTGAATCGCACGGATCCATCCTTCCCGACGGAGTTCGGCGACTATGCAAGCTATACCGGAAGTTTCAAGAATTGCACTCTCAAGAAGAATTGCGATGGAAAGATCGCCGGATACGTGACTACCATCCAGAATTCCCTCAACCAAGGCTAGAAGAAGAAACCAAACTATCCAAGGTACTAGAGCAGGAACGATAAGCCTATCAGAGACTACATCCAACTAGCTTGATGCAGGATGAAACTCCTCTCAGGCGGTTTAAGGGACACCCATGCCAGTAACCCCCTGGCATGGGTTTTTCTATTTATCCCCTCTAGAAAAGCATACAAAAAGGCTCCTGCAGAAGACTGCAGGAGCCCTAGTAGGCTAGATGATCTGGCTGTTCTTCTTTCTGAGGACGGGAGCAAGGATTTCGTGGAGGATAAGAGGAGCAGTAGCAAGGGCGGCAAGGATCAGCCATTCTTGCCAATCGAGGTGCTGGCAGCGGAAGATAGTGCAGAGGCCAGGGACTTCGGTGACAAGGATCTGAAGCGTGAAGCCAAGGACGAAGGAGACGAGAAGCATCCGGTTCTTCTCCTTGAAAACGTGGACGAAGGAACGCTTGATGTCGGTCATTCCGATCATATGGAAGATTTCGCTCATACCTAAGACCGTAAAGGCCCAGGTCGTGCATTCCAGGTGGACTTCCGGATCCTTGAGGCAGCTGATGAATCCCTGATAGCCGCTTCCAAAAGCGGAACTGACCTGCGGGAAGTAGCTGACGCCGGCTCCGGCGCCGGTATAGGCGGCAATGGCCGGGATCAGATAGGCGGCAAGAGTCGTAACAAAGATCAGGACTCCGTAGCTAAGCGTGAAACCGAAGGCTCCGTGGGAGAAGATGCCGTCTTTGGGGTTCCTGGGCTTCTGCTTCATAATGTCCTTCTCTTTCGGGTTCATGGAGAGAGCAATGGCCGGAAGGGAATCCGTAATCAGGTTGATCCAAAGGATCTGCAGGGTTTCAAGAGGGGTCGGCATACCCAGCATCAGAACGAAGAACATTACGAGGACTTCCGCGAAGTTGGAGGAGAGAAGATAGATGATCGACTTCTTGACGTTGGCAAAGATTCCTCTTCCTTCCTCGACGGCTTTTTCGATGGAGGCGAAGTTGTCATCCGTCAGGACCATATCGGCAGCGGACTTGGCGACATCGGTTCCGGTGATTCCCATGGCGATGCCGATATCGGCCGCACGGAGGGAAGGAGCATCATTGACGCCGTCTCCGGTCATGGAGACGATGTTTCCGTTTGCCTTGAGGGCACGGACGATCTGAACCTTGTTCTCCGGGGAGACACGGGCATAGACGTTCGTCGTCTTGACCTTTTCTCTCAGCTGCTCTTCGGAAAGAGCATTGATCTCATCTCCGGACATGCATTCCGTAGGCGTCTTGGCGATTCCAAGGTTGCTGGCGATGGCAAAGGCAGTGTCTTTGTGGTCGCCGGTGATCATGACGGTACGGATACCGGCTTCCTTGAGCTTGGAGACGGCAGGCTTTGCTTCCGGACGCTCCGGGTCGATCATTCCGACCATACCGACATAAACCAGGTTCTCTTCCTGGATTCTTCCCTTCTCTTCATAGTAGTGGTAGGCAAAGGCAAGGACACGGAAAGCCTGGCTTCCCAGTTCTGTTGCCGCCTTATTGATGGCGTCGATGTCGCTTGGGGTGATAGGACGGACTTCGCCGTTGACCTCGATGAGGTTGGTATGCTTGAGGATGGAATCGAGGGCACCCTTGGTATAGACGATTTTTCTACCGTGGTATTCGTTCTCGACAGACATCATCTTGCGGACGGAATCGAAAGGAAGCTCGTCGATTCTAGGCTGGCTTTCCTTCTCCGTCTTCTCCTTGTCGATGCCATACTTCTTGGCATAGTCGAGGAGGGCAATCTCGGTCGGATCTCCGTATCTGGCGCCATTGATGGAGGCGTTCGAGCAGAGCATCATGCCGGTTGCAAGGAAGGAGACTTCTTCCCTCTTTATCTTGCTGGCATCCAGGATCCTTCCGTTGATGTAGACCTTCTTGATGGTCATGCGGTTCTGGGTGAGGGTTCCGGTCTTATCCGAGCAGACAACCGTGACGCTTCCCAAAGTCTCGACGCTAGGAAGCTTTCTTACAATCGTGTGGACCTTGACCATCTTTCCGACGCCAAGGGCTAAGGCAATCGTAACAATTGCACTTAAGCCTTCCGGAATGGCGGCAACGGCAAGGGCGACGGCTTCTTCAAACAGGTTGAGGGTTTCTCCTCCGAGAAGGGACCAGTCCTTCTCCGGGGAAGTGGCAATCGTAACGATTGCCCAGATCATACCGACAAGGAAAGTAGCAATTACAATGATGAGGCAGAGCAATCCTAACTGCTTGGAAAGGACGGCCAGCTTCTTCTGCAGCGGAGTTTCATCATCTTCCGGCGCAGTAAGCATAGTAGCGATCTTTCCGACTTCCGTATCCATACCAGTGGAAACGACAACGCCCAGTCCTCTTCCGTAGCTGATCGGGCAGGACATATGGACGATGTTGACCCGGTCTGCCGTGAGGGCGTCTTCGCTTAGGACTTTCCTGCTGTCCTTCTCGGAAGGAACGGATTCTCCGGTAAGGGAGGATTCGTCGCTCTTCATATCGACAGAGGTCAGTAGACGGATATCGGCTGGAACGATATCTCCCTCTTCGAGGACGACGATATCGCCAGGGACGACGTCTTCGCTCTTGATCGAGGCAAGCTTTTCGCCTCTCTTGACGGTGCACATCGGAGTGGAGAGCTTCTTCAGGGCTTCCAGGGACTGCTCCGCTTTCTGCTCCTGGATTGCGCCGATCAGCGCGTTGATGATAACGATGGCCAGGATGACGATGGCGTCAATCCATTCATCGCTTGGTTTCCCTAGGCCTTTGTTGACGAAGAAGACAACCAAGGAGATTATGGCGGCGAGCAGTAAGACTATGACAAGCGGCTCCGTGAACTGACGGAGGAGCTTCACGATGAAGGGAGCTTTCCTGGCTTCCTGCAGCTTGTTCTGTCCGTACTTGGCAAGCCTCTTCCCGGCTTCTTCCTCCGATAGACCCGTTTCCGGATCTACATCGAAGTGTTCCAGGACTTCTTTTTCGTTCTTGCAGTAGCTCTTATAGGAATCTTCCTTCTTCCCAGCATTCAAAACTTCCTCGGCTTTCTCTTTCTTCATAGAACCGATTTTCCCTTAGAAAGGTCTCATTCCCCATTGCGGTTCCTGTCCCGGCGGACTCTTTGTTTCCGCGGGTATGACGAGACAGGAAAAATGAATTACTCCCCTTAGTAAGCTTATATATTGTAGAAGAAAAAAGGCTTTTTTCAAAGGGGGCTTTCCGAAAGAAGGAAAGCCAAAAAACCATGCGCCTCTTCTCCGGGTTCTTGCCGGCTTTCGTTTTTTCTCCGTATAGAAGAAAGACAGCCCTTTACAGGGCTTCTATGGTTTTGCTGACGTTGTCTTCTACGACGTAATTCCCATCATTGATCTTGGCAAGACGATCCTTTGCCTTCCCGATAAGGGTAAGGAGTTCTTCTTTGTAAGGCTTCATCTTCTCCATATCCGGCTCCGGGGAATCTTCCTTGCAGGTGGCAAAAAGGATATTGGCGACCTTTTCGTCGATCGAGTCCAGGACTTCATCGTCATCGATGACCTTGATACCGGTCGTCAGAAGATAGGTGTCGTTAAGGTTGCTCTTCAGGATGATGCCGCTTCCGTACTGGAAGGCAAGCTTCACAATCAGCTTTCCGTCTTTGTCAGTTGTCATATCTGTGTTAGCTCCTGGAAGGAAGAGACATAATAATCAGCATCCTTCTTGATCCTTTCTTCGTCTTCCCGGTTTGCCTTGTCATATACTCCGACTGTCCTGAATCCGGCATTCTTTGCCGTATCGATAGCCATGAGGATGTCTTCGAAGACCAGGGTCTCTTTCGGAAGGACATGGAATTCGTCGGCGATCATCTGGTAGATCTTCGGTTCCTTCTTGCTGGTGTTGAAGTCGTTTACGTTCTTAGCCAAGGAGAAGTAGATATCCAGCTTGTTCCTCTGGAGGCAGGGAACATATAAGGATGCCTTGTTGGTTGTAGCAAGTGCAAGCTTCAAGCCTTTGGAAGAGAGGTGCTTAAGAAGATCTTTCGCCCCGTCTTTAGCCTGGATCCTGTTCTTATAGGCATCTTCGCTCATATTCGTCCAGAGAAGAGCAATCTCTTCCGCGGATTCCTGGATTCCGTATTCCTCTTTGGTGAACCTTGCCATCTCCAGGAAGTTCATATGGCTGATCTTCTTGGAATAGTCCTTGGGGACTTCCATGTGGCGGGCGTGGAAGAATTCGATGTCGATATCGTTCCACAAAGAAAGAGAGTCGACTAAAGTGCCGTCCAGATCGAAGATACAGGCCTTGATACCTGTGAGTAGCTCTTTCTTTTCCATGCTCTCTATTATAGGAAATAACCTCTTCTTGTAAAAGAAGAAAACGAAGTCCACAATAAAAGAGTTATGAATTACGTGTTTTTTGATATTGAATGTGCAAACTGCCTCCACGGGGAGGGAAAAATATGCTCCTTCGGGTACGTCAAGACCGATGAGAATTTTCAGGTCCTGAAAAAGAAGGATATCCTAGTCGATCCGGCTGCTCCTTTTCTTCTTGGAAATGCCAAGACCGGAAACGGAATCCGTCTTGCCTATCCTCTTTTCCGTTTCAAATGGGCACATACTTTTCCGTTCTACTACCAGGAAATCAAAACTCTTCTGGAGGACAAGGACAGCCTTGCCTTCGGCTTTGCTGTAAAGCAGGATGTCTCCTATCTCCTTTTCTCGGCAAGACGCTATCAGCTGAATCCGATCCGGTTCCGGTTCTACGATATTCAGCTTTTCGAAAAAGAGCTCCATAAACGGAAGAATCCGAGCGGACTCGATACCTTGATTGAGTTCTACCATCAGGACAAGTTCACCTACCACCGTTCCGATGATGATGCCCTGATGACGATGGAAGTCTTCAAGAGCCTTCTCAAGGAAAACAGTTTTACTGCCAGGGATGTCCTTCAGAAATACCCGGACGGTCTTTCCGATACACAATCCCTGCTTACAGATCTGGAAAACAGGAAAGCAAAGAAAAGGAAGAAGGAAGACATAAAAAAGAAGGAAGATTCTCTTTTTCTTTTCTTCTCCAAGGAGGAAGCCCCCTTGCAGTCTGCCGACCTTTCCTTATATAAGAAGAAGATCTTCATCACCAAGGATATCCTAATAGAGAACTTATCCACGCTTCTTGCGGGCAAGAACAAGATTCGGAAGAAGGGAGCCAGGATTGTCCGTTCTCCGGAAGAAGCCGATATCCTGGTCCTTGCTTTTGATGACAAGGACTCCCCTTTCTTCTCCCATGTGAAGAAGGATGCCAAGAAGATGTCCATCGACGAACTTCTCGGAAAGTTCGGAATAGCCAAAGAAAAGCCAAGCAAGTAGATAGGGAGAACATAGAAAACGAAAAGGAAGAATCCTTGCCTTTTTCATCATTCCTTGAAATAAGGTCACGGAAGTAATACAATGTAATACGCTAGGAGGAAGGGTTATGGTTGTATCGATTAGAATGACGGAACAAGAAAAAGAATTAGCACAGAGTTATGCAAGGCTTAATGGTATGACATTAAGTGAAGCTATCAAGAAAGTGTATTTTGAAGCTATTGAAGAAGAACTCGATATTTCTATTGCTGACAATGCTATCAAGGAATATGAAAAGGATCCTAAGACAATTTCTCTTGACGAGATGAAGAAAAGATTAGGAATATGAAATACACGGTTCGTTTTCTTCCTTCTGTAGAGAAAGAGCTGAAGAAATTCGATAAGTATACACAAAGAATTCTTATGGGATGGATTGAGAAGAATCTTCGGAACTGCGAAAACCCTAAGGCTCACGGCAAGGCACTTTCCGCAAATAGGGCCGGGCAATGGCGCTATCGAGTGGGAGATTATAGAATCCTTGCTTTATTGGAAGATAAAGAACTGGTTATCCTGGTTATTTCTGTTGGCCATCGAAGCGAAATCCATGATTAGTTTTTCTATAACCGCGAAGAGGAAGCTTTTGTTGTTCCCTTGAAAAAAGCCTTTCCGGCTTTGCCTAAGCAAGGCTTATACGGAAAGGCATTCTTTGCTTTATTAGAAGAAGTTGTTACTTGATCTTACGGACCTGAATCTGGGGAAGAAGGCTTTCCCAGAGGTCATAGGAACCGAGTAGCTCGGAGAAGGCGGTTGCACCGCCGGCAGCCATCGAATACTGAAGGGTCTCTTCTACCGACTTATGCTCTGCAAGTCCCTTGATGAAACCGGCAATCGAGGAATCACCGGCACCGACAGCGGAGATCTGCTTTCCGTGGGCGTTGGAGCAGTGATAGATGTGTCCGTCTTCGGCAAAGTAGTAAGCACCGTTCTTTCCTAAGGTGACCATGACGCTTCTAGGGCCCTTCTTTTTCAGCTCTTCGCCTCCGAGAAGGATGTCTTCGTCGGTATGGATTGCCTTGCCAAGAAGATCGCCTAACTCTTCCTGATTCGGCTTGATCATGAACGGATGAGCCGGAAGGGCATTCGTCAAAGCTTCGTCGATGGAATCTAGGATCGTGAGGGCACCGGCTGGATTGAAGACCTTCTCCATCAGATCCTGGTAGAGATGCTTGTCTTCCTGGCCAAGGGATCCGGAAAGAATGATGATGTCATCCTTCTTCAGGTTCTTCTTGAAGAAAGCATACATCTGATCCAGGCCGTCCTTGGTAATCTTCGGAGCCGGAGGGTCGAAACGGAGGTCCGTGTTCGGACCAGTGATAAGGACATCGATACGGGAATTGGTCTCCGTCGGGATATAAAGGATATCCTCGAACTCGTTACCGATCATCTTCTGGATGACCTTTCCGTTCTCGCCTCCTAGGGCGATGACCGGAATGGATTTTACCTTGAGGTTCCTAAGCATCCGGCTGACCGTGATGCCTTTGCCTCCGATGGAGAAGCCCTTATCGGTCGGACGGTTGACACCGTCTGCACGGAGCTCCTTCTCGCCGAGATCCAGTGTATAGTCGATAGACGGAGCAACAGTTAAGGAATAAATCATTTTATATATATCCTCTTTTATTATTATTTCATGTCTTCTTCAGTAGGGGCTACTTCGACAATCCGAATTAGGGAAGAATATTTCGGATTTGCCTTATCCGTAATAAGGGTCGGACGGTTGAAATCAGAGAAGGTTGCAGTCGATATATTATCGAACTTCGTATTGTCGGCAAGAATATAGACCTGATAGCATTTGGCGATTGCCGTCTCCTTGATGGCACATTCCTGCGGATCAGGGGTTGTGAATTTGGCCTGCGGATGGATGCCGTTCGTTCCGAAGAAACCGATGTCGAAGTTGAACTTGGAGATGAAGTCGATGGCATAAGGCCCGATGAAGGCATTCGTCGTCAGTTTGAGTTCTCCGCCTGTCACATAGCAGGTAAGTCCTCGTTCCGCAATCTTTGTGGCAAGGAAGGAGGAATTCGTAATATAAGTCGTGTTCTTGAAGTCCGGGAAGAAAGGAATCATGGCTGCAACAGTTGTGGAGGCATCCAGGTAGATGCAGCTTCCTTCCTTAATGAACTTGGCAGCATACCTTGCAATCATCTTCTTGACGTCCGGTTCGGTTCTTTCTCTTTCGAGATAATCCCGGTCCAGACGTTCGAACTTGAAGTTGCCGGAGAAATCCAGGCTTGCTGCTCCCCCGTGGACTCTCATCAGCTGATGTTCGCCGGCCATCTTCTGGAGGTCTCTTCTTATCGTCGACTCGCTCGTCTTGAAGTAATCGGCCAAAGACTCTACGGAAACAAACTGAGAGGGGCTTTCTTCGAGCAATTTGAGAATTTCATTGTCTCTGCTTTTCACTGTTTTTCACCTCCCTGTTTTTTCGGCTTCTACCATTCTAGAGGGATTGCGTTCTTTTTACAATACAAAATGCGCAAAATGAGCAAACAAAATTTTTCCGATTGCTTTACATGGATAAAAGGCAGTTTACTGCAGCTCTTTCCGGCACTCTTCAATCAGCGTTTCGTACTCTTCCAGGGTTTTGCACTGGACTAAGGAGGAACGGATCTTGGCGGCCTTGTCGAAGCCCCGGATATAGTGGGTAGAGATACCTTTCATGATATCGGCGGCTTTCCTCTCCTCCTTGAAGGAGAAGATCAGCTTCAGATGCTTCTCCAGGTCATCAAGCTGCCTGGATAAAGAAGAAGGAAGAGGATCCTCCCCTTCTGATATCCTTGTCATATCCTCGAAGACCTTCGGGTATCCGATTGCTCTTTGGGCCACCATTAGGCCGTCGGCTTTAGTTTCTTCTTCGACTTCCTGGAAGTTCTTTTCCGTGATTCCGCCGTTTGCAATAACCGGAATCGAGACAGCTTCCTTTACGGCCCTGATCAAAGCATAATCCACAGGACCGGCAAAGAACTGGTTCCTGGTTCTTCCGTGGATGGCAATTGCCGAGACTCCTGCTTTCTCAATTTCCTTGGCAAGAGACACCATATCGATTTCCTTGTCAAAACCGGTTCTGAGTTTTACGATCACCGGTTTCTTGGAGAGGGCGACCATCTCCTTCAGAAGCGGAAGAAGCTCGTCCAGCCTTGTCAGCCATTTGGATCCAGCACCCTGCTTCAGGACTTTGGGAACCGGACATCCGCAGTTGAAATCCAGGAAATCGTACTGGGCAAAGTTCTCGAAGAGAGGAATCGACTGCAGGACAAAATCCGGCTTCCCTCCGAAGATCTGGAGGGCAAGCTTGGTATCTTTCTCTTTCTTCCTGTCCAAGGCTGTGGAAAGACAGTCTTCCTTCGTGGCCTTGCTTTTATAAACGAGGGACTCGCAGCTTTCCATCTCCGTATAGACAAGTCCTGCTCCGTAGCTGGAAGACATCTGTCTCAAGGAGTAATCCGTGAAGCCTGCCATCGGGCCTAAGACAAAAGGAGACGGAATAGGAATCCCGGCAATCGTAAAACCTTTCATAAGTTCTTCGGGGCAGTTCCTTTGGTGTGCTCCAGCATGAAGATATGGAATTCATCCGTAAGCATTTCGGAAATCCTGTCAACCCCTTCCTCTTCAACGAGGATGGTATCTTTTGTCTTTATCTTGTTCCACTCCTCTTTATACTTCTCGACATCTACTGTATATGCATATTTATTAATGAAGTTATCAATCTCTTTCATAGAGGTCAGGGAGAGGTCTTCCATCAGGAAAAGCATCTCTCTCATCGTCGGGGTGATAAGACCGATTGCAGCATAATAACGGACGATAGAAGTCCAAGCCGAGTTCATTTCTACTTGCCTTTCCGGGAGTCGAGCTCCTG
>Ga0172377_10004790_pt1 | contig 13882 bp, 7 predicted proteins | sample Pumphouse3metaG_FD_119749 | JGI IMG/M metagenome (GOLD analysis project Ga0172377, IMG submission 119749) | Leachate microbial communities from a municipal landfill in Southern Ontario, Canada - Pumphouse #3 metaG | ecosystem: Engineered > Solid waste > Landfill > Unclassified | place: Canada... | reverse complement strand
CATATTAGATTTATCAGAAAAACTAAAATAAAACTTATATTTTTATGAAAAAAGTAATTACTCTTGTTGCTACTTTAATCCTTTCTCTTGGATTAAATGCTAAAATTATATTGCCAGAAATTCTTGGAGATAATGCAGTCCTTCAACAAAATACTAAGGTGCAATTATGGGGAGAAGCCGATAATAATACCAAGGTAACAGTAAATGTATCATGGTCGGCAGATCAATATAGTACTATCTCAGATGGAAATGGTCGATGGACTATTAAAATACCAACGTCAGCTGCTTCTTTTAATCCTCAAAGTATAACTATTTCAGATGGTACTCCTGTCACTTTATCTAATATACTTATAGGTGAAGTATGGTTTTGTTCAGGACAGTCAAATATGGAACAGCCTCTAAAAGGATGGCCTAAATGTCCAATTAAAAATAGTACTAAAGAAATAGTGCATTCTGGAGAATATAAAAATAGCATAAGGTCAGTCAATATATCGAGAGAAGCATCGATGACTCGTGAAGAATATGTTCCTGGAAAATGGAAAGAATGTGTGCCTGAAAATGCGAAAGATTTTTCAGCAGTAGCATATTTCTATGCACAAAATATGACGAAAGTTCTTAATGTGCCAATAGGAATTATCAATTGCTCATGGGGAGGAACAAGAGTAGAAGGATGGATGCCAAGAAAATTACTAAAAAATTATCCGGATATAGACCTTACTGAAGAAGGTATGAAAGCATGGAAAAAAGATTGGATGCGTCCACTTGTAATGTTTAATGGTATGGTAAATCCAATTGAAAAATATACTATTAAAGGTTTTCTTTTCTACCAGGGAGAATCAAATCATGATTATAATGTAGATTACCCAGAACGCTTAGCGGCGATGGTTAAACTATGGAGAGAAGAGTGGGGACTCGGAGAATTACCATTCTATTATGTGCAAATCGCACCTTTTGCATATGGACACAACGAAAGAAACGAAGGAGCGATATTACGTGAAGATCAGGAGAAAGCACTAAAATTAATTCCTAACTCAGGAATGGTATGCACCACTGACATTGTAAAACCTAGTGAAATTCATAATATCCACTTTTCAAATAAGCAAGATGTAGGTTTCAGATTAGCTATTATGTCATTAAGTCGTACATATGGAATTAAAGGCTTCAATGCACAAGGTCCAGTATATAAAGACTATAAAATAGATGGAAATAAAATCATCGTATCATTCTCACATGCTTATGGTTTTAATCTAAGATCTGGAATTAAAGGTTTCGAAATAGCTGGAGCAGATAGAAAATTCTACCCTGCAGAAGTAAAACTTATGTCTAATAATTCTGTAATGGTTAGCTCGCCAAATGTAAAAGAACCAAAGTCGGTAAGATATTGTTTCAAAAATTTCCAGATAGGTAATTTTAAAGGCTATGATAATCTGCCTGTATATCCATTCAGGACAGATGATTGGGATAGATAGTTAATTACTTCTTAGCTTTTCCAATGTAATATTAATTTTTAACATTTTATTCTCTGAAAGGGGATAGAAGAAAATAAATATAGCAGATATAAAACATCCTATAGCAGGTAAAAAGCTTAAAAATAATTTAATGCCATTAATTGTCTCTGGCGACTGAGCTATATTAGCTTTAAATCCAAAAGCGGACAGTAGCCAGCCAGTTAGTGCTGTGCCTATCGCCCAACCGAATTTTTGTCCCATCGATGAGAAACTAAAAATGAAACCAGTAGCGCGATTACCAGTCTTGAGTTCTGAGTAATCCGCACAATCTGCATACATACTCCATAGAAGAGGGAAAATGCTGCCTGCGCATATGCTTATTAGTATTTGAAGAATAAATATCAATATTATATTTTCTCTTCCTAACCAATAAAAAGAGATACTAAATAGACTTGCGAGAATCATAGCCCACATAAAAAGAGAGCGTTTTCCCATTTTATTACTTATCGGGGTGGCTAAAATTACACCAACTATATTGGCTATTTGACCGATCGCGAGATATAAACTCGAAAAAATAAAAGGAATACCAAAAATTGTAATGGATTTATAGCCTTCTTCTACTATATAATATTTAAAATAATATACGCATGCTCCATCTCTAATAGAATTAAATATTAGAGTAAATATGGCAGCTCCACATAATATCAACCATGGTTTATTATGAAATATATCTTTGAAATCTTGCTTCATAGAATATTTCTCTCTTTTAACAGGTTTAACTCTCTCTTTGGTAAAAGAATAACATATAAAAAAAAGTATGATACAGATAATAGATATGACTATAACCGCAGACTGCCAGGCTGCTTGTTCAATGTTGCTACCTTTAACATTGCCCTTAAAATATTTTACTAAAGGCATAAACATCAATAATGAGACAAAGCTACCTATGTAAGCGAATGTCATTCTATAAGTAGATATACTAGTACGTTCTTTAGAATTACTACTCATTACTCCTAGTAGAGATGCATAAGGCACATTAATAGCAGAATAAATCATCATCATAAAAGAATATGTTACATAGGCGTAAACTATAGACCATGTATAGGATAAATCAGGAGTAGTAAATGTCAATATTCCGGCAATACCGAAAGGAATAGCTAAATATTTTATGTAAGGACGAAATTTACCATGTTTAGTATTAGTACGATCTGCTAAAGTGCCGATAAGAGGGTCAAAAGCAGAGTCCCATAAACGAGTTATCAAAAACATTGTACCAACCACTACTGCTGGTAGTCCATATACATCTGTATAGAAAATCATAAGATATATTCCGAATAATTTCCAAAACATACAAGATGACATGTCTCCAAGGCCATACGCTATTTTTTCAGATACTTTTATCTTATCTGTATTCATAGTTATTGTTTTCAGTTTAGTGTCATGAAGATATAAAATTTATAATTAAAAGCTATCTATTAGTTTAAGTATTTACTATATTTGTTAAAATAACATTAGTGCCTAACCTTGTGCGTAAAAATTTAATCTAAATATGAAGAAAACTAATAAATCTTTTTCTCCTAAGGCGATAACAGAAATAACTCAATTATCGGATTCAGATTGCTTTTATATCTCAGATAGAAGAAAAAAAGAATTTACATTTCCGCTGCATTCTCATTTGGAATACGAACTTAATTTCGTCGAAAATGCAGAAGGTGCCATAAGAATAGTAGGAGATTCTTCTGAGCCTATTGCTAATTTTGACTTAACATTAATAACAAGTAGTAATCTACAACATACATGGATGCGAGGTGGTTGTAAGTCTCAAAATGTAAGAGAAATTACTATTCAATTCTCTCCAAATTTATTTATAAAATCTTTTCTGGAAAAAAATCAATTCATTTCTATCAGAAATATGTTTGAAAAAGCAGAGAATGGATTAAATTTTTCAATGTATGCTATAATGCGGGTTTACAGGGCTTTAGATTCTCTTGCTAAAGAAGAAAGTGGATTTTATGCCGTTATGCAGTTCTTATCAATCTTGTATGAATTATCATTATGTGTAGATGATGCGAAGATTCTCTCTAGTTCCTCTTTCGCTGAATGTATTATCAGATCTGATAGTAGAAGAATCAATAAAGTTCAAGAATATATCTATAAAAATTACATGAAAGAAATTAGATTGAATGATATAGCAGATATGGTGGGGATGACACCAGTGTCATTTAGTAGATTTTTTAAGATGCGTACGAACAGAACATTATCAGACTATATAATAGACATTAGACTAGGCTTCGCTTCAAGAATGTTAGTGGATACGACGATGGGCATATCTGAAATAGCCAATGACTGTGGTTTTAATAATCTTTCCAACTTCAATAGAGTTTTTAGAAGAAGAAAAAATTGCTCACCGACTGAGTTTCGTTCTCATTATAAGGACTTTAAGAAATTAATTTAGTGCCATTAAATAATAAAACTAAAAGTAAATAAAGCATATAGATTAGATAAAATAGTATTTGTTGTCCTTAAAGTGTTGGTATATATTTGCATTAGTGATATTTTATATAAACTAGAATATCTATTAAGCCATTAAACTAAGCTAAAATACGACAAATGAAAAAAACACTAATCTTTATTAGTACCATGTTACTAACTTTAGGAAGTTGTAACACAGTAACTACTACGCCAGCTATACCGAATAATAATTTAGTGGAGAAAAAAGTTTCTCAAGTCATGAAAAATCTAACTTTAGAAGAGAAGATTGGACAAATGACGCAGGTAACTTTAGCTACTTTAGGAGAAGGCCCTGATGGTCCTATGAGTAGTTATTCTCCGTTTATTCCAGACACAGCAGCTATTCGTAAATACATATATAAATATAAAATAGGTTCAGTATTAAATCTACCTAATGATATAGCTCAAAGTCCACAAGCTTGGAATAAAATAATCAGAACTCTTCAGAAGGAATCTATAGAATCGACAGGTATTCCTATTCTCTATGGTCTTGACCAGATGCATGGAGCCTCTTATACTATAGGAGCTACGATATTTCCTCAACAGATCAATATGGGAGCTACTTTTAATAGAGATCTTACTTATAAAGAAGCAGAAATAGCAGCCTATGAAACAAGAGCATGCAGTGTTCCTTGGATATTCGCTCCTGTCGTAGGTTTGGGGAGAGAACCTAGATGGCCTCGTATGTGGGAAACATTTTCTGAAGATACATATCTATGTTCACAATTAGGAATAGAAGCAGTAAAAGGTTTTCAAGGTGATAATCCAAATCAGATAGACCAACATCATACAGCCGCTTGTCTTAAACATTATGTAGGATATAGTGTTCCATCTACAGGAAAAGATAGAACACCATCACACATCTCAAATCAAGAAATGAAAGAAAAATTCTTCCAGCCATTTAAAGAATCTATCGAGGCTGGAGCATTATCAGTAATGGTAAACTCATCTTTAAACAATGGACTACCTCTACATGCAGATTACGAGCGACTTACTAAATGGCTCAAAAAAGACCTTAATTGGGATGGCGTAATAGTAAGCGACTGGGGAGATATAAATAATCTATATGAAAGAGAACACATAGCCGCTACTAAAAAGGACGCCATATGTTTAGCGATAAATGCAGGTATAGACATGTCAATGGTTCCTTACAGTTATGATTTCGCCATACTTCTTAAAGAATTAGTAAACGAAGGACGCGTTCCCATGTCAAGAATAGACGATGCAGCATCAAGAATTATCAGGATGAAAGTCAGACTAGGACTCTTTGACCATCCATATAATACAGATCAAGAAAATAAAAACGATTTCAAAGATTTCGCATCAGAAAAAAGTGCAAAACTATCTCTTGATGCCGCTCGCGAGTCAATGACGCTATTAAAAAATAATGATAATATATTGCCATTAAAGAAAAATACTAAAATAGCACTCGTAGGCCCTAATTCAAATTCAATGAGAACCCTGCTTGGAGGCTGGTCATATAACTGGCAGGGCAACAGATCCCCAGAATTCACAGAGCAGTATAATACTATATACGAAGCACTTATAAAAAAAGTAGGAAAACGAAACATCACATTCGCAGAAGGAGTAAGTTACGATAACCTAGCTACATATCAAGAAGAAAAAACACCAGAATATTCTAAGGCAATGGCCGCAGCGCGTGGTGCAGATGTAATAGTTTGCTGTGTGGGAGAAAACTCATATGCAGAAACCCCGGGAAACCTAGATGACCTTCGCCTCTCTAGACAGCAGAGGGAGCTCGTAAAGCAGCTATATAAGACAGAAAAACCAATTATACTAATACTAAATGAAGGAAGACCTAGAATCATTAATGACATAGAACCACTATCGCAAGCCGTACTTCAAACATATCTTCCAGGTAATTATGGAGGAGATGCTATAGCTGATGTTCTATATGGAGATATAAATCCAAGTGGAAAACTACCATACACATATCCGAAATACACAGGAGCACTTTATACATATGACTATAAATATTCTGAGAACATAGGTCAAGCAATGCCAGGAGCATATAACTATGATGCACAAATGAATGTACAATGGCCTTTCGGTTTTGGTCTCAGTTATACAAAATATGAATATTCAAATTTAAGAGTAAACAAAACAAACTTCACAGCCTCTGATACATTAATATTTACAGTGAATGTAAAAAATGTCGGATTAAAAGATGGAAAAGAAACTGTATTATTATTCAGCAGTGATATTTATGCAACATTATCTCCAGATGTCCGAAGGTTACGTGGATTTGAAAAAATAACATTAAAAGCAGGAGAAGAAAAAGAAGTAAACTTTAAAATACCTGCTACATCTTTAGCATACGTCGGGCTAGATAAAAAATGGACACTCGAAAAAGGACAGTTTATTTTTCAGATAGCCTCAGAATCGGTAAACCTAAATTGTTTAGAAACTATTAAACTATAATTATTAATCTATTTAAAATGAAAAAACTAATCATTCTAATGACAACACTACTAATTATTAGTAGTCAGCTATTAGCGCAGACTGTGATTCCCCTAAAAGGTCAGGTAACTGACGCTAAAACAGGAGAAACTATGGTCGGTGTCTATGTCATGGTAAAAGGAACGTCTATTGGTACATCTACAGATATAGATGGAAAATATCAATTAAATGTTCCCCAAACTTCGCCAATACTTGTTTTTACAAATATTGGATACAAGACCCTGGAAACACAAATCTCTTCAAATCAAACTATCCTGAATATTCAAATGATTCAAGATGAACACCTTCTAGATGAAGTAGTCGTAGTCGGCTATGGATCTATGAAAAAAAGTGATTTATCAGGAGCATCAGTTTCTGTTGGAGAAGAAAGTTTAAAAGGATCCATTATAACTAATCTAGACCAGGCATTACAAGGACGTGCAGCAGGTGTCACCTCTGTTAGTACTTCAGGAGCTCCTGGAGGAGCTACTTCTATTCGAGTACGTGGTCAATCTACCATCAATGCTAATGCAGAACCTTTATATGTTATCGATGGTGTTATCGTTCAGTCCACAGGAGGCAGTGCAGCCAGCTATGGGCTAGAACCATTAGGAAATGGTAGTTCATCTACTATTTCTCCATTATCGACTATTAACCCAGCAGATATCCTTTCAATGGAGATTCTAAAAGATGCATCAGCTACTGCTATTTATGGAGCTCAAGGAGCAAATGGAGTAGTGCTTATAACTACTAAAAGAGGTAAAGCAGGAGAAGCCAAATTTACATATAATGGCATGTATGGCATACAGAGACAAAGTTCACGAATTAATATGATGAATTTACAAGACTTTGCTAATTATGCTAACGATTTCGCTCAATACGACAGCTCGTTTGATAATCCTGAATATAGTGATGTATCATTACTAGGCAATGGAACGAATTGGCAAGATGCTATTTTTCAACATGCACCGATGCAGCAACATCAGTTATCAGCAAGTGGAGGAACAGACAAGGTTAAATATTATATATCAGGATCTTATCTTAATCAAGATGGAACAGTCATAGGTACAAAATTTGACAGATATTCATTCCGTACTAATCTAGATGCCAATTTGAAAAAATGGTTTAAAGTAGGAGTAAATATTAGTTATTCTAAAACAAATGAAAACCTCGTATTAGTAGATAGTGAAGAAGGAGTAGTAAGATTTGCCCTAGATACACCACCAGATATACCAATTTATGATATGGATGGAGGATATGCCTCAGTAGTCAGAGAAGGATATACCAGGGTTAATCCTATCGCCTTAGCAGAAGATGATGACAGACAGTTAAAAAGAGAGCAATTACAAGGCAATGTATATGCTAACATAGATATAATCAAAGGTCTATCATGGAGATCTGAAGTAGGTTTCAACTCCGGACATTCTACTGGTAAATATTTCAATCCAACAGTAAAATACGGTTCATATACTAGATCTCAAAATAAAAGTAGTTGGAGAAAAAATGATAATACCTATTTTCAAATAAAGAATTATTTAACCTATAATAAAGATTATAAGAAACACCATATAACAGCGATGGCTGGTCAAGAAGCTTGGGAATCAAAATGGGAATATTTAAGTGCTGCTACTACTAATCTTCCATCAAATGATGTGCAAAATCCTAATTTAGGAGAAGATCCTACTATTTCTTCAGGATTTGGAAAATCTACAATGGCTTCATTCTATACACGTCTAACTTATAATTACGATGATAGATATTTCGCTACTTATACTTATCGTTATGATGGCTCTTCTAACTTCGGACCTGAGAACAGATGGGCAGGTTTCCATGCTGGAGCAGCTTCTTGGAAAATTAACAATGAAGAATTTTTTGAACCACTTAAAGATGTAGTATCTACAGCTAAACTTCGTATAGGATGGGGGCAAACAGGTAACTCAAACATAGGTGGATATAAATGGGGTGCTGCTATCTCTAAAATGCCATCTTCATTAGGCCTTGGTTATAGACAGTCGAATATAGCTAATCCATATATTCAATGGGAGACACAGAATCAAACAAATTTAGGAATTGATTTAGGATTCTTCGATAACAGAATAATGTTAACTGTCGATTTATACAATAAAATATCTAAAGATATGTTAATGCCTATGCAGCTTCCTTCATATATGGGAACTCGTGGTAATGCTTCTTCAGTACTAGCATCACCTTGGGGTAATTATGGTAAAATTAGTAATAAAGGTCTTGAGATCGCTCTTACTACTCATAATTTCACTGGAGAATTTACATGGGACACAGACTTCCAAATATCTTTTAATAAAAACAAATTAGAGGCACTAGATGGTACAGAGGCTTCAGCTATAGAAGGTTATGGTCAGTGGAGTGATATCGTAACATTAAGTAAAATAGGAGAACCTCTTTATAGTTTTTATGGTTATAAAGTAGATGGTGTTTACCAAGATTTAGAAGACTTGCAAAATTCACCTAAGCCAGTTAAATATCCATCTGATGGAGTTTTCAATAGAACGAATACTACTTGGGTAGGCGATTTAAAATACAAAGATATAAGTGGACCAAATGGTGAGCCTGATGGAGTCATAGATAATTTCGACCGTACTAAGATAGGTTCCCCAATGCCTGATTTCACCTTTGGTATGACTAACACATTCGCTTACAAGAATTTTGACATGTCTATTTTTATTACTGGATCCTATGGTAATGATATATTAAATTACATGTCAATGACACTTTCTAATATGAGTAGTTCATGGTATAATCAACTTGAAAAAGTAAAGGATAGAACAAGAGTCGTAGCTATTAATCCAGATAAAACATACCCTGCTTATGTTAATGGAGTGGAAGTTAATAATTGGTATGATGATATTACGAATGTAGTAGCATCTGGAGATACTGATATTCCAAGAGCTATCTCTAATGATCCAAATGATAACGATAGAATAAGTGATAGATATATTGAAGATGGTAGCTATATAAGAATTAAGAATATAACATTCGGATACACATTCTCAGACAAGCTCTCACATAAACTAGGAATACAGAAATTAAGAGTTTATACTAATCTTCAGAATCTTTTTACTTTTACTAAATACTCAGGCTATGACCCTGAAATAGGTGTTAGTACGACAAGTTCTAATGTATATGGTTTAGATAATGGCCGTTATCCATCTCCACAAGTATATACATTTGGTATTAATTTGACATTCTAAAATGAGGAATAATAAAATGAAAACATATAAAATATTCAATAAAATAATAATATTGGCTGTTATAACGATTGGACTGTCCTCATGCGAAGATTTCTTGGATTGTCCTACAGATGATAGCTATACTATAGACACTTTTTATAAAACAGATGAACAGTGTTTCCAAGCAGCTAATCCACTATACAATTCTCCATGGTACGATTTCCAAAGAGGATTTATAAGAGTGGGAGATGCTCTAGCAGGTAATTACTTTTCTGGTACTTCTGGGACAAGTGGTAAATATATGACTTTTACACTAAACTCTACTGATGATGATTTGGTAAACATGTCAGCATCTTTATGGTCTGTAAATGCACATTGTAATGCAGTAATTCAAAATATTAATTTGAAATCAGGGCCAGATGTATCAGAAGAGACTAAAAATACTGTTAAAGGAGAAGCTATGACTATGAAGGCTTTAGCATATTTCTATTTAGTCAGAGTCTTTGGGCCAGTACCTATTATTTATGATAATACTAAACAGATAGTAGAAGGAGGATATAATAATTATTATAAAGCACCAGAGTCTGACGTATATAAATATATTATAATGATGTTAGAAAAAGCCATAGATTTATTGCCTGAAAAAAATGACCCTGGTAGAATAGATCAATATTCTGCAATGGGACTTTTAGCTAAGGTCTATCTTACTAAATCTGGCTTGGGTATGAGTGGTAGCAGAAATCAGGACGATCTTGATATGGCTAAAGAATATGCAGGAAAAGTAATATATGAAAGTGGACGTACATTAATGACTAATTATTCAGATATTTTCAGAATAGCTAATAATTATAATTCAGAAGCTCTTATATCATGGCAATGGAAATCTACTGGCATATGGACTACTCAAAATTCATTTCAATCAGATATGGCTATTGCAGGATTTGATGAAACAGGTGCTAACTGGGGTGGATATACAGGTCCGACTGTAGATCTTCAAGAGGCTTTTGGCGAGAATGCTTTAAGTCTTTCAAGAAATAATAAAGATGCACGTAGAAAAGCTACTATGATGATGTATGGAGATAAATATGATTATTTCTGGACAGATAAAGGGGGATTTGATTGGTGGGATTTCTGTGTCAATAATCCTGATGGCCCTGGTACTCTTCAGACACCTACAGGTGCTAGTTGTGTTAAACAATTAGTAGGTGATGCAGCCGATCATGCTATCTCAGGAGATGCTTTGACTAATATGTCAACTAGTCTTTCTACACACATCCTACGTTTAGCAGATGTATATCTAATTTATGCTGAGGCTACTCTAGGCAATGCAGAATCTACGACAGATGCGAAAGCGTTATCTGCTTTTAATGCAGTGAGAGGTCGTTCTGTTAAAGGAGAAGAACCAAGAACAAGTATAACATTTGATGATATCTGGAAAGAAAGAAGACTAGAATTAGCCTTTGAAGGAGATCGTTGGTATGATTTCGTTAGATTACATTATTATAAACCTGCAGAAGCTATTGCTTTATTAAAAGCTCAAAAAAGATCTTCTTATACAGGCCTGGAATCTTATTATAAAGGCACAAGTAATGAAAGTTCAGTGGCTTATTCAGGTTTGCTAGATGCTCCTAATATTACAGATGAGAATTTCTATCTTCCTTTCCCTGAGACAGATTTAACGATGAATCCTCTATTAATGGAAGATCCTCAACCATTTGATTTTAGTAAAATAAGTTTATAAAATAATATGAAGATGTTTAAATTAAAATATATAACGAATGCATTAATCATAGGTTTGATGGCTTTTACTACTCAGGTAATGGTATCTTCTTGTGATGATAACCCTGATGAGTTTAAGTTAACCTCAGGTGAACCACATATTGAATATGTGAGAGTCCCAAATAAAGAAAGTGCTGACTCTTTAATAGATGCAGCATTTATGGAGAGTACGATATGTTTAGTCGGAGATAATCTAACAAGTATAAGAGAATTATGGTTTAATGACCAGAAAGCTATTCTGAATACTAGTTATATTACCGATAGAACACTTATAGTAAGTATTCCTAAAACTATTCCTGAAAGTGTGACTAATAGTATTTATATGATTACTAAAGATAAAGATACTCTATCATATCCATTTAAAGTAATAGTGCCAACGCCACTAGTGAGTAGTATCTCTTGTGAATATGCTAAAGCAGGAGATCAGGCAGTTATTTATGGTAATTATTTAATAGATGATCCTAACGATCCTCTTACTATTACCATGGCAGGAGATGTCCCTGTTACTAATATAATATCTGTTGATGTAGACCATGTAGTATTTACGATTCCAGAAGGAGCTCAAAAAGGTTACATAAGTGTTAAATCTATTTATGGAACAGGTAGATCTAAATTTCAATTTAGAGATGATAGAAATATGATTTTGGATTGGGATAACCTTGATGCTGCTGGAGGTTGGAGAGCTGGAGATATCCAGGATTCTAATCCAGAGGGGATAACTGGAAAATATGTGTATTTCCATGGAGCTATGGTCGGAGATAATCCTAGTGATTTTACTGAGGATGGAAGATCATTTAATTTATGGGGGTCAGCCAATGGACGACCAAAGGGAGATTTCTTTACTGGAGATCCACAAGATTATGAATTAAAATTCGAGATTAATGTAACTGAAGATTGGTCAGCTAATGCTCTCCAAATGATATTTACACCTTGGTCAACTAATAATACTAACTCTTATATAGCAGATAAATCTGTACCAAGAGGAATATGGAAACCATGGGCAGAGACAGGTTCTTATAAGACTGATGGATGGGTTACAGTTAGTTTTCCTTTGAAAAATTTCCATTATGATGCAGAAGGAAATAATATAACTGATATTCAGCCAGTTGGGAATTATGGAGGCTTGACATTCTTCGTTTATAACGGAGGTGAGGCAGGAAAAGATTGTAATCTATCTGTCTGTATAGATAATATTCGAGTAGTACCTATTGAAAAATAAATAGCACATAAATTATGAAAATATATAAATATATAACGAAATTACTAACACTTACAGCGTTAGTGTCATTGCTATGTTTTTCTTTTACTTCGTGTGATAAAGATAATAGCGATGGAGAAACAATACTTCATGTATTTGGACCAAGTCCTGCACTTCGAGGAGGACAGATATCATTTATTGGTTTAAACTTAGATAAAATATCAAGTATTACCTTACCTCAAGGGATTGAGATTAATCAATTTGATACTATTAGTTCAGATCTGATAAAATTAACAGTGCCACAAGAAGCACAACCAGGAAAAGTTACTTTAACGACTAATAGTGGTGATATTATTACTACTATGACAGAATTAACTTTTTCAGAACCAATTTCTATAACGTCTTGTTTACCTACTACTGTAAAAGCTGGAGATGAACTTACTATTAAAGGAGATTATCTAAATAATGTTAAGAGTGTAATATTCTCTGATAATGTGGAGGTTAGCGATTTTGTATCTAGTAGCAGGAAGGAGATAGTAGTAATAGTTCCTGCGGAAGCTCGTACTGGTAAAATCAGAGTTTCAAATGGAGCAGAAATCCCGATCGAAGTGTATAATGACGAAGTTACTACAGTGGTCGCTCCAGCTCTAAATATTATTGCCCCGAAATTAATAAAAGCAGGTAGCGAAGCTACTTTAACTGGTACTGATTTTGATTTAGTTAGTAAAATTATCTTCGCTGGGGATAAGGAAGTTACTGATTTTTCTATTAATGATGATAATACCATAATTACAGTTACAGTTCCTGTAGATGCTCAAGATGGTGTTGTTACATTAGTTGCTAAATCTGGATTAATGATAGAAAGCTCTGATGAATTCGAGATGAAAGTGCCAAGTGAAGTGGTGATTCAAGAAGCAGTCTTAAAAAATGGTGAAGAGTTTAATCTGGTCGGTATAGATATGGATTTAGTGTCTTCTCTTATGTTTGGTGATGTTGAGGCTACTATTATCTCAAGTGATGAGACTTCGCTCGTCGCTACTGTTCCTGATGTAGCTAATTCTCTTACTATAACGCTTAATACTCAGGCTCTTAAGACTGTTGAATTGACGGTGCCTGCTTATGTTAAACCTGTTATTACTTCTATGTCTCCTTTAGAATTTACTGCTGGAGAAAGTTTTATGATTACAGGAACGGATTTAGATTTAGTGCGTCAGGTATTATTTAATGATGCTCCAGATCCTGTAGAAGTAAGTCCTGTTTCATCTACTGAATTAGAGGTG
>Ga0172377_10004787_pt1 | contig 13885 bp, 15 predicted proteins | sample Pumphouse3metaG_FD_119749 | JGI IMG/M metagenome (GOLD analysis project Ga0172377, IMG submission 119749) | Leachate microbial communities from a municipal landfill in Southern Ontario, Canada - Pumphouse #3 metaG | ecosystem: Engineered > Solid waste > Landfill > Unclassified | place: Canada... | reverse complement strand
TACCTTAAGGCTGTAAAATACAGGCTGCACCCAATAAGCAAGCCGCAGGCAGCAAAAGTGGTGGCTGCGGCAGCCATTGAAAAAACGGCGGTTAAAGCTACCGCCGCAAGGCTTACTATGCATAAAACCAGCAGCAGATTCCGGGCCTCTTTGTTTCGCAGCATTTTAATCACCAACCCTGTAGCCTAATCCCCGCACCGTTTTTATTAGCGCTGGGTCCTGCGGGTTATCCTCCAGCTTTTCCCGCAGCCTCTTTATATAAACCGTAAGGGTATTATCGTTAACAAAGTCCCCGGCCACGTCCCATATCTGCTCCAGAAGCTGGCTTCTTGACAGCACCTGGCCGGGATGATTGGCAAAGACGAGCAGCAGCCGGTATTCAAGCGCTGTAAGCGTTACCTCTTCCTTGTTTTTGTAGACCTTGCCTTCCCGGGTGTTTATTCGTACGTTGTCAATTTCAACAACATCCCTTTCCCAGGAGGGTCCTTTATACCTTCGCATGACCGACTTAATCCGGGAGAGAAGTTCGCGGACTCTGAAGGGCTTTGTTATATAGTCATCGGCGCCCATGTCCAGCCCCATCACCACATTAACCTCATCGTCAATAGCTGTCAGGAAGATTACCGGTATATCCCCTTTATCCTTTATCATTTTACAAAGTTCATAGCCGCTCCCGTCCGGCAGCGATAAATCAAATATACATAAACCTATCCTGTTGGATTGCCGGGCTATAGCCTCTTTGGCGGACAGGGCGTCATGGCATACCATTACCGAATACTGCTCCTGCTCCAGCGAATACTCAAGGCCGGACGCGATTGTTTTATCATCTTCCACCAGTAAAATGTTCATCCCATTTCTCACTCCAACTTCAATAAATTACCCCACCGGTATAGTATTATACCGATGAGGCGTTGTCAAACAAACAAAAGGTATCGGCTTTCCATCCTCCCGGACACACTTCTATTTGGTAGAAGACATTCCGAATAAGCTTCCTAAAACCCCCAGTGAAATACTTGTCGCCCCAATCAAAATAACAAGCCCGGAGACCAGCCTCCCCCTCGGGGGCAGCGGGATAAAGGGCAGCGAACCGGCCATACCGCCATAGGCCTGGTTTATCAATAATACAATAAGAACGGATGCCAGTATCCCCCCGGCCAGGGTAAGCAGCAGCCCTGCCAAAACAAAGGGAAAGCCAATAAAACCGTTGGGTGCTCCCAGTAGCCTTAGGGTGTCGATTTGAATCCTGTTGTTGTATATCCCCTGTCGAATCATGTGGGATACTATCACAAGGGTGCTTATACCCACCGCGGCAATAACAATGTATCCCAGGCTGTTTAGCCCTGCTGCGATGCTTTGAATCCGTTCCAGCACTTCCCTGTTCTCCCTTATATGGTCTATCCCCTCCAGGCTTCCCACCTCTTCCGCAACCCTATCCAGCTCATCCAGACCAATCCTGACTTCTATAAAAGCCTCGAAGGGATTCTCGTCAAACAGCTCCAGCACACGGGCCTCTTCCCCCAGGATTGCTTCCATTCTGCCGTAAGCTTCCCCCTGGTCAACCAGCCGGACGTCCCATACACCGCCTATACCCTTAATGGCCTCAACCAACCCGAATGCCTGCTCATTTCCTATGCCCCGGTCAAGGTATGCGCTTATCTCGGCCTCATCCTGCATGGTTTCCACCAATAGGGCACTGACGCTCCAGCACGTAATAATAACCGCCAGAATAAATAGTATAAGTCCTGTGCTTATAGACGAAAAAACGCTGGACAGCCGGTTTAGCCCAATAATCCTCCTGGCTTCCTTCAAGAAATATCCCATATTATATAAGGCACTTTTCATTGCTCTTCCTCCGTCTTTCCACCGAAACGTCTCCACCGTTCATCCGTATAAAGACGGCATTCCCCTGAAGCTCTATCAGGTGGGTAGCATGGGTGGTAATTATTACGGTTGTGTTAGTATCCCTGAAGGAAGTAAGCAGGTCCAGTATTGTCAACGCGTTTTCATGGTCCAGGTTGCCGGTGGGCTCATCCGCCAGTATTAGTTCCGGTTTTCTTGCCACCGCCCGCGCTATGGCAACCCTCTGGGCCTCTCCCCAGGACAGGTTTTCCACCCTTGATAGGGCCTTATGCTCCAATCCCAGTCCGGCCAATGCGCTACCGGCGTTTTCCTTAATCTGACGGTTAGGAAGACCCAAAAACCTCATCCCCATCATTACGTTTTCCAACACCGTTCTCCCCTGGATAAGCTTAAATTCCTGGAAAACGGGACCAATCCTTTTTCGCAATCGCCTTATCCTGCCCTCTTCACCCTTTGCTATAGGCTGACCCAGCACCCTCAGGGAGCCCGATGTGGGATACTCCATGCCCATCAGGAGCTTCAAAAGGCTTGTCTTGCCCGAACCGCTGGGTCCTGTGATATATACCAACTCGCCAGGCTCCACCTCAAGGTTTATGTCCCTTAGTGCCAGTGTACCATCCGGGTATCTCAAAGATACTTCCCTGGCTTCTATCATTTTTCCCCCCCTTATCACAGTTTGCTAAAAGAATGTCTTTATCGTAAACTTCAGGTAACCGTCGCAGACCTTCACCGATTGAAGAGTAATACCGTCCAAAAAGGTGCCAAAGTCAATAGACAGGTAGCCATCCCGAAACAATTCATCTATGGACGCTTTTTCCAGTTCCATTCCGTAAAAGCTGCCTTCCTCCGCAACAAATTTTAAGGCCCTGCCCCCTTCAACAGAAAAGGTGCCCCTAAGAACCAGCTGTTTTTCTGGAACTTCTATCTCAGCCCTTCCGGGGTGAAAATAAAATACTATTTCGGTAAGGTTTGAGTTCTCTTTGTATACAGTGTTTAGCATGTCCTCACGGATAGTACCCTTTACGTTTAACAAGCCGTATTTCAAATCCAAGTCTTCCATTGGATACTTACCCTCACCGATAATCCTGTCAAACTCCTTTACAATATCAGAGAACAGGACCTTTATTTGGTCCCACATGTCCTGCAAATTAGCCAGCAGCTCCCGGTAGTGGGCCCCTTCCTCCCGTAGTGAGTTTAAATAGGCCTCCTGCTCTTCCCTTAGCTGCAACTTCCTTGCCATAGCTTCCTCCAGCTCTTCGCTTTTAGATTCCAGCAGCGTAATACTATCCGCCAGACCCTCCTGCTCTTCAAGAAGCTGCCTCTTGTCTTGCTGGAGACAATCCAGAAGCTCTCCGGTATTCCGCGTAAGGTCCTTTATAGTATTTATGCTTCGCAAGAAGGAAGTAAGGTTATCGGTGCTTAGTATTATCCTTAAATAGGAAGCGGGGCCTCGTCTTTGGTAGCTTACAAGGGCCTGCTTTAAAACATCCAGTTTGCTCTCATAATCCCTCTGCCGGTTTTCTATCTCCCCGCCGACAGCCTGGACCTTATCCTTAAGGGTCTCTATTTCTTCTGCGATGTCCGCCTGTCCCCTGTCCATCTCTTCTATTTCCTGTGTAAGAAAAAAAAGGTCTTCAAGAATGGTCTGCTCGCTTTCCGAGATTCCTTCAAGTCTCTGCCCGACTTCCCGGGCAGGTCGGGCTTGTCCGGTAAGCTGTCCCGACAATACAGTTATTAGCACCAAAGCAGTGATTAGCATAAAAACATAAGACTTCCCCGGTTTCCCAAGTTTGGCCACGCTTCCATCCCTCCTTCCCCTTTTAGAGTATTATACAGTTTACAGCCGGTCTTTTCTATAACAACTTTGAATTGCCCGTCATATCAACCAACTGGTCAACGATGGTCTTTCTTTAGCTTTGCCCTGATGAATTCCTTTTCTTTTTCGGTAAAGGCCTTTACCGTAATCCCATCTCTCTGTCACCTCAAAAACGTTGGTCCACTTCCCTTAGTATTTGATCTATGCCCGAAAGACTTTTTACAGCCTTCAGCTTAATACCGGCCTTTTTACAAAAGTCACCCAGTATAGCCTCCATAGCCCTACCTTTTATCTGTATTTCTTTAGGGATACCATTCTCCAAAAACATATCTATAAGCCTGTTAAGCATAACATCGGCATCGTCATTAATACTTTCATACATTTCGAAGTCCATAACCATGCCGGTTTCTTTCTCTATAAGAATGTAAATCCTGGGATAATAAGGGCGTTCATTCCTATTCTCCTGTACGGCGGAAGTCATATAACAGATATCCGCCTGAAGAGTAACATTTGCCATATTTCCCGCCCTTTTAATTTTATGGATGAGCATATCATCATTAATTATCACCGGACTATATGTAACTTCCGGAATGGCCAATTGAAACTCTTTGCTGTACCATTCAAGCTTATCGTTTATCTCTTCGCTATATCTTAAAATGGTTTTGCCTTGTTCCATATCCCTTTTAACCTCATCTGTCATTTCATTAGTTATCACGTAAAGAGTCTGCCTAAGGGCATGGGTTAGAAAAGCACACTCATCTTTGTTAACATACCAAGGATGATATCCTGGTTCAAACCGGCGAAACATAGGCCAGGCATTCCTACCCCGGAACGATAATCCTAAAGCCTTTATCTGCCTCCTGTCTTTATTGGATAACTGGCTCCTATCTTCAAAGGAACACATAATGCAGTTTTGATAATGCAAAACCTGGTGAGTAGGTATCGTGTCTGCGTACTCCAACAACTGATTAAATCCAAAAATACCCTCGTTTCCAAGATACACTCCAAGTGCATAATGTTCACCGGCTCTGCCCATAACAGAACAATACCCCATCGTTTTGTCCTTTGGATTCTCAACACAGAGTAAATCTGTGTCGTATAACTCCTTCCATGGTTGTCCCTTCTTAAAATCCGATGCCGCCTGAAATAATTCCTCTAGCTGTTCATCGGTTGGTTTGTTATCTTTTCCCACGTATCTTGTCACTCCTTTTTTATTCAGGTCCTTCTCTTATTCTCCCCACCCCGGAGAGTATATACGACTTGGCATCAGATACTTACCAGAGCTTTCCACTGCTCATTCTTGTTTTAGAAATTGTCCCAAAGCTCGTTAAAATTTAAGTGGTGCTCTCAATGACAATTTATTAAACTATTGGCTGGGAAACACAAAATCGAATGGAGACACCACCAATGGAATTATATCACGAACAGCAATATATGGTAAATGACCGGTTTATACAATACTTTTACTGTCTCGGCATGACCCGCCTCTACATTTCCGTTGTTTTTTTCAGAGCCCACACCTATAATCTTCTTTCTTTTCCTTAGGCTTCCTAATTTTTAATAATGTCACCTTGCACCGCTTGTTATTAATGTGACAGTGAGTGACAGGCGACGGTTCAATGTAACTAACCCTGCTCTTAATTCATAGTATAAGTAAATAATGCCTTTGATTGGTTGCATTTATATTTGCTGACAATTAAGGCACGTCCCCATTTGTCACATTTGTCAGATGGAACCTTTGGTCTTCTTTGATGTGTCATATCCTAATTCGTAATACTGATTATTATTGAACTCAAAGCTCTTAATCACGTCAAGTCCAAGCTTATTGACATGGGCATTATAAGACCTATGATTAGTATGATTAATAAAAGTGATTAAAATTGGGTATCTTTTATTCATTTGGATCCTTGATAATTCAAAAACATTCGGAAGGACTTCGGAACCCCTATAGTCTTTATCGATGCAAATTGGCCCATATTGATAGGAATTATCCGTAGAAAGAATTTGATCCAGATACTTTATATTCGGCAAATCCTCTATCATGTATTGAAATAGCGGCCATTGTGCCCAATACTGCCAGGATGCAGCCATAGCATAAGCTACAACCTTACCTGCATCACAAGCTATAGCAAGTCCGTTTTCTTTTTCGATCAGGTCCTTAAATTGTTCTTCGGTAAATAGGGTAGTCACGAAGCCGTCAGGTTTGTCTTCCTCGCTAATGGTTGTTACATGGTATTTTTTTTGTAGTTCTGATATGGCAGGTATATCTTCAATAGTAGCATTTCTATAAATCATATAAACCTCCCCCTGTAAATTGAGTTTTTCTTGCATTTTCTCACTTATTCTTACCCCTTGTAAGCACTCTGGCTCTCGTTAAGCATCATGCTTTGATTGTTTTTATGTAAACCTTTCTGTCCCTTGGTCCGTCAAACTCGCAAAAATATACCCCCTGCCAGGTACCCAGCATGAGTTTTCCATACCATCACCTCGGATTAAATAAATATTATATTAATCCTTATATCAATACATAATGCAGCAGAAGACGATTCAATGTAACTAACCCTGCCTTTAATGAATAGTATTTAGTAACAATGCCTATGGAAGGAGTATTCTTATGTATATGTATACCGACAAGTATACTGTAAGACCCGGTGATACTCTCAGCAATATTGCCCAAAGGTTTAGTCTGCTAACATACAGACAAATCCTTCGTGTAAACAGGGATATTTTAAACCCGGACCTTATATATCCTGGCCAGGTAATCAATATTCCCAGATTAACACCAATGAGTACCTATGTTGTCAGGTCACAGGATACATTAAGTAGTATTATTTATAATTATAACAGGGACCATATAGAAATATATGGGGCTCCAATCACCATGGATGAAGTGCTTGCGTACAATCCTATGATAGGAGACCCAAATCTTATTTACGTCGGTATGATAATATATATGCCGGAGATTCTATAAACGTCTAATCGTATAGCGACTACTGGAGTACTGGAGTATATCAACCGCTAGAACCGTCCCCTTGGTTTCCTTGGTTTGGTCTCAGTAAATCTCTTATTTCTTCCAGCAGAAGAACTTCCTGCGATGGCACGGGAGGAGCAGGTGGCACCTCGGATTCTTTCTTTTTCCTGGACGATAAAAACTTAATAAACAAGAAAACTGAAATTGCAATAATAAAAAAATCTACTATAGACTGAATAAAAGAGCCATACAGAATGGCTACTTCAGCGATGTCGCCGCTGGCTGGCGTAATGACATACTTCAAGTCCTTGAAGCTAATGCCTCCCAATAAAACCCCAATTGCCGGCATAAGCAAATCATTTACAAGTGAGGTGACTATTTTACCGAATGCTCCGCCTATAATAACGCCAATAGCCAGATCTACCACATTTCCCTTAAACGCAAATTCTTTAAACTCTTTTAACATACAGGTCCCTCTCCCTCTGCTTTATTCTAAAGGTTAACAGTATTGTTTGTTCTAATCCGAAATTGTATGATCCGTTTTGCTGGAATCCTCTTTTATTTGAAGGTACTTTTTGGTTTCTTCTTCATTAGCCTGACGAATGTTTATATTTCCACAATCAGGACATTGATCGATATTACCAACCCTTTCAAAAATAAAGCGGCATTTTTCACATACATATATCATTTATAACCCATCTCCAATCAGAAGTAATCCGAAAAATATTGATATGTTTTATTGTATGCTTCATATCCAGTCTAGTCAATCTGTACATATTAAAGAACGGTTATTCTGTGATAGTGTCACCTTGTTAATTATCTCAATAAAAAATCACCTCTTGTTTAAATTAACATAAACTAGAGGTGATTTCAATACGCACCAATCATCCCATTGTATTCTATTTTTGTTTTTTCCTTTTCCTTGCTCTTGCTACTGCCTTCTTATTTGCGAGCTCTAATTTTGCCTTTTTCTCTTCTAATTCTGCAGCTTCACGTTCTTTTTCAATGCGTTTACGCTCTAATTCTATCTGTTTCTGTTTTCTACGGCATTCTTTCATTACATTATCCTGTACCGCAGGATTCACAGACTTTAGAAACCTTTCAAATGCCTCCGGATATAGAAATAATTTTGTACCTGTCTCATCCTGAAACTGCACCGCTATTTTATGATTATTTGCTTCTGTAATGATTCCAATTCCAAATTTAATATGTTCCACTCTCTCATTTACTAGGTCCATTAGCCTACCTCCTTTATTTCCTCTATATGTTCAACTGTTTTTTCATCATAGGGTCCCCAGGACATGGAACCGACGAAATACTTTTTAGCGATGTAGCTTTGTTTAAAATTGTCAACTTGGTTGATAACCATAAGCAATCTATGTATACTGATAGTAAAAATCTGACTGGAGATTATAGGCTGAAGTGCATCCTCTGGCCTGGCCCATCGCCAGTTACATAAGGACATAAGGGGACGTACCCCATTTGTCGATTTTTATGACAATCCGGGTACGTCTCCATTTGTCTTCTTTGTCACCTTTGTCCCTTAAGTTTCAGATTCTATATCATCCATGTTTTTTTCCGTTGTAAGAGGCTTAACCATAGCCTCTGTAGGCGATATGAAAACAGATATTTCGCCATCCTGATCCAATTGTGAATCACATAACAAGCTATCTGCTACGGGTGTACTAATATGGGTTCCCGTGATTAATAAAACTATTTCTTTCTCGGGCTGCAATTCTATATTTATAATAGGCAACAAAACCTTTTGATGCTCATCCGTGCCTCTTCCGCGTATGATTGTGGCACCCGTTGCACCTGATTGGCGGGCTACTTCTACGACCTTTTCAGCAAAACCCCTGTTTACAACCGCCATGATACAATCGTGTTGTATATTGCCCTCTTCAATCAAGTGAGAGGTTTTAACCTCTTTCTTTTCAATTACAGGATATTCAACCTTTTTATGTTTAAACACTGTTCCTAAGAGCGTAATAGAAAAAACGGGAGCCATTGCTACCATTGCAATAACACCGAAACCGTCCACCAGGACATCAGCGGTATCTATAACCGAGGCTGCCCCTTGAGCAAAAGCAAGCACAAATGTTGCAGTCATAGGACCCGAAGCAACTCCACCTGCGTCATAAGCGATTCCCACAAAAATCGGATCAGATATAAATGAAAGCAATATTGCAATGGCAAATCCGGGAATAATAAAATACCACAGCTTAACCTCCGGAACGACAATCCTCACCATGGAAAGGGCAATTGCTATGGCAACACCTATGGAAAGTGTCATTCGAATTAAATTAAGAGGTATATGACCACTGGTAACTTCTTCGATCTGCTCGCCCAGTACATGCACGGCAGGTTCGACAAGAACAACTATAAGACCTATCAAAAAGCCTACCCCTATCAAAATCCAATGGCTCATTTTGGCAAGTTTCATACCGATAATTCGACCCATGTCCAAAAATCCGGAATTTACGGCAGTAAGGAAAAGCGTAAGTCCCAGCAGAGTAAAGGCAAGGCCCTTTATTATTCCCGAAAGTTCATCTTTGGGTAATTTAAATTTTCTGAAATTATAAATAAAGAACAAAAGTGCTATAGGCAAAAGTGCTATGACCGATTCAAAAAAAATTGTGGGGATTGCATTTATTATGGGTTCGAGTACCCCTTCGGCTACGACATATTCACCGGCATCTCCTTGTATGTTTTTTTGCCTCGAAAGGATGGACATTAACATCACGGCCAGTATTGGTCCGGCACTCATGATGCCGACAAGTCCGAAAGAGTTCTCTTCTGTTTTTTTACCACCTTTCACTTTAGACAGTCCCAGCGATATTGCAAGAACAAACGGAGTGGTAAGAGCACCGGTGGTTGCACCGGAGGCGTCAAAAGAAATAGCAAGATATTCTTCGGAAACCAAAAGCGTTAATACAAAAATAATCCCATAAGTCATTGCCATAAAAACGTTAAGTGGTTTATCTCGCAGTAGCCTTAAAACACCAAGGGAAACCATCACTCCCACACCGATTGATATTATATACACAATGAGAGTTGCACTCATAGTACCTCCGGACGCTGCCTCAACCTGTGAACCAAGGACAAGTAAATCAGGCTCTGCGACGGTAACCAAAAAACCCAAAAAGAAACTAAGGAGCGAAATCTTATAAAGCGACCTTGAAGTGGCTATTTCATGAGACATGTTCTCGCCAATTGGGTTCATAGCCAAATCTACGCCCCATAAAAAAATTGACAGTCCGATTAAAAACATCACGCTGCCGACAATAAAACGTATTATAACATCTGTTTCAACATCAACTATAGTGAAGCAAAGTATCATTACTAAGGTCACAACCGGTAATAGGGTCCGGGTGACTTCTTTGGTTTTTTCGAAAACCAGGCTCATGACACCACCTCCTTACCCTCTTCTGACATGTTTTCAAAGAGGCCGCTGACTCGGCTCACAGGAAGAGTAAAGATGATGCCGTTCCCGACTTTTTCAAGCTCCAGATCAGAAAAGATCCTTTCCCGAATAAGAGGAGCCTTATCTTTTGTCGATATAATCATCACGATATCCTTTTGAGGCTCTATAATCAATGGAAAATAAAAATCTGTCGGGATACCTGCCCCACGACCGTGAATCAAGGTTCCGCCCTTGGCACCCGCAGCTCTTGCCGCTTTTATACAGGCCTTGCCCCGGCCCTTGTCTACAATGGTCATAATACAAAAGTACGAGAAGCCAACATCCTTTGGCGAACTTTTTTGTTCTTGTCCGGCGGCTTGCATTTGCCAACGCTTGAATGGTATTGAGAAAGCCATTCCTTTGTTCCTCTTGTAGAACATAAATTCCTCGCTAAGTATTTCATGTAATTGATCGCAAAGCTCGTATGATGACGATATCATAAGAATTTCTTTGTGTATCTCAGTTAGGCCGAGTAGCTCCAGCAGCTTAGATTGTACTGTGCCTTCTCCTAAAAATATTGTTCCTCCTGTTGCGCCACATTCTTGGGCTTTTCGCAATACGGCATTGGCCTCGCCTCGGCTTACGACAGCAAAAAACAATGTGTCTATGCCTATCACTCCTTGTCCTTCCTCTTATTGGCTATTAAAGAGATTGTTAACTTGCTCCTATTCTCGCGAAAATTATTCCAGGTCATCTTTGCCTTCTTTTATCAGCAAATGTATATGACTTCTCCATTGATGCTCCTAATCATTACGTGATATATTCCTGTACTGCTTTTTTCTCTTTGCCTTCTTGGCATAAAAACAAACACCTCCGATTCAGACTATCATAAACCAGAGGCGTTTTCAACAGACATAAGAACCGTCCGTATGTGTCAAGTAATCGTTGGCAATTCATTTATCTTTTCTGTATCCCAATATTAACCTGTAGTTTTCTTCCATAGATCTATCTGTCCGAAGGCCTTGGTGTCCATTCATTTATGGAGATCACACAGCCTAATAGCACCTATTTATTCCACGATCCGGGTTGACAATGAGCCTCTGGCCGCACGGGTTTAGGCAGCGAAGGCAGCCCCATTGTTTAGATGCTTCTTTAAAAGCCTTGTCTATGACTATACGCTACCAGGCGCATTACTTGACTTGATCTTTACTTGGTGCTGCCAGGCCATTTAGCCTACCATGCGGCACCCTCATTATCAACCCGGCTTTCGCGGCATAAAACGGCGTAAGTTTCATCTATCGGTAATTAAGTCCGCTAAAATCCCTGTTTTCAATGAGGCTACGTATGGCTTTCCTTCCGTTCGTCATAAAAGCGTTCGCAAACGGCCTGCCTCCCCTGGCAGGGTATAGATACCCGTTACCGTCTTCTTTCGGTGCCTTTGCCGCGCTTAGAAGTTCTTCTATGTCTTCTGCATACCGTTCTGGCAGCGTCGCCTTTGAAAGGGACGTCACGGCCTCATAAAGGCTTTCACATACCTTAAGGCATAGAATGCGTTCAAGGTTTGTTGCGCCTTTCTTGCTCCAGCTTGTCTTTTGGTTCTTCATCCTCTTTGCAGCACCATCGCAGACGTGATGCTCCATTGTACCTAAGTTCCGGTATTCTAACCCCTCGGGCGGTCCGGCAAGCTAAGGCCCCTTTCTTTATACGGGAGAAGTCCTTCTTTATTGCTTTCAAAGTATTTATAAAGACCTAAAAGGTTATCCCTATCTCCCTCTTCTTCCGCAAGTTCTGCAATACCTTTAATATACGCAAGGCATAAGTCTACCTGCCCTTCCGAAAGAAGATTTTGGATTACCTCCCCTTGGGTTTTGTCTTTAACCTTCCTTGTAATTTCACGGTTCTTATGGAACGGGTCCAGCTGGAAATGCACGTCCGCATCGGTAAGCCCTGCTTTAATCCAGCTGCCGCCATCTTCATTTCGCATTTCCGGCCTCTTTTCGGACGGTCCTTGCCCTGCATTTTGATCCAGACACCATCCGCCTCTTCAAACAGGATAGACGTTATTATCTCTCCCGGACCGCTGCCGGCCTTTGCCTGCTCTGCCTAGTCTTTCTCCACCCCGAATAGCTTTTCGCCCAGATTCTGAATAACGTTCCACGCACCACCGTGGCTTATAGCTTGCCCAGTCATATTGCTTACCTTTTCTGCCGTTTCACGATAAGAACAAACACTTACACACTCGGCTATCCTGGCTGCAAGGTTAGAGGTTACCTTACCGATTGTGTCCAAACTTAATGCCTCATCCAGAAGATAGACGCAGGCTGATTCACTGCTTGTTATTCATGGGACAGTGTGTGACAGGTAATCAATATACCCAGATTAATACCAATGAGTACTTATGTTATAAAAGAATATGGGGTTCCGATCACCATGGATGAAGTACTTGCGTACAATCCTATGATTGTAAACCCCAATCTTATTTACATCGGTATGATAATATATCTACCAGAGATTTTATAGCTGCTAACCGTATTACAGCTATGGGAGTGTACCAACCACAAGAACCGTCCCCTTGGTTACCCTTGGTTATCAACCGCAAGAACCGTCCCTCTGGTTACCCCTGGTTATTATGCATAACAAAAATATCATGTTTTTGGCACCGATAAGCTTAACTCAGATTATTTACATGCACATCCATTTGAGGATATGGGATGGAGAGGCCCTCTTCGTCAAAACGCTGTTTGACTTTTTCAATTACATCAAAATGTACTGTCCAATAATCCGCAGCCTTGACCCATACTCTGACCGTGTATATGACGGCACTGTCCCCGTGCTCTGACATTCGGACAAATGGTTCGGGCTCTTTAAGTGCCTGAGGATGATTTGCCACTATATCGGATAATACGCGGATAACCTTTGCGGGGTCTGCCTCATATCCTGCACCGAATTGGAAATCTACCCGTCGCGTATCTTTTTCAGAATAGTTTGTAATGCTTGCATTAGAAAGACTTCCATTCGGTATACGGATCACCTTATTGTCAACAGTTACAAGATCGGTGTACAAAATCTGAATTGCCTCGACTGTTCCGCTATGGCCGTTGGCTTCAATATAATCGCCAACCTTAAACGGCTTTGTAACAAGTATAAGCACCCCGCCGACAAAATTGGATAATGACCCTTGAAAAGCCAGACCGACAGCAAGGCCTGCGGCGCCAAACAAAGCAACAAATGACGTTGTTTCTATTCCGAGAATACTAATTATCGCTACAACTAATAAGGCTTTTAGTACAACGCTTATTACCGACTTAATGAAAGGCTTTAACGTTGCGTCTAATTCCTTTTTATCAATAATCCTGTCAACTTTTTTTGTAACCCACCTAATAATCAGTAATCCGACTATAAGGACAACAATTGCAAATACGATGCTTTTAATTACCGGCAAAGCAAGGCTTAAAAGATTTTCCATGATTAAATCCTCCTAATTGATTATTACTTGTTATTATACCATGCCAATGCGAAAAAAACGCCGTATTATTAGCTCTTTCTTGAGGCGGGTCAAAAGCTTTTATTAACAGGTTAATTTTTCATAGCCTCAAACTATTGAAACAATATCTCCATTGGGCAAATGAAACTGCACCTGCCTGAAGCTATAATTGTATTTGGTAAATCGTAGAACCAAGAACGCCCCATAGTTCTACCCTTGGTTCTGATTGTTTCCGGAGAACGTTGTCAAAAATACGATAGAAACCACTACCATCAATAAGGTGGCTGCCAGCACGCTCCAATGCGCTTCAATTCTTTCAAGGACAATTCCGAATAATAGTGCGCCAAAGGG
>Ga0172377_10004784_pt1 | contig 13888 bp, 11 predicted proteins | sample Pumphouse3metaG_FD_119749 | JGI IMG/M metagenome (GOLD analysis project Ga0172377, IMG submission 119749) | Leachate microbial communities from a municipal landfill in Southern Ontario, Canada - Pumphouse #3 metaG | ecosystem: Engineered > Solid waste > Landfill > Unclassified | place: Canada... | reverse complement strand
CTCCGGTGAACCGAGACATCATTTCAAGCCGCAATACATTTGAAAGCTTGCTATTTTCTCCTGCTTAATAATATCATTAGAGTGGCCTTCAAGTGGATTTATATTAAAGACCGTCTATATACAGAAGCATGCCCTGATATCAAGCTTGCCCACGCTTCAAAAACCGTCCAGCTATTTGCACAGGGAAGAAATGCGACAGTTTCCAACCGTAAAAATATACAGCGAGGTTAACAGCAGTGAAAAGAAAATTTCTGGCAGTTTTTACAATAATTCTCATCCTGGCATCAAACCCTCTTCTTGTTTCTTGCGGGAAAGATGAACCTGGCACTTTACCGACTACCCCATCGCAGAACCAGGTTACTACTTCGACCTCTAGGCCTGTTACTACTGGAGGCGTAAAGGCCAACACTTCTATGACCATAAAGGACCCCGGTCAAGAAAATGTTGTTACCCTGAATGGCAAGGCATCTGCTATCATTCCAGCAAACACCCTGCCCGCGGGCACTAAAATAGAAATCAGCGAAATCAAGCAAGCACCAAGCTATGACTTCGACGGGTTCATACCTTATGGCTTTTTTGAAATCACTTCATCCACCGGTAGCTCTCTTGGGAGCGAGGTCACGCTCGAATTCTTCTATGGTTCCTCGGGGCTTGTTGAAGAACTTGAGATACCCCAACAGCTGGCAGTAGCTTATTATAATGAAGAATACGGTGCATGGCAGGAAGTAGACTTTGCAGTTAATGAAAACAAGTCTACTCTGGCAGTAAAAACCACCCACTTCAGCCTCTGGACATTACTTGGCTTTGATAGTAAATGGGTTACATCAACACTACCTGGGTTTACCATCTATTTCAATAAAAACGTGGACGCCCCTCCAATTGGTTCAGTCGCTTCGGGGGAGCCAATTTATGAATACGCCTCAATTGTCAGAACGGGCTTGTTTGATGCCAGCAAGGCTTACAGAGAGATGGGGTTTAAAATGCCCGAACACTCCAAAGTGTATATCGACAAGTGGGACGGTGACAAGGAGGCAGAATGGGGCTGGTTTTCTAAAAATATAGAGATTCCACTATCTTATTTTGAAGAGCAAGAGCTACGTAAAACAGCGGCTCATGAGCTTTTTCACGCTGTACAAAACCAATATGTTACTTTTGCCACAATGGCCGCCAACCGCTGGTTTATGGAAGCAACTGCTGATTATGCCGCCGCTCATGTTGCCACTTCTTACGGCTTGTCGGATAAACTGCCCTATAACTACCTCCAAACTAGCATAGCAAGTAGTTCAACTTTTCATATGTATCAAAGTGCTCACTTTATCAAGTATTTGGCTGATAATGGCTTCAATTTTAAAGAACTCTTTGTAAGTGTTATGGAAGGCAGTGGCAGTGCGCTGGAAAACTTGAATAAATATTTGATTTCCAAGGGCTCTTCACTTCCTGAGATGTATGAGAATTTTGCCTATGACGTTATATTCACAAATAGAATTAATACGCCTGCTCCTGAACCCAATGTTTATAGAGGAATTGCTTCACCCCGCTCTGAATTCAGCATGATAGGAGGGGCGAAGAATCAACTGGTAAAAGTTGGCGGAGATTATGCTGCAACATTGTATGGTGTATACCTTAAAGGGGCCCCCAATATAAGTGAAATTGGAAGGGCCAGGACAACTCATTATATCTCTGTGAGTGCAATTGAACCGACTTCGGGTGTAAAGGTGCTTTATGTGCTGGCGGATGGCCCCGATAAATTTGATGTTACTCAAGGCGGGGCTCTTTCAAACATGCCTGAAGAAATAGCTGTAAAAGGCGATGGTTATATTTATTTTCTGGTTACCAATGTTGCTCCGTCTGACGGCTACGTAACGATTGCAATTGATAATCAAAGGGTTAAAACATATTCTAACGAACGTTCTTCAGTCCTATTTTATAATGATGAATTCAAGCTTGATGTTTCGTTAAACCTGAGCGCAAGTCAGCCTTTTATTGTTAGCATAACAGAAGACACTAGACCTGAGACATTATATCTGAATATATATTTCGAAGAAACTGATAAAAATATTGTGATAGACGCTGAAGTGCTCATTGACAATCTGATTCCTGTTGGTGGTGAGCGGCCAGATTATGAGTACATGATAAAACGAAAGTACTGGGACGATGAAGGCGAAATGGAAACAGCCAAGGAAATAATACTTTCTAAGGACAAACGCGAAGCCTACCTTGAGTACAATGTAATTGTGGGGCTTTTTGATAAAGAATTAGGAAGGTTTACAACGCAGGAGCATCCAGGCAAATTCGTTGTCATTAGAGCTTATATAATAAGCTAGTGCTGGCAAGCTTCAAACGCTATGCCTGTACAGCCTGCGATAAGAGTTGGTGCCCAAGGCAAGAGTCGTTGGTGCGACTCTTGCCTTGGAAGGTCGCTGTATTACTGGGACTGTTAGAAGTCAGATTCAAAACCAAAGATGTCATCATACATGCCGCGGGGGGTTCTATTTCTATAATATTTAGATCTAGCTCGGTTCAGGTTAATTTTTGAATCTTCTAGATCTTTTTTTCGCTTAATATCAGTATAAGTAAAACCTTCTTCAGGAGCACAATAGTATGTAGGCTCTTGATAAGCCTGTTCAGGCGAAGAACTTGATTGATAGATATTTGTAATGTTAATCCAAGCACTTTTAGAATATCCGCAGACAGTCTTTTCCAGTGCTAATATATGAACTTCAAAATATCGCTCCATTACTATTGCATCATAGCCAGTATCTTTCTCTATTGCATGTCTTTTTACTTTGCCTTTAACTTCATATATATGCAGTCCACCTAGTAATGTTAATTTGCAACTATCTATTATTACGTCCCCGCAGTTCTCGCGTTGACGAACATATTCAATGCCTAAATTCTCGGCTCCTTCTATGGATAAAGGTTTGTTGTTTCGCATATATAAAATCCTGTTGTAGATTATATTTACACAACTTGTAGAAGTCAACACTCTGTACTCGTTCAGGTGATTGGTGACACTTGCCTCTCTTTTCTTTGATTTAGAAATTTTTCTGGAGGCAGATATTCCAAAACCTAGTGGAGCCTGCCGGATAATGAAACGATATTGCTCCAAAACCAGATGCGCTGTTTTAATCGATGGGACTGTGAAAAATGTTGTATGAGGTTTCTTTTTCTGTGAGATAATTTATCTCTAATACACTTACGGCTCTTAGGAATGATTTCTATAACGTTGTTGACCAATTGAATTTGCCCTTTTATCCCTGTGGTTAAGACTTCAATCAAAGCTTGTATTCCTTATGGATTATTAGGGAGTAAAATCAGTTATAAGCAGCTTAACGCCAGTTTTTTAGCTATGATTTGAACATGAGATTATGTCGTGAAAATGTGTTGACGGACCTACTAGGGCATCTTATAACTGATTTCCAATAATAATTATTTTACGAATAAAACAGGGTTTTTCAATTAACACATTTGCTCTACTTCAAACATAAAAACACCTTTCATAATGCCTGTTTTAAAATTAGGAAACCGGCGTATTTCTTGTACCAAAAAAGTTATGCTTTGTGAATAACCGTCAAGAATTTTATTGAATAATAAAACAGCAGCAGTTCAGGCAAAAGGTTTTCCCTTGGCATCTTACAACTACTCTTTTCCAGCTTAAGCGGGGGTGTTTTTAGATTTGCTGAGGCAAACCGTGCCTGTCTGACGAAATTACGTAAAGGAACTCCGCTCCACTTCTATTTATCTTTGGCACATGCCAATCCGAGCTGCGCTGGCGCTTATTAACTACAATGTATCTTTCTTCTGGTTCCAGATAATATTCGTCGGATCACTCTTCGTATATTCTATATCGTGCTACCTGTTTGTTTTTTGCTTGAGTCGTTATCATAGTGCCTTAAGTATTGGTACATACAAGATAAATCAAGGTGCAAGCTATTCCGGAAAAGCTCTTCCTGCCGTAACCCAAATTATAATTATAAAGAAGAGCGCTCCGATAAGAAGCGCAATCCAAAAATATTTACTCCGAAACATCAGCCACCTCCTTCTTCACTGCGACAAAGGCCTGCTTGTTATAGGTAAATCTATCGTATGATATGAGGTGTTGTCAATAGTTTTTTGACTGATCTGATAGGAATTTTCAGAGACAAAATGTCACTGACGTGGCTACAATGCAAATTAGAACTTGGGACAAAAGTCAAAAGACTTTTTGCGACAAATCATTCATTATGAATACCCGAACCATGATTGGGAAAAAGATAATTTCGAGGCTGTAAAGGGTTATGTTCCTCTAGCAAAAAAGGTGCTTGAAGAATTAAAAAGCGCTGAGTAATGCTCTTAACAGTAGTCATTAGTTTTAAATCATGGAATGAGCGCCAACCGCTGAGGCGAGAGCATTTTTTGGCGCAGCCACCTATTGATTGCCGGATCAACTAACGCTTTATTTATCTACCTTGACTTTTGCGCCAGCGTTCGCATCGATCCCTGGCAAGTATCCCGATCGTGTAGAAAATATACGTTCTCCAGCTTCGTAGGCAATTGTTTCCCGTTCGTCCAACCAAACCAATCCAGGATCAAGGCAGCCTTTCTTGCCACAAACAACAGCCGTATTCGGATATCCGATAGGCTTTTTTGCGGTAGATATATATTCGTATTTAGTTGCACTTGGACTGGGTTTGTGCTCATTGCAGCGAATAAGGGCCATTTCTTACCTCCCTATAAAACAATAATGAATTATTTCCACTATGCTAACACATCTATTAATAAAAAGAAAAGGTGACAGCGGCTGGATTTGAACTAAGAATTATGCGAAAAGGAAGTAAAAATGGACAGACTGGAAAAATATTATAACATGATTTGCCAGAAATACGCGCCGCACCAACCGAGTATTAAATAACCAAAATAAAAAAGTGGCAGCGACTGGATTTGAACCAGTGACCAAGGGCTTATGAGTCCCCTGCTCTACCACTGAGCTACGCTGCCACAAAGCATTGCAATTTTATATTGGTAGTAAGTTGTTGTCAAATTCAAGGCTCTTGGCAATATTAAGCCCGCTGGTGTATATTATTTAACGTGCCATAATCAGGCAAGCGTACAAAAATGTAATCAGTAAACGAGAGGGCTTGTGGCCAACAAACCAGTTGTAAAAAACACCGAAGAGAAGTCAAGGATAGAAACCCTTGACTGGAACGGATTCAGCTGGATTGATATCAGCCCTCCATCAAGTGACTCTATCGACTATCTTAAGGAGCGCTTCCCTTTCCACGCACTCGATCTGGACGATACCGTAAGCCGCATACAACAGCCAAAGATAGATGAGTACAAAGAGTATTTATTTATGGTATTTCGCTTTCCTCGCTACCGCAAAGAGGAACGATTCTTAACCGCCAGCCAGATTTCTGTTTTCATTGGAGAAGATTACCTTATTACACTGCACCAGGGAGACCTGAAACCTTTAACAAAACTTTTCCGCGAGTGCCAACTGGAAGAAGACGCCCGCCAGGAATATATGACCAGAGGTTCAGGCTATCTGCTGTATCGTATACTCGACCGTCTTGTAGATTACTGCTTGCCCATATTGGATAAAATAAGCAGTAACATAGAAGACATTGAGGGCGAGATGTTTTCTTCCAGGGACCGGGGTCTGCTTCAAGAGATTTCCCGCCTGCGCAGAGATGTTATTGCCTTCCATCGTATAATTTGGCCGATGAGGTCAGTCCTTCACAGTTTGGAAAATAAAACCCGCCGCTTTATAAAATCAGACCTTGCGATTTATTTTGGGGATATGACGGACCATATGGATAAAATCTGGGACGGCTTGTGTGAATACAAGGATATAGTTGAAAGTCTTTCTGATACCTATAATTCTTTAAGTTCAAACCGGATTAACGAGATCCTTAGAGTGCTGACCATCCTCACCGTAATAAGCGCGGTACTTGAAGTGATTGTTGGCTTCTACGGAATGAACGTACCACTGCCAGGCGGGGCAGACCCAGGCGGCAGCCCATTAGCATGGGTTACAATAGTATTTGCCAGCACTGTATTGACTATATTGATGATACTGTTTTTCCGTCACAAGCGCTGGCTATAACAATCGGTTGGTTATAAACAAAAAAATGAAAATATCGCATCGTTTTTTAGTTATTGCTGCTGTTTTTATTACCTGTATAATCACTGCTAATGTAATTGCTGTAAAAATTATTTCAATTGGCCCATTGGTACTGCCGGCGGCAATAATAATCTTCCCATTAAGTTATATATTCGGTGATATCATAACCGAAGTGTATGGTTATCACCGGGCGCGCCAGATGATATGGCTGGCATATGCCTGCAACCTGCTATTCGTAGCATTTGTATGGTTTGCTCAAATAATACCTGGCGCCAGCTTTTGGGAAGGCCAGCAAGCTTATGAAGCCATACTGGGGATTGTTCCGCGAATAGTGCTGGCATCGTTTACCGGTGGAATCGTTGGAGAATTTGTAAACTCTTTTATTCTTTCCCGCATGAAGGTTCTTACCAGCGGGCGCTGGCTTTGGTTGCGGACCATCAGCTCAACCATAGTGGGGCAAGGTCTGGATTCTGCCTTGTTTGTATTTATTGCCTACTTCGGCACTCCGGACTTCGCATGGTTGATGATTATTTACCACTGGCTGGCAAAAACATTGATTGAAGCGGTAGCCACACCGCTCACCTATGCAGCCGTGAGCCACCTAAAACGACAAGAGAAAATTGACGCATACGACGAAGAGATAAACTACAACCCCTTTGCGTTAAAAAGTGAGAAGTAATGGAAATAAGAATACTGGGCGCTCATAATACCGAAACCAAAACTTCCCGGATGAGCGGGGTATTGGTTGATGGGATTATAGCCCTTGATGCCGGAGCGCTTACTTCAAGCCTGAGCATGGACGAACAACTCAAGCTGGAAGCCGTCCTGTTAACCCACCAGCACTACGATCACATTCGAGACGTGCCTATACTCGGAATGAATCTACGTATCAGTGGAAAAAGCGTTAATCTTTACGCGCTTCCTGAAACTCTTACCCTGCTCAAAGATTCTATCATTAATGGCGTCCTATACTCACGATTTTACGAATGGCCGGAAGATAATCCTGCTCTCCGTTTTGTGCCGATAATTCCGGGTGAAGAGTTCAGTCTCGGTTCTTACCGGGTTTTGCCGGTTAGCATGCCACATTCGGTTCCAGCGGTTGGGTATTTAATAAAGAACCAGAAGAATAAATCTGTTTTTTACACTGGAGATACCGGCTTGGGTTTTGCCACCAGCGTTGCACCGCTTGCTCCAGGCACATTGATTGTGGAAGTGACTTCATCAAATCAGTTTGGGGGTCCTGACTGGGCTAAAAAACATCTTTGTCCAGATTTTTTAAAAAGAGAGCTTGTTGAGTTTAAAAATATTGCCGGCTATATACCGCGTGTAATATGTGTCCACATGTACGAGCCGCTTGAAGAAGAAATTAAAACTGAATTATCCGAGGTAGCCGAAAAATTAGGGGCAGAAATAATTCCCGCTGTTGAAGGCTTAAGGTTTGAGTGTTAATTTACCCGCTTATTTCCAGGCTAAAATCCATGTTTTTGGCAGAATGAGTCAACGCCCCGATAGAAATATAATCTACGCCTGTTGCCGCTATCTCAGCTACGTTTTCAAGGGTTATTCCACCTGATGCCTCCAGTTTGACCTGCGCGCCAATCTGCCTGACGGTTTTTTTCATCTCAGCCAGAGACATGTTGTCCAGCAGTATAATATCAGGCTTGCTCCGGACAACTTCCAGAGCTTCTTCATAACTTGTCACTTCAACTTCTATCTCAACACCTTTCGGGGCTTTTTCCCTGGCAATGAATACAATTTCTTCGAGGCTTTTACCAGAAGACCTGAGAATATTAATGTGGTTGTCTTTTATCAAAACGCCATCAGCCAGATTCATGCGATGATTCTGGCCGCCGCCGGTTCTGACAGCGTATTTTGAAAGCAATCTCAGTGTTGGTGTTGTTTTACGAGTATCGCATATAATGGCTCTCGTGCCCTCCACTCGCTTGGTAAACTGCGCCGTCAGCGTTGCAATGCCGCTCATCCAGCCCAATATATTAAGAGCAGTGCGCTCTGCACGTAATATTCCTTGTGCGCTGCCAAAGATGCGAGCCACCACATCCCCCGACTTAACATGAGCGCCATCGTGGCAATCAATGGCGACCTCAAGCTTTTCATCAGCCAGTACAAATACTTGCCGGCAGATATCAATCCCTGCAACTACCCCATCCTGGCGTGCTTCAATGAAGGCCTTTGCCAGCAAATTATCCGGGACTGTCAGTTTTACTGTAATATCTTCGCAGGCTCTATCTTCCTCCAGGGCACGCTCAAGAAACTGCCTGATTTCGCCACTATTTAACTCATTCATCGCTTTCTTGATCCTTTTCAAACACGATATGATGTTGCCATTCATCGCTCTTGTTTGGATACTCTTCAATATAATGAGCTCCCCGGCTTTCTTTGCGGGCAAAAGCTGCTTCAACCAATAGCCGCGCCACAAGCACAAGATTGCTCATCTCAAGGTCTTGTTGATTTTCTGGCTCATCCAAAGAAGCTTGCCAGCCAGACAGTATATTCTTGGCTTCTGCAAGGCCTTTTTCACTTCTCAGAATGCCTGCTTTATACCACATCAAGTTCTGCAAGCTCTCAAGGGTTGGCTTACCCAGACTTTGACAGTGAAATGGAGGAGGCAAGCATAACTTAACGAACTTTAATGCAGGTGTTTTTTCTTCCTTGTTTTTTCCACTAACGGTGTAATCAATAATCCGACGGCTGTATACCAACACTTCCATTAAGGAATTAGAGGCCAAGCGGTTTGCTCCATGCACACCAGTACAGGAAGCCTCTCCGGCAACAAACAGGTTTTTGATGTTCGTCTCTCCATGATAATCGACCTGAATACCACCAATCATATAATGAGCGGCTGGCGCAACTGGTATAAGTTCTTTTGCAATATCAAGCCCATTATCAAGGCAAAATTGGTATATTTGCGGGAATCTTGTGGCTATTCTTTGCACTGGCATATGGCGAATATCCAAAAACACCTTGTCCGTGCTTGTTTTGGTCATTTCTGCAACAATGGACCGCGCTACCACATCCCGCGGGGCCAGCTCTGCTTCCCGCGCATAAAGTGGCATAAAGCGTTCCCCCCAACAATTCAGAAGTACCCCGCCCTCACCTCTCACTGCTTCTGAAATGAGAAACGGCGCTCTCCCCGGCATGCACAAAGCGGTGGGGTGGAACTGGAAGAACTCAATATCTTTTACCCGTGCTCCTGCCCGATACGCCAGAGCAACTCCGTCTCCGGTAGCAACTCCGGGATTGGTGGTAAGTCTATAAAGCTGGCCTGCGCCACCAGTGGCTAAAATGACGTTACGCGCCCTGAAAATCGTGGATTCTCCTGTTTGCCCTAGGATAACTTTGATACCTTCAGCCGCACCGTTTCTGGTTACAACCTCACAAACCTGCGCGCCCTCCTCCAGATGAACAGGAGAACTGTACATCAATCCTCCAAGCGCTTCCTCTACACGGGCGCCAGTGGCATCGCCACCAGCATGCAAAATACGCGGGCGGCTATGTGCAGCTTCAAGCGTCAGGGCAATTTGCCCATCAACCGTATCAAATCTCACCCCCATCCCAACCAAATCAGTGATACGTGCAGGCGCTTCTTCCGCCAGTATCTTGACTGCCACAGGGTCACAAAGACCAGCTCCGGCTTTAAGTGTATCTTTAATGTGAATTTCGGGAGAATCGCCCTGGCCAATTGCCGCCGCAATGCCACCCTGGGCCAGACGCGAATTGCAATCGCCCAGCTTGCCTTTGGTAACGAGTAACACACTGCCATGGCGTGAAGCTAAAAGTGCGGAATACAGCCCTGCTATACCGCTTCCAACTATGATGTAATCGTATTTCGTTTTAGGCCCCTCCAGGCAATACTAAGGCGCTTTTACTTCTCCCTCGCGATACGCAACTGCAGAACGAGACATACGAACAGTTGAACCCGATTCCAGCTTCAGGACAACGTTGTCCTCTGTCATGCTTTCTATTTTCCCATAAATGCCGCCGATTGTGATCACCTTGTCACCAATACTAAGGCTTGCCAGAAGCGCCTGATGTTCCTGCTGGCGTTTGCGCTGAGGGCGTATGATAAGAAAATAAAACATACCAAACATGAGGACCATAAAACCAATAAGCAGAAAAGTTTGTTCCATTATAAAACCTCCTTAAGGTTAACACTTACTTACCAGAGAGCCTCTTAAAAACCAGGGGCTGGAATATTCTACCCTGACAAGCACCAGGTGGCCCAGCCAATTATCCGGATGCTCAAAAAATACTATTTTATCGCTTTGGGTCCTGCCATGCCACTTTCCCCTTTTCCTCCCTTCAACCAGCACCTCAACGGTCTGGCCTATAAATGTGCTGTTTATTTCTGTGGCAATGCTGGCTTGCATCTCCTCCACCAGTTTCCTGCGACGCTCCTTCTCTTCAGGTAAAACATCATCAACGTATTCACGCGAAGCCTTTGTTTGTGGCCGCGGCGAATACATGGCAACATGCACTGTGTCAAATCTGGCTTTCTCCAGAAACCTGAGTGTATTTTCAAACTGTTCATTTGCTTCACCAGGAAAACCTACGATAATATCTGTGGAAATAGCAACATCAGCCACACCGCTGCGAATTTCAGAAAGCAGGTTGTAATAATGCTGGAGAGTGTAGCCTCGGTTCATTCTCTGTAATATATCATTATCTCCGGACTGGACCGGGAGATTCAATTGCTTGCATACTTTTTCCAATCTGGCAATTGTCCGTATAAGCTTACTGCTCATATCCTTGGGGTGGTTTGTCAAAAACCTAATGCGCTTTACTCCCTCAATTTTATCTATCTGCACAAGCAAATCAGCCAGGTCAGGTTTTCCTTCCAGATCGTGGCCATAAGAATCAACGTTTTGCCCGAGTAAAACTAACTCGCGCGCACCACCATCAACCAAGCACCGCGCTTCTTGTACAATTTCAACTATTGGTCGGCTTTTTTCGCGCCCGCGCCGATAAGGCACAACACAATAACTACAAAAGTTATCACACCCCTGCATAATGGTTATTCCGCTGCTGATAGCCGCCGGATAGGGAAGGACATATTTTGTTACATCTACAAGATCGTCAAAAGTTGGCTGACTCCCCGCCTGGAAGAAATAATCGATAAATGGGTATCGATGGCGCATTTCTAACAGGTCATCGGTAACAAAACACCCGGTAAGGGCTATTTTAATTTCTGGCTGTGCGGTTTTAAGGTGCTTGAGGCGCATCAGTTTATTTTCTACCCGATTCTGGGCACTATCACGCACGACACAGGTATTTAATACAATAAGGTCAGCCTGCTCGGCAATTGTAGTGTGTTTATAGCCATGGCTTTCCAGCAGAGCAGACAGCCTATCGGTTTCTACGTGGTTCATCTGACAACCTATTGTCCAGGCATAATATGTTGGCATATATAATATGTTCCCCTGCATGGAGTCTCAGACAAAAATTTTAATCCATCTGGCTGTCAAGAAAGCACGTCCAGGGGCTACGTGCTCTGAGAATAAACTGGCGGAGGGAGAGGGATTCGAACCCTCGACACCGGTTTCCCGATGTAAGCGCTTAGCAGGCGCCCGCACTAGACCACTATGCGATCCCTCCCGCCGTTAAAGGCCGTTTGGCCTTTCACCAGTTTAATATATCACATTAACCGCTCAATCTTAAAGTTTAACCTGGGTCTGCTTGATATTACTTTTAAATGCTATAATTGTATTGTATGCTACCATTTATAAGAGTATAGAATTCTGGTAAACATAAGGAAACTTTATTTTTTCTTAAAAGTTTCTTTCAGATACAGAAGCCTCAATTAGCGCAAAATCGGGCGTAAAATCGAGCTTCTTTGAGATTTTGGAACGGCCTTAATGAGCGAAATTGGCCAAAAGGGCCTTGCTCCCGATAGCAGGATGTTGATAACATAGCCAACGGTTTTACAATTTCTATCTTTAAAACCATCTAATAGCACTCATGGCAGTCTATAATCCCGGCAGACGGGTAATAATCACTTTTTTTAAAAAGGAGAACTTGGTTTAATAATGCCTTTAGCTCAACAAATCTGGCAGGCGGCCCTCGGAGAACTTGAACTCCAAATGACTCGCCCTAATTTTAATACCTGGCTTAAAGGCACTATCGGGACAGGGTTTAAAGATGGTGTTTTCACTATCGGCACCCCCAGCTCATTTGTTGCCGAATACCTTGAAACGAATCAATATTCTCTTATAGAACGCACCGTTATGCGGCTTGCTTCATGTAATGTAAAGATTCATTTTCAAGTGATTGGGCAAGGTGTTGCCACACACAGATCTGATAATGATGCGGCTTCTCCCGACACAGTCGTCCACCACCGCTTTAACCCCAGATATACTTTTGAAGGCTTTGTCATAGGTAGCGGCAACCAGCTTGCGTACGCTGCTGCTATAAGCGTCGCGAAAGGGCCTGGCCAGCTTTACAACCCTCTTTTTCTGTACAGTGGTGTAGGACTTGGCAAAACCCATCTCCTCCACGCCATTGGCCACACGGCAGCGAAAAATAACCTTCAAGCTCTTTATGTCAGCGGAGAGCAATTCACTAACGACTTTGTGGGCTCTGTTCGTTCCGGCAATAGTGAGGAGTTCCGTAACCGATACAGAAGCGTAGATATACTCTTGGTGGATGACATCCAGTTTATCAGCGGGAAAAGTCAAACTGAAGAAAGTTTTTTCCACACCTTCAACGAATTGCATAACGGATCCCGTCAGATAATCCTTTCAAGTGACAGGCCTCCCAAAGATATGCCTTTGATCGAAGACCGCCTTCGCTCCAGATTTGAGTGGGGGCTTACTGTTGATATCAAGCCACCAGACTATGAAACTCGTCTGGCAATACTTAAAGCTAAAGCCAAGAGAGAAAATATAATAGTCCAGGAAGAGGTTCTTGAATTCGTTGCCGATAAGATAAAAAGTAACGTGCGAGAATTGGAAGGCTCGCTAAACCGCATTACTGCCTATTCCCGGTTACTACAAACAGAAATTACACCGGAGGTTGCTCAACGGGCCATTGCCGATATTGGCTCAAGCACCGATCCCGGCAACTCCGCAGATACTATCATCCGCGAAGTTGCGGCATCCTTTTCTCTCGAACCAGATGATTTAACTGGTCCTCGCAGGGATAAAAATACCGCGCTGGCACGCCAATTGGCGATGTATTTATTGAAAAGTTATCATAATTACCCGCTAATTCAGATTGGAGAACTGCTTGGTGGACGTAATGCTTCCACTGTCAGCTATGCGTGCGATAAAATATCGCGTGATATTGATAATAACCCGCCTTTTAAACGCCAGGTTGACGTTATCTGTAACAAATTTTCATCTCTAAGTTAGCCCACAAGTTTTTACTGTGTTTTTATATCTTTAAGATAACTATGTAATTATATTCAATAACTATCCCGTTTAATCGACTTCTTTTTCGATAATAAAGGTTAAATATTCGATAAGTTGTTACCATTTTCGATAAGTCTGGTTTTTATTACGAGTGAATTTACTGTTTATTCTAATCATACCGACTAAATCCCAATATGCTATTATTATTAATGATACTGAAGAAACATAAACCTCAAAGAAAAATAATTTGATAGGAATAATAATAACGTGTTCGATAGAGCAAAAATTTTAGTAAGAAGTGGAAAAGGGGGAAATGGCCTTGCGAGTTTTCGCCGGGAAAAATTTGTACCATTTGGTGGGCCTGATGGAGGGGATGGAGGGGATGGAGGGGACGTAATATTATTAACAGAACGGAACG
>Ga0172377_10004781_pt1 | contig 13895 bp, 17 predicted proteins | sample Pumphouse3metaG_FD_119749 | JGI IMG/M metagenome (GOLD analysis project Ga0172377, IMG submission 119749) | Leachate microbial communities from a municipal landfill in Southern Ontario, Canada - Pumphouse #3 metaG | ecosystem: Engineered > Solid waste > Landfill > Unclassified | place: Canada... | reverse complement strand
CTTCTTTTAAGGCATAAAAAACATCTTCAATCGCTTTTCGTTCGGTAATTTCCCCGCTGTCCATAAGCTTTTTAGGAAAAACTCCCTTAGGAAGCCCGCCAAGGCTATCGTTTTCGACTTGATAAGCAAATAGCCTCATCAATTGCCTTGAAGCATGTGATTTCGGTTTATACTCAAAAAATAGCCTTGAAAGCTTTTGTAAATAAGAAACAGTTTCGATATTTCTGAGTTTTTCATTCGGTCTGAATGTTTTGTCCGGGAAGCCCGACATTATTTCTGAGTCTATTGTTCTCAATATTTGTGAATGCTTTTCTCCCTGCAAATCTTTAAAAAACTCAGACTTCTCTTTCTTTTTACCAACCCCTTCTGTAGTTAGCAAATCTTCGACCAGCACGGCAAAATCGTATCTGGTTATTTTTTGAGGTTCAGAAAATTTAAATGCGCTAAACACAAAAAAAGCCGCCACCAATATGGCAAAGCTTAACAATTTATTTGTGTTTTTGTTGATTATCATCTTATGTTCCCGACAAATACCACACACTGCCGTCTCTGTAGAATTTTAAATTGTTTTCGTAAGCTATATTTCTCAACGCCTCAAGGGGCGTAGAAGTTTCAAAATTCGCGCTAATTCTCTCAGGAACAGCTTTTCCAAGCCTCAGCTCAATTTCGGCCTCACAGGCAAGTTCTTTAACCAAGGGTTCAAACAACGAATCATTCAAACTTAAAACAGCCTGAGAAAACTTTTTTTCTGATGGATGAACTAATAAAGCACTTTCAGGCACGTTTTTTTGAGAATTTGACTTTACTCTGACAATTACATCATTTCCGGAATAAACTAATGACATCCTATTATTGTCCTTAGCGTATAATTTAACTCTTGTCTTATTGCCTGAAGTTGTCAAACAACCCAGCTTAAGGTTTTCCGATACAAATGCCTCAGGCATGTTTTTTAATGGTTTTGTATCTGAAAAATCCAATACCAATGAATTTTCTTTTGGATAAAAGACTGACTTGGGCCTTATTTCGGCATTTAAACCGATTACAACCTCTGTTCCGTCTTTAACCCTGTTAACTGCAATCTTATTTATTGTTTTATTGTTTACTAAAGTTGAATCGGCTTTTGCGGTTCTATAAAAAATAGCAGACATAAGTATCATAAAATATATGAGATATATTGTTCGCTTCATTCTCATGCGCCCCCTTCAAACAAAGCTTTTTCCAAACAAACAAAAGCTGTTATTCTGCTTAAATTATCTTCGGTAAAATCCGCCGGCAAACTTAGTTTCTTAAACCTTCTGACTATTTCGTTCCTATTTATATCCTCTTCTTTGTCAATATAAAGGGCCTCTAACGAACCTTCTTTAAGAAACTCTATAGCCTTTTTGACCGTATAATTCCATTCGGCAAGCGAAATTTTTTCATAGGGCGCAAGCTTCAAAAACTTTCTGTAGCCAATTCCCTTGATCTTTAAAAGATTTTTACATGAAGAATATACAGGATGATCAAATGCCACGTCGGCAAACGGCAAATTACTAACCCTTACCGATGAGGTGTCATTGAAAAATACATAACTTAAAAAGCCTGAAAAAACCAAAAGAAGAAAAGCCGACCCTAAAATTGCTCTATATGCGAATTCATAGCAAAACGCAACCTTTTTTACAATTAATTTAGCGCCGCATCGACCGCAAAATTTTGCCAAGCCGATATTAGTGTGCCTACATTTTTCACAACTAATATTCTTGTTTCGGTTGTTTGGATTTGTTTGGATTTGAACGGTTCTGCCCATAGAATATATATCGGCAAAAAGCTATTTTAAATACAGAACTTAATATATAGGGCTGTATTTTGAAATCCTTACAAAACAATCCACACTCACCTGAGACTCGAACAAAGGCTCTAATATTAAGTCTTCGGGAACTTGTGAATCTTTTTCTACTTCTTTGGTGCTTGTGGTTATCTTTTGAACTACAATTAAATAGCTCCAGGTTTTATTTCTTAAATCTTGCATCACCTGGTTGAATTCTTTGCTCAAATGCTTCATAGAAAATGCGTTATAATTTAATGGCACATAAATATTTGAAATTGGAGCAACAACAATGTAATCCTTTTTATTTGGATAATTTTCTGCTAAAAACGTTCTTACCGTTTTAAACTCCCTAAAAAGAGTAATATCTCTCACCGCCATATTTTGTCCGGCCACCGGCCAACTGTGAACAGCAAAGATTATGGGAATCAAAATAGCCCAACTTTTATGCAGCTTAAACCGCTCTGACAATCCTTTAAAGGCATAAACCGCCATAAAAACCAATAAAGGCAAAAATATAACGCCAAGCCTTGAAGTGTATTGTAAAGTTAGATTTCCCCAGTAATAGGCAAATCTGGCACAAGCGTGAATCAAAAAAAACAGAAACACAAACCAAGAGAAAATCTTTGCCTCTTTCGGATACAGGCAATCTTTAAACAGCCTTTTTGTTGCAGCTTTATAAAAAACCATAAGCAGCCCCACAACAGCCGCAATAAATATTACTCCATTCATGCCGTATGCCTGGTTTTTACCCATAAAAAACGGTAATGCATTAGAAAGATTTTTTAAGAACAATGACAAACCAAATGCCTCGTCGACAGAGCCAACCTGAAATGAAAGGTTATTATAAGTAAGCATTCTTACCCAAGCTACGGGTAAAAATAAAAGAGGCCAAACAGACAACCGCAATGTAAAATTGCGATATTCTTCCTTTTTCAAAATACTAATAATAAAAGGCAAAATCAATAATACCATTGCTGCCGATTCATACCTTGTTTGTGCCAACAAAAGAGCTGTATACAAAAGAAATTCGCACACAGAAGCGCTCTTAGTTTCCAAAAAATTGTCAAACGCAACCAACAAAATCAACGCAAAAAGAAGATTATAAACCTCAAAACCCGCCGAAGTGGAATACAACACAAAAAGAGGAAAAGATGCCAACAATAAAAGCCCGGAAACACCCCAAAAACGCCCAAATCTCTTGTATGTAATGTAATATATCAAAAACAAACATAAAAACGCAGAGAGGCCGTTTAACACAAAAGCGTTGTTTTCGCTGTAACCCAAAAGAGAATGCAAAATACTTAAAGAAAAAGGAAAAAAAAGCGGCCTCATATCAACAACCGATGTTATACGTCGTTGAAAACCGTGATAGAAAGAAACCTGCTGTGTTGGATTCACAGACAAATGATCTTCATACATGGCCTTAGACATCCCTAACAAATTGGTCTCATCGGCCAAAATTCTAAAATCAGGAGTTGATGCGATTAAAATCAAAAAGGTTACTGTCAATGAAACTGACAACGGCATAAAATGAAATCTCAAAAAAGCCAAAACCCGGCGTTTTTCAGGCAAAAACGAGAACAATAGTTGTAACCAAATAAAAAAACCGGCAAAAACAAAATAATACGCATAGTTTTGGTAAAGCTCATACATGGTTCCGTATGGCAAGCCGCCAAAACCCAAATAACAAGCCGCAACTGCAGATAAAACACTTAATTTAGTCATTGCTGATAAAATACTTCTCCCCTATTGCCCATGCAGCATAGTCATCGATAGGGCGCGGAGGCCACTGCAAACCTAACGGAATAAATCTTCTTAACCCCTTAGGAGGATTTTCTTGAAAATACTTTTTACGAGCATTCAAAGTAGTGTTTCGCTCATTTTTCACACAAGGACAGACTCCTGAAATCAAAGCTTTGAACAAATTGCATATTTTTTTCGATCCGGTACCGTCACCCACAACCAATACTGGCTTTGATGAATTCTCATCACTAAAATTACCAAAATATCTGCGAACCAAACTCGAAAGTTCGTCAACGGAAATTATGCCCATATCGCCGTGAGACAAGTCTTCGTAAACAATAGCGTAACCTACTTTGTGCGACCCGGGATCAATGGCCAAGATCCATTTTTTTTCGGCACAGTTTGCTGTCATTTTACATTTTATGCCGATGTTGAAATGCGATAAACGTCACATCCCAATTGTTTGATTTCTCTGCATTTTTCAAGAGGCTCTAACCATTTTTGAGACATTTTTCCGTATCCAAACCAAGCTCCGTACATTGCGCCGGCCATAGCTGCAATTGAATCATTATCACCACCGCAATTAGCAGCACAAACAACCAAAGCATCAAAATTATCGCCCGCTTTTAAAAACCAATATAGAGCACAAGAAAAAGCATCCATGCAATACCCGCTATTACCTAAAGCCGATATCACCGAACGAGGCTCTCCGTCCATGCCTTCTCTGATTATTTGACATTTTTTTATTAGTTCTGAGGTAAAGGGCTGCGTTTTTTCACAAACTTTATTTAAAATACTTTTGACAGAGAACTCTGATTTGCGTAGCCCCATTTCGATTACAGATGCAAAAGCATATGAAACCCACGCTACTTTAGGGTCGGTGTGGGTCATTCTGCAAGAATTATCTATGGCATTTTTAAGCAATGTGGGCGAATTATAATACGCTAAGGCATAAGGTAAAGTCCTGCAAACGGCATTTATACCCGCCGAAAAAAAACCTGCTTGATCCCATGGAATTCCTGAAGCAAGTTTGCGGCATGTATTCACAAGAGTATTGCCGGGAAAACGCCATTCGGAGCGTTTTTTTTGCAATTGATACCAGTCAACCAAACGACTTGCTACGTTTTCAGGAACAAAAGATCCCATTTCCACAAGACTGGACGCCAATAAAATCATTATTTGTGTTTCATCTGAGAATTGCCCTGCATCAAGGTGACTTAACGGGTGCGAAAACGAGGCTTTGGTGTAAAAAACAACCGGTGATTCTCCGTCAGAGGCAGAACGGTAAGTGTCTTCGACAGGAGCGGCTAATGCATCGCCTATAGCATAGCCGAGCAAACTGGCTTGAAATTTTTCAATCATTATTTTCTGTTTCTTTTAAGTTTCTTTTATCGGTAATCTGCATGAGATCACGCAATCGTGCATGGCGCATTACAAGAAAAACTCCGGGATTTTTTTCTAAAAATCTATAAAAATCCATTATGTCAACACTATAATAAACTGTGTCTTCTGAGGCCAACACCGAAAATCTGGAAGTGCCGCGATGCGGAACGGCAAAAATCTTAGCAACAAATCCGCCACGAACAACCTTAGCTATATTTTTATTGCCAATAACCAAATCTAAACAACCCGATTCTACCAAGAAAAAGCTTGTTCTGGTTTTTCCCTGCTCGGCAATGACTTCACCCTTGCGAACTTTGTTTCTGTTTAAAATACTCTGTAATTGAGTCTGTTGAGCAAGAGTAAAACCTTTAAAAGCAAAAGATTGAGAAAACAATGTTGTTGTCTCAAACTCTCGATTATGCGCAATTATTTTCATATGACGCGCTATTTCAGAGCCACGAATAAAATACATGAAATCATATTTATCCATTACCAATAATTTCATGTCAGTATCGGCCACTACGTCTGAACTTCGCGGCAAATTTAAAATCATTGAAGTTTCACCGAAATAATCGTTTGTAGAAAACGTTTTAAAAACATTGTTTTCGCGCCTTGCCGAAGCCCTTCCGCTAACAACCATATAAAACTTGTCGCCTACGCCGCCTTTTTTAATTATGCTTTCGCCTTCATTTACATACTCTATCCGTATCAATGTTAAAAATTCTCTGGCTTTTTCAATGGGAAGCTCAGAAAACAAATCTATATGGTTTAAAACATCCAGACATTCCAGAGCCTCATTTGTAGGAGGCGCATTGACGGGAATAACTATAGATTCCTCACGACCGTCAGGAGCTTTTCTTAAACCCGAGCCGTCAGGAATTGCCTTTTCTGTGAGATGAACAAGATATATTCTCTTTTTTACCGATTCAGGCAGATCCATTAAAACTTGCATCGGCGTATGAAGGGGCGGAATACCGGCTTCATGAAAAATTACAGAATGATGCCATGGAAAATTAGTTAACTCAATCATTCTGTGTTTATTTACATCACCGCGCTCATAAAGTGTTCTGAAAGTTTTAGGATCATAAAGGGTGTCTGCGGAATGAACAAAACTCTTTCCTTGAAAATATACCTCAAACCCAATTGTGGGGATAGAATGCAAGGTATAGAAAAATCTGAATTCCCCGCCGTGTATTCTTATGGGAACCTGAACACAAACCGGATGAAAATTAAAAAGACGCATGAAAGCGCTGTAATCAAGCCCCGTAAGAGACTGATATTTCCGTGCAAAACTTTCCATTACAGTTTCGGTTGTATATAAATTGATTCGCTTTTCTTCAATCAATTTTTGCAGTATACCCGAATCATGGTCTGCATGACAATGAGACAAAATACAATCGTCAATCAAACCCGGATTTATATCCATGGATTTTAACCAGTAGGTTGTGTCCACCGGCGGATCAACCAAAATACCTCGACGATTCACCCACAAAATAAAACCGCTTGTTTGCTCGTTAGTATCAAACCCGGAGCCTGAGCCAATAACAGTTATACCAAACAGGGGAGGTTCAAAAGGCTTTGTTGCCTTAAAACGGCTAAATTGAGCTTCTCCAAGAGTAATATCCAAAGACACCTCTGCCATTATGTTTCTGCCGTCTACAACGCGCAAGGTATCTTTCGTGCGCTCTAAGGCCATTGCACCGAAGGGAACCCGGTTCTCAGGGCCCCAAGGAATTCCGATGGCCATATCTTGCAATTCTGCTCTTCGATTACCTGTTAAACAGAAAGGTCGTAAAAATTCCATTTCGGACCGTAAATTAGGAATCAGTTCTTTAGGGGTTCCAAAGGGATACTCGCGAGACAAATGTAATGTCTTAGGGCCAAGCAAAGCTTCGCTGACAACACTTAAAGATGTATCAACCTGACTTTGATATCCAATAACTTTAATGGGGCGGCGTTTAACAAAAAAATTAAAATAAGTGGGAAATTCGATGTCAGCCAAAGAAATGCCTCTCTCGGGAGAAAACATTTTATTGGGTATAACAAAAGTATCGGGAACATCACCCAGGATCTTCATTGTATCCTTTATAGTTTCAGGTGGCGCACCAACCTGAAGCGTTCCCGTCGGGGTTTTTATAAGAGTTCCACCACGCGACAATTGTATGACTTCTACTGACATTTTTACACGCCTTGTGACTTAACTGTTTATAGAAAGATAATCAATAAATATAAAATATGCAACAGATTTGTAAGATAAAATGCAATGTGATAAAATCATGTTATGGCAAAAGTAGAAAATTCAAATAAAGATGTCTCGGAAAAAATAGCGGATTTGGCTCTTGCAGCCGAAAAAATCCGAGAAATGGAAAATATGGCAGCAGAAAATGCGCCAAAAAACTCTTACGACCTCAAAGAAGATTTTCAAATGCTTTCTGATTTAAACCTTATAAAAGAAATAGCCATAAAAATACAACTAAAAAAACATCCGAATAAAAAGATCAACGATTTATTAGATCGCAGAATGAATCTCGAATCAAGCACTTTTACGGGCCCCCATGCCCTGAGCGTAGCAGCAAGTTTTATGATCATTTTTTTCGTTGCTCTTATAGTTTGGGCTATATTCTGGGTATTCGCAACGCTACTTAATTTTAGCGCTCTTATAACATTTATGTCGGGGCTCTTATCTGTTTTCGTATTCGGAGGGTTTGCGATAGCCTTATTTCGGCCGTTTCCCATAATAGACGAAGAAAAGTTATTAAAGCACATAACAGATGAGATGAAATCACTCAGGTCAGCAGCAAACATAGATGAACAAAAAACAACAACTAACAGCAATAACACAGATACTGAAAACTAAATTTCCCAACCCTCAATGTGCTCTTATCCACAAAAATCCCTGGGAACTCTTAGTTGCAACCATATTATCTGCCCAATGCACAGATAAACGCGTAAACATGGTAACTCCTCAATTATTTGCGAAGCTTCCTGATCCTGAAAGCATGAGACAAGCTCCGATTGAAGAAATCGAAGAGTTGGTCAAATCAACAGGATTCTACAAAAATAAAGCCAAAAATTTAAAAGCATGTGCTGAAAAAGTAGTAATAAATTACAACAACAAACTTCCGCAAACACTTGAAGAGTTGGTCAAACTTCCGGGCGTAGGGAGAAAAACCGCAAGCGTTTTACTTGGTACTGCTTTTAACAAATCAGAAGGCATAGTTGTAGACACTCATGTTTCAAGACTTTCGCAAAGGATGGGGTTTACTTCAGAATCAGATGCGGTCAAAATTGAAAAAGACTTAATGAAATTAGTACCCAAAAGTGAGCGAATAATTTTTTCTCATCTGCTGATTTTACACGGTCGTGACCGCTGCGCAGCGCGTAAACCAAAGTGCGAAGTCTGTGAATTAAATGAAATTTGCCCAAAGCTTCCTTATAAAAAGCCCTAAAAATAAAAAAACCCGCTTACGCGGGTTTTTTTATAAAAATTACTTTAGAGCGACAGTGGCGCCGGCATCTTCGAGTTTCTTTTTCATAGCTTCGGCATCTGCTTTTGAAACGCCTTCTTTGAGTGCTTTAGGAACTGAGTCAACAAGGTCTTTAGCTTCTTTGAGTCCGAGGCCGGTCAATTCGCGAACGACTTTGATAACATTGATCTTGTTAGCACCGTTGCTTTCGATGATTACGTCGAATTCATCTTTTTCAGCAGCAGCGGCAACAGGACCGGCAGCAACCATAACGGGTGCGTTTGCAGTTACATCGAATTTTTCTTCGATAGCTTTTACGAGGTCAGAGAGTTCGAGAACGGTCATCTTTTCGATGGCTTCGAGAATCTGATCTTTATTCATTTTAAATTAACTCCTTATAAGTCTTTAACAATAATTCAGAATATAAAATTATGCAGCGGGAGCTTCGGCAGGTGCGCCTGCTTCTTCTCTCTTTTTGCGAAGAGCGTCAATAGCACAAGCGAACTTGCGAATGGGACCCTGAACTGCTGAAGCAACCATGCCATATAATTCTTTTTTACCCGGGATTTTAGAGATGGCTGTAAGCTGTTCAACGTTGAGCAACTGACCATCCATGAAACCGGCTTTAAACTGGAATTTTTTAGCTTTGTCAGCAAAATCAAACAATACTTTTACCGGAGCTATAGGGTCTTCGTAACCGAAGGTTACAGCTATGTTTCCGGCCATATGGTCTTCGAGACCTGCCATGGGCGTACCGTTAAAAGCGCGGCACAGAAGGGTGTTTTTAACAACACGTATTTCTGAACCTGACTCACGAACAGATTTGCGAAGAGCAGTAGCCTCAGAAACCTTTAAACCTTCACAAGATGCAATTACAACAACCTGTGATTTGCTTAGTTTTTCTTTAAATTCGCTTACATAGGCTTCTTTTTTAGAAATGTCTTTCAATATTTTCACCTCCTTGGATGAAGGATAAAAAAACCGTTTCCGGTGCAAAACCGGAAACGGCTTGATATTGCTATCTAACTGTTTTCCGGTCTCGGCGGGGAGTGCTTTCGATAATTTCGAGAACACAATTACTAATAACCTGCGGTCTTCGACCAGATTAAAGCTGAATCAAAAATCAGTTTCCTTTTTCTGATTCGGCTCTGGCTTCGTTAGGATCAAGGTCATATGCGGGCCCCATAGTCGAGCTAATGGTTATCCCTTTTATATATGTTCCTTTGGCTCCTGATGGCTTGGCTTTATTGATCGCTTGGAAGAAGGCGAAGAAATTTTCTTTGAGCTTTTTAGCATCAAAAGAAGCTTTCCCGATAGCTGAATGAATGATACCCGCTTTTTCAACGCGATATTGAAGTTTACCGGCTTTAAGTTCAGTAATAACTTTGGCTACATCCATGGTAACTGTGCCAACTTTTGGGTTAGGCATAAGGTTACGAGGGCCAAGGATTCTACCGAGCTTACCGACAAATCTCATCATATCGGGTGTCGCAACTGCGGCATCAAAATCAGTCCAGCCTCCTTCTATTTTGGTCACTAAATCTTCAGCACCAACGAAGTCTGCTCCTGCTGCTCTAGCTTCTTCTGCTTTCGCTCCGGCTGCAAAAACCACAACTCTTGTAGTTTTGCCCGAACCGTGAGGCAGTACACAGCTTCCGCGCAATTGTTGGTCGGCATACTTAGGATCAAGTCCTGTGCGAACGGCAACATCAACTGATTCGTCGAATTTGGCGGTGGCAGTCTTTTTAACTCTTTCAAAAGCATCTTCAACTGAATATAACTTCAGATGTTCAAGGTCTTTTGATATATTATTAAATCTTTTGGAGTGTTTCGGCATTTATAATCTTCCTCCTTTCTTGAATGATCAATAACTTACCATTTACGGGCAAATTAGTCAACTACTTCCATACCCATGCTTCTGGCAGTGCCTTTAACCACATTGATAGCCGCTTCGACAGAAGCTGCTGTGAGATCAGGCATTTTGCGTTCGGCAATTTCTTTGACCTGAGCCATGGTGATTTGGCCAACCTTGGTTCGGCCTGGAGTCTGGTTGCCCTTTTGAAGACCAGCTGCTTTTTTCAGTAAGAACGAAACAGGAGGTGTTTTAGTAATGAAAGTGTAAGATCTGTCTGCAAAAATTGAAATTTCTACAGGTATAATCGAATCGCCTTCTTTACTTGTCCTGTTATTGAAGTTCTTACAAAAGTCCATGATGTTTACACCATGCTGGCCAAGAGCGGGACCAACCGGGGGGGCCGGATTTGCTTTTCCAGCCGGAATCTGCAATTTTACAACAGCTACTAATTTCTTGGCCATAACTTAAACTCCTTAAATAAGAACGTCAGTTAGACGTCTTGCGATAATCAGGCTTCTTCGAGCTGAATTAGATCAACCTCAATAGCCGTATCACGACCAAAGATAAAGACAAGAACTTTTGCCTTGCGCTTTTCTTGGCTGATTTCCTTGATAACACCGATAAAGTCTGTGAAAGGACCATCAATTATCTTAACGGTCTGACCTTCAGTAAACCCAATCGGAGTCATTGCTGCGGAGCGTTGAGGCCCGATGCCCGCCGAACGAAGCACTGTCTGTACTTCTTTATCGTGCAGTGGCGTCGGTTTACTACCCAGCCCTACAAAACCGGTAACACCGGGGGTGTTTTTTACAACAGTCCAAGTATCGTCGTCCATATTCATTTGGACCAGAACATAACCGGGATAAATTTTGCGTGATTGACTCACACGTTCACCGTCTTGAACGCGTTCGGCATTTTCTTCGGGAACAAGCACTTCGAAAATGCAGTCCTTTTTGCCGAGAAGCTCAACGCGATTCTCGAGGTTTTTCTTTACCTTATATTCCGAGCCGGAATTAGTATGAATGACATACCATTTTGCTTTTAAAATATCCACGTTAACCTTACCCTATTCCGCTTGTGCCAATTACGAATGTGAGAACTTGGCTTAAAATTGCGTCTAGAACACCGATGAACAGACCTATACCAATTGAAGAAACAATTACCACTTTAGTGGAAACTTTTACACTTTCAAATGTAGGCCAGGACACACGACCGTTCTTAAAGCGAACTTCAATCCATACTTCGCGCAGGAACTGGGCGGTTTCTTTTAACCATTTTTTCATATTGTATGACCCTCGTTTCGAGTGGGGTAGTCATCAGGCCAAGAGGGAGTCGAACCCCCAACCCCCGGTTTTGGAGACCGGTGCTCTGCCAATTGAGCTATTGGCCTAAATCCATGTAACAGCCCTTACTTACCTTCTTTGTGAATAGTATGCTTGCGCTCTGCGCTGCAAAACTTCTTCAGTTCGATACGATCGGGGTCGTTGCGCTTGTTTTTCATTGACATGTAGTTTTTGCGTTTGCAGCTGCTGCAAATCAAAGTTATTTTTTCACGCATATTGTACCTCGCTTAAAAAAGCCGAACAAGTCGGCTTAATAAATGAAAAGGGAGCGAGAGCACTCGCTCCCTAGTTAACGAAATTAACCAAGAATCTTTGTAACAACGCCGGCGCCTACGGTGCGGCCACCTTCGCGAACTGCGAAGCGAAGACCTTCTTCACAAGCGATCGGAGTGATCAATTCACAAGCAAATTCTGCGTGATCGCCGGGCATAACCATTTCTTTACCTTCGCCAAGTTCAATAACACCGGTAACGTCAGTAGTTCTGAAGTAGAACTGAGGTCTGTAACCGGAAACGAAAGGTTTGTGGCGTCCGCCTTCTTCTTTGCTCAATATGTAAACTTGAGAGAAGAATTTTTTGTGAGGTTTGATGCTGCCGGGTTTGGCAAGAACCATACCGCGTTCAACGTCTTTCTTTTCAATACCGCGAAGAAGAACGCCTACGTTGTCGCCTGCTTGACCCTGGTCAAGAAGTTTGCGGAACATTTCAACACCGGTGACGGTAGTTTCACGTGTATCTCTGATACCAACGAGTTCAGCTTTGTCGCCAACTTTGATAACACCGCGTTCAACACGACCGGTAACAACAGTGCCGCGTCCGGTGATGGTGAATACGTCTTCGATCGGGAGAAGGAAGGGTTTATCAAGTGCGCGTTCGGGTTCGGGAATATATTCATCAAGAGCGTTGAGAAGCTGTTTGATGCATTCGCAATCGGGGCCCTGGCCTCCAGCTGCAACCGCTTTAACGGCAGAACCGCGAATAACCGGAACATCGTCGCCGGGGAATTCATATTTGCTAAGAAGTTCACGAACTTCCATTTCTACAAGGTCAAGAAGTTCTGCGTCATCAACAAGGTCTGTTTTGTTCATGAAAACAACGATGCGAGGAACGCCAACCTGACGAGCAAGAAGGATGTGTTCGCGAGTTTGGGGCATGGGGCCGTCAGTAGCTGCAACAACAAGGATAGCGCCGTCCATCTGAGCCGCACCGGTGATCATGTTTTTGATGTAGTCGGCGTGACCCGGGCAGTCTACGTGAGCATAGTGACGGATAGCTGATTCATACTCGACGTGCGATGTATTAATCGTAATACCGCGCGCTTTTTCTTCAGGAGCTGAGTCGATTTCGTCATATTTCATAACTTTAGCTCCGCCGGCAGCGGCTGATGTCATAGTAATAGCAGCGGTCAGCGTAGTTTTGCCATGGTCGATGTGACCGATAGTTCCAACGTTAACGTGCGGTTTAGATCTGGTAAAAGTTTCCTTTGCCATGTGGCGTCCTCCTGAAATGTTTTGGGAATTACATTACATAACCCAAGATACAAGTAAAAGCCCGCGACCAGGATTGAACTGGTGACCTCTTGCTTACCATGCAAGTGCTCTACCGGCTGAGCTACACGGGCGGGAAAATTGGAGAGAGGTGGATTCGAACCACCGTAGGCGCAAGCCAACAGATTTACAGTCTGCCCCCTTTAGCCACTCGGGCATCTCTCCGTGACAGCCGACAATGGGACTCGAACCCGCAACCTGCTGATTACAAGTCAGCTGCTCTACCAATTGAGCTATGTCGGCAGCCAGTTTTTTTCAAAACTGTACCGCTTTAAACGGTGAAGTGATTATAAATTACATATGAATTAAAGTCAACAACTTTTTTCAAATATTTTTTCCAAAAAATGAGTTCTGCCGCAAAACCTCATACAGTGCTATTCCCAAGCTTACCGAAACATTCAACGAAGGAGTCTTTCCAGCAAGAGGAATTGAAACCAAATCATCACAACACTTTTTCACTCTTTCACCTAAACCAACGTCTTCTCCGCCGGCGACAAGTACAATTTTAGTGCCTAAATCGCCATATTGGCAACATTTGCCTTTACATTTCTCTATGTCACAAGCAAATTTTGCGTTCCAAACACTATCTGAGATTATTACATTGCCTATTTGTTTCATGACTGTTGCTCACAAATCTTGTAATAAGAGAACTCTTGGCTGCAATGAGGGCAAATATTATTGTCTTTTGAAGGAGTTGTAAAAGATTCTTTGCAATTTAAACAAATATTTGCCTCAAATAATTCGGGCTTTG
>Ga0172377_10004779_pt1 | contig 13902 bp, 13 predicted proteins | sample Pumphouse3metaG_FD_119749 | JGI IMG/M metagenome (GOLD analysis project Ga0172377, IMG submission 119749) | Leachate microbial communities from a municipal landfill in Southern Ontario, Canada - Pumphouse #3 metaG | ecosystem: Engineered > Solid waste > Landfill > Unclassified | place: Canada... | reverse complement strand
CGAAATTCTCGATTTAAATAAGTGTTCGAGCCACTAAATTTTATTTTAAATATGAATTTTTTAGTAATTTGAGATAACTGATGGTTTAAGAATGCTTCAAATTGATGATAAAGCGAGTTCATTAAATTTTCATCGATACTTAAAGCAATATTATTCTCAACCGTAGTTGGTTTATTTGTTGAAAATAAACTTGCCCCACCACCGCCAATCATTGCTGCAATATTTTTGGTAAATTTAGCATATTGATCATTGCTAGTATTTGTAAATTCAATTGAATCAATTTTCTTAGATGGGATATTTACAACTTTGATTGCCTTATCTAATCCTCCTGATATAGCTCCCAGTATTGCGCCCATCGTGGTCGGATTAACTTCAAAAGAATCCGCCCGTGATGTCTTTCCATCGTTGAGCATTCCCCATTGTGACGTGACTAATTTTGAAGCAGCTACTATCCCTTGATTTAATTCAAGACTTCTAAAAACAGGAATTAATGCAAGTTCGGGATACATTCCCGCTAAATAAGGCACGTTAGCAACATAATCAGCATTCATTTTAAACGCATACGCTCCATCTACTTTAGAATCTAATTGACTCCAAAGAGCATAAGCATCAGTTCTATGTCCAATCGTGTTCGCAGAGTTATATTTAAAATTGCCTTTTCCATCGAGCATCTTTGAGAACTTCTTTTTAATCGATTTTGGATAAAGATCTATGTTTACCATCGGGTTTAAAAAATAAGAAAAGTCAAAGTCATATTCTAAACCATGAGTAGACCTTGCGGTCGTCTTACAATATTTGTAAGGCATGTCCTGAAAAATAAAATCGTCTTCACTCATATCTTTTCTAAATATTCCATAGTATGTTTCATTATTTAATAATAAAAATGTTATTTTATTAAACTGTTCTCGATAGTTAAATTTAGCTAAAAATGTTTTAACTATTTTATAATCTTTCTTAAACGCGGGCAGTTTGTAATCTTCTTTATCTTTTGCATTTACACAACGAATTGCTAAATTCCAAGCATTTAAGTTTTTAAGATTATCAACCGCTCGTTTATATAATAGATTACTAAGATAAAAATGCTGACCTGTCGAGATAAGAAAATCTTCATTTTCTTTTGCATTTGCTAATGCTTTCTCAATCGACTCTGATGTACTTTTCAGAGGGTTAAGTGAAATATCTTTCATCATTTGATTTTGCATCATTGGTGAAATAGCAGTTCCATAACCACGAGCATATGATTTTGCAAAAGCTTGTGAATCAAATTCCATAAGCTCATCTTCTATCATTTTATTGCCTTTGATTGCTATCTCGATAAGTTCATTGACTTGTTCTGCTGTTATTTTTTCTTCCATTCGTCTCCTTTCTGAATTTTTTTTAGTTTTAGAATATTACCGCACTAAGCACATCTTGAATATCATCTTCTCTATATTCCATATCTTCATACGTTTTCGCATACCATAATCCATATATTAAAGCTGAAAAATTATCTTTTCCCATCTTTGTAATTATTCGCTCAACTGCAAGCTTGTTGCTAGGAAGTGTTTTTAATTTTAAATTAGCTACTTCATCAACTAATAAATCAGTTAAAACGTAAGGTAAAACATCGTCGGATTGATTGTCATAGGCTTCTAACGAATAATCACTGTTAGTCTTCTTAACTAACAATCTAAGTTTTTTTGACGTCACCATTCCTATAAAATTAACGAGAATATTACTATTGTCAGATTGAGGTGTAAGAGCATAAATACACCTATCTGCATCCGATTCTTCAGGTGTGATATCTGTGTTTTTAGTCTGCCAACATCCTAATTCTTGACCTGTTTCTGGATCGATTGTTTGCTTAACTAAACAATCGAGTAACCCAACCCCTAGTCCGTTGTAATCAAGACAAACTGCTTTTGCTTCAAATCTATTTTTTATACGTTTAATTTCAACAGCTTGTTCTTCAAAGCTTTTATTTCCTGAAATTTCAAAAAGATTGACTAAATGCAGTTGTTTAATTTTTAAATTATTGCTACGGATAATCTTTATTACTGCTACGGAAGAAATTGCGTTACCACTTTTTAGAGATCTTGCAACATCTATTCCTAAAACATATTCACCTGAATGGGTTCGCTCAGTCTCAGGAAGAAGTATAGTTCGACAATCCATCAATTGTTGGATAGGAACAAGTGCTCCAGAAGAATTCCCAACCCAATAAGAACTATAATTTTGTGCAAAAGCAATAGGATTAAGATCTTCTCGCTTTTGAATCATCTCATCTTTATTTTGTCCTCGCCTATACCAGCAAGGGAGTTTCCAAGAAGATCCTAAAAATATTTTCCCTTGCAAATCAACCATATTTCGATACGTTTTAACAACTCTTGAGTATTCGTCAGACGCTTTATAGCCCGCAGTGGTAAAGAAATTGATCTGAGAATTCATTTCACAAGGGTCAAAATCCCCATCTGGGAGCAACCTAGGTATTCCAGGAATAGGTTCGATTACATCTTCAAATAAAGCAGACTTTAATAAAGCAGATTCTTCAACGTTGATTCTCGCTCTACGTTGACCTTTTGTTGCTTGTGCATTTGCTAAAATGTCAATTTTCGAACCGTTTGTAAATTCTATCTCTGCCGTGTTTTTATTGAATTTTGGCTTGCCTGCAATTTCATTTTCTAATAACGGGAAAAATTTTATTATTTCAATATATTTGTCTTGTAGAATACTAGCAGCATTTTCTTTTGTTTGGGCTGTTAGAGCAAGATGAACATTAGGATAAAAAATTGCCACTAAAATCATACATAAAACCTCTATGAATGTTTTTCCATATGCTCTTGGAAACACTCCATAAGTGCTATAAAACCGAGTGATAGTCCGAATTAATATTCTTTGATCTAAATCTAAATTGATAGTATACTTTTCAGGCTTTATCAAGTCTAAAAACAAATCAAGATGCCACCGCGCCCAACTGATAAACTCAACATAATCATTAAGATGTTTTTTTACATCTATGCTCGACCCTGTGTTTTTATCAACCATCCATCTTACCTACTTGATTTTCAGATTCGTCATCTGGCATTTTTAGAAACTTTTCAACTTTTGGTCTATATTCTTCTGGTTCGTCATCTTTAAATATCTTCTTTAAGTCATCATTATCATCTAAGAAAGCTATTTTTCTTTTGTCGTAGAATTCATATATTTCAGGATACGAAATTAGTTCTTTCCCTTCTAAGTGTCTTGCACAATCGATATAGTTGTAAATTGTAAAGTCAGGGATATCTCGTGGTCTCTGAAGAAATTCAGGCATAATCGGGATTACCCCTCCGCTGTTTTCTTCGACGACTTGAACTAATTCCCCGAAAGCGGTAATACCACCAATTAAATCAGCTTTACTTAACTGATTTGGGGTAATCCCGCAATCTGTAGCTGCTGATCTGGCGAGCGCGCCCCATGATTTAGCCGATGTAACATCGTTGCCAGCTGTTGCAAATTCCTCTTTTACTCGATATCGAATAAATGTTAACAACCCCTCCGTGTGCATAGATGTTATCTCATCAAATGAGTTTTGCAAAAATCTATATTTTTTCTCCATAGCTAAAAGCTCATCATCTTCGAAGTTATTTCCGAATCTTGTTCTTATTTCATCCGTCACGAGGTCAGAGGTTACATTCTTCAAATTGTTTGGTTTGTTTTCTTCCGTGTCACAAAAATGTAGCTTCCTAGTATCTGCTCCACGTCTTATCTCTGTAATATATTTTGCCAAAGTTGCATCAGGATATAACTTGCTAGTTTCCTTCCATAAGGTACTTACGTATGGATAATCCAACTGCTGTAAAATCCCTAAAATTCCACTTAATTTTGTAAGGTCTGTATATTTATCCACACATTTTTTACAAACGGGATACTTTTTATTCATTAATGGAAAATTTGAAGAATAAAATGCAGTTTCAGCTTGCATTAGTCCAAATTTTTCACAATCTTCACACTGGCATATTATTTTTCTTGCCATATTTTCTCCTTTTTATTCTTTGCAGTCTTTGCATTAAAAAAGACACCTTTCAGTGCCTAATCAATCTCGTTTTATTAATTTATATATTCGTCTGGAAATTCAATCGACACAAAATCCATGTAATTAAAATATGCGTCACTTAAACTTTCCGTTAAATCCTCGATTGGAGTCATCTCTCCTTGTTCATCTAAAATTGGAACTCCTAATTTTGCGAATAGATCTAAAAACTCATCACAAAATCCTGTATCTGATTCGTAAACAATTTCTACTCGATCTAAATATTCTTCTTCATCTACCTCAATGCCATCTATTAAAATTTTCATAGCGTCTCCATTTTTCATTTTTACTATTTGATTACTTTATCACTCATAAACGAAACATCGTATGCACATTTTAAACCTTCTTTATTACACACAAAAACCAAAGATTCGGATTTTCCAAAAATTCTTTTTTGGATAGTGTAATCATCTTGAGAAACAAAACTACCACCTTGAATTAATTTTTTTCCTCGAACATTTTTTATAGAATTATGATGTAAATGAGCAGAAATTATTCCATAAACAGGTTTCCCATAAAATTTTTCTAATTCTGCGATACGATCTGAATTGTCGTAGTCTCCGTGACAACCCAAATATGTCTGTCCAAGTATTGAAACTGCATAAAATGTGCTATCAGGCTTCTCATATTCATCAAAAATAATATTCTTAAAATCGGAAAGTGTTATCTTTATAAAATCTTCGACGACATTGTCTAGTCTTTCGTCCTTCAATGAGTCATTTTTATGGTCTAATCTCGAATGGTTCCCAGATACAAAACATACTCTTGTTTTTTCAAATATTGTATCCAATTCCACTAGAAATTGCGATATCAATCCCGCTGCTAGCGGGATTTGTTGAGAGATGTTCTCCTTATTCTGTATCTGAATCGTTTTATGAATCGAGCCATTTATTAAGTCCCCGTTACAGGCAACTACACAATTTTTTACATTATGCGTTTTTTGAATGTCTTTTATTTTTAAAATATATTCTTCTAGCATCAGTTTTAAAATATCTGTATTATAAACACACCAACTATTTGAGATATTCGCTCCTACATGGAGGTCTGAGAGAAGAATAACAATTTCTTCCTCCTCATTCATATCTTTTGCCTCAAAGCTTAAAGTAGGGACATCTGTTTTTTTAATAGTGTTTTCAAATAGCTCCAAAAGTTCCTCACTTTGGGCTTTTTTATTTATTAATTTGTTTAAAGCTGTCCTCTGATGGCTCAGTTTTATCCGTTCCTTCTTGAGTGAAATATTAGCCAATTCTATCTTGCTCAAAAATTCTTCATCATCTCCAACTGATTCTTCTAAATATTTATCAACCAGTTCTAAAGTGTACTTCGACCCATACATCATTTTCCGACAATGATCCGAGCTACTTTTTTCCCCAAAAGCTAATTCAGACAACTCGGTATAATCATCATCAATCGTTTTATCCACTAATTTACCATAAACAATTCGCTTATGGTAATCTAACTCATTTTCTCCGTTTATTCGTTCTATCATTTTAAAGCTCTTTTCTAAGCTTGATAGAAATATCACAATTATCGTATTCCTTTAATTCTTCTTGTATTGAAATGATTTCCCCGTCAATCTCTATAGTCATATCCTCTTGATTAAAAATCCCAACGATTTCTTTATACGTTATTTCATCATTTTTACATTTCATTTAATTTACCTCCCTTTCCCTCCATTATATTTGAGTTTTGGTGTGGTAAAATAAACCGATATTATCGAGAAATAACACAAAAAAAAAAGTCGAGCCATGTAAAAAAACGTCAATTATTGTATAAAATTACGTATTTGTTGCCATAAATTGCTATACTTCCATTAGGATTTGGAATTAAAACACTCGTTATCTGCTGGCTATTTTGAACTAAATCAAAAAAAGAAGAATTAACTTGAGAGAAAAATACGTCAAAAAGAAATCGTCGTATCGAAGAATATTCAGGAGATTCGATGGCTTTAATAAGCCAAAATGTTGTATTTTTATTCATTTTTATTTTGTTTATATATTCAACACATTGTATCTTTAAATCATTTGTGAGAGTAATTTTTTCTATATAATCTGATGCTTTATTTCCCCAGATATGGACGACATCAATCTTGTATCTATATACCGTATCGAATATTCGTTTAGTTTGCCACCAATCAATTTTGTTGTAATTATAATCATCAAATTTTACAACGTCAGAAAATGAAACAAAAGCATTTTTTTTACGATATAGTTTAGTATTTTTAACAAAATCTTCAATAATTTTTTGTAAATAATCCATAGATGTCTCATAATGCATGTATTTGCTAATGTTTTTTACTTCATATCCCTTAAAATTCGATAAAATTTTGAAAAAATATGGTTTTTTGTTGTATTTTTTTGATTTTTTTATGTGTTTTTCCTTAATTTTTCGCATTTCTTTCGTGCTATCAATTACAAATTCCTTTTTAGCTTTGTCAATTTCTATTCCAGAAAGAACCGATAGTTGAGAAATGTCATTGTATAATTCTTGTACGTCCTCAATTAATTCGCCACGATATAAGCGATCCCATAGCTGGCTGTTAAGCTCTTGTGAAAGATTTATTATCTCCCCTATCTTATTAACAGATGTTTTAATGTCTAAATCTGATTTTTCCATATCCGTATAGAACCTATTTTTTTTTTTTGCTTGAACCAGACTTGTCGGAACTTTAAATTTGTCGTAATTTTTTCTCGCCGCGTTGACCAATATTTCATTATCGGTTAATAATATAGTATCTGAATCAAAATCAGCCCCACTCAATCGCTCTAATAAATTCTCACCAATACTGTTCACGCAAACAATTCTATTCGTTAGACAAAAATAACGCTCTATTTGTTCATTATGCTTATTGTAGGCAAGTAAAGAAGCTGGCATCGTGATGTGAGGACTTCGACTACCAAGTAACGTTTTTCCAAAATCAAAGTTTGTATTATATACATTTCCTATTCCTATTTGAGATTTACCATCAAATTTTCCAATAGCATGATTCAGCATCTCAACTGGATTACCTAACAACGTCGAATAGTTTCCTCGAACATGAATATGACCACACCTTAATGCTTTAATTTGTGATTTTAATAAATCAACCTTAAAATCATGGTAAAGTTTTGTTTTATAGAATTCACTATTTACCGAAAGCATATTATATATGATTCCATTCTTATCACATATCGGCTCACGCTTAAATTCCTTGTCTTCAGGGTATTTAATATGATATTTCAACACTGCTGGTTCGTTGCAGATATCTTCTAAATAAGAAAGCGTTGGTTCGACTAATTTATAAACATCTTCCTTTGATAGTTGAAGTGTGTTTAATAATTGGTAATGAATTTGAACCATATCTTTAACCTTACCTGTCGGCTTATCATATTTTACCACTCCGAACAAGCTATCGAGCTGCTTTAGCCAATTCTCAAGTTTCCCAAATTTTAAATATTTTATACTCGAAGGAGTAGTTATTAGTTTAATCTGTGAAACATCTTTAGCAAATGTAAAACCGTTTAATTGTGAAATATCAATAATATCATTATCACAAAAAAATCGTTGGATATTCGTCTGGAAACAACAGCTTTTAAAAAATTTGTTTCTAAGAAGTAGCATTCCCTTATCTTTATATTTTCCAAATGAACTCACATCAAGTAATGACTGACCATCCCAAATTGAATTCCTTATCTCGACTTCTTTTTCGCTCGTAGAGAGTTCTGTTCCTACAATCTCTGTCGCTATCACCTTATCCTTAAATACAGATTCGTGGTCATCGATCACCAGTATATTTTCAAAATTTATTTCGATCGTATCTATGATACTACTGAGTGTTAGAGCAATGTATGCCTCATAGGATGCGAGGTCTAGTGGATCTCCTTCTTTTATTTGCAAACCACACGATTGCCATTTTTCCATTCGAGGATAAAGCTTCTCATTAATAAATAAACATTTTCCCACTCGGCTACTACCGCTACTCCGCTTAAATCTTTTGTAAAAAATTCCATTGCAACTAAACCCTTCACAGTAAATCTTTTCCCTCAACTGAGCCACGCTATAGATCGTCTTTATCTTATTCTTATGATAACATCCGTCCTCGAAACTAAAGAAAGATTCGAGCAACTTGTTTGATATCGGTTTCTCAACTGGGCAGTTTACTTTTATTCCCACAAGTAAACCGTCTTTTATACACACTCCATCTTCAAAATCACAACATCTCGCATTATATCCGTATCTAATGTAGGTATCTGTTCTAATACAGTTAAACTCCTTTAAACTATAAGTAAACTTTAAGTTTATAATATTGTCTGTATATTGTTTTCCATTTGATTCGAATGAAAAATTGTTTCTCCGATATATTCTCTGATATGTTTCTTCAAGAGCTAACTGCTCCAATGAAAAATCAAGTGCATTTTGATATGCCCTTAGATTTCGCTCTCCAGAGCTGTATTTTGTACTGTATTCACATTCACTTCCGTCAACATAATTATTTGCTAAAATTACGTCTTTTGCCTCTACTGATAAAATATAAATCGCATTATTTATATGACCACTCCCTATCTTCAAATCTACCGCTAACTTTATTGCCCACATCGATTTTTAGTGCCGTTTTTATTGTTCCTAAGCATTAAATTATCGATTAAAAAAATGAACCCTTATAAGTTTACCTTTTGCCTACTTAAATCAAAAAACAATGCTTTAAGCCACACTTTTTTCAGCAGCAAGCTTTTTCGCTAATCGACCAGCTCTCATCTTTGCTTTCTGCTCTTCGCTTAGTGGCTTACGATTTGACTTAGGTTTTGCCACTGGTTCAACTCCCTTTACGGCTCGAATAGAAATTGCATTCTCAGGTGCTTCAAATCTTGCCGAGTATACTTTTCCGTCGGTGTAGTATTCAGTTTTGATTAATGTCCATCCTTGTTTTTTAAATTTTGTAACATCCTTACGAATTGTTGACCATGCTCCCCACGTCTTCGTCACTGGATCAAATGAAATATGTGTTTCCATTTCTTCATTCTTTAATCGACATTCCTTTGGCACTACATTTTTCTTAACCGCCTTAACTACACTTTTCCGCTTAGTTGTCATCTGTATCTCCCTTTAAATATAAATATGATTCCCACCGATATTCTTCTCTTTTTTTCTCGATATATAAATCAAGACCTCGTTCATTAAATTCCGAACAGTCGTATTCCTCAAGCCTGTACTTAAATCTGTCTAATATCCGTTCATTCAACATTGCCTAATACTCTCCTTCTAACCATTCGGTCAATAATTTTCTCATTCTCTCACTTGGTACAAAAATGTTAATCGGCTTGCCATCCCTAACTCTTGATCTAAAAATCCACTGCAACATTTCCGATAAAGCATAAGTATCTTGATTCACATCAATATCCTTACTTCTAAATAAATTGTTAAAGAAAGGGTTCACAAAGCGATTTACTAAATAGACAAGTCCTGTCTTATCTCGATATTCATTCGTGGCTCTTGCATTTAACGCTAAAAAATGTTTGTTCGGAAATCTTGGACACTTAATCTGAGCACGATAATCTTTGAATGTTGTCCACATCATCGTTGATGACTTGCTTTCAAGGTAAAGATTTAAAAAACTTATTGATTTTCGCTGAATGTCTTTCATATCCTCCTTAGACATTCGTCGATAATCCGACTTGGATAGTAGGCATTCTTTCGTTCGAGTCATCACGCTATTTGTCCCAATAGAGTTAAGCGTCTTTGAATCGCAAATAGTAATCAATTCCTTTAATTCTTTCCGCTGCTCCTTATCATAGACGAGGTAGTCAAAATAGCTACAAAAAGTAAACTCCCATTTATAGTGGCTATTCAGACGATCCTTAGTCACGCCAAACTTTTCATAAGGTATTCCGAAGAATCTAAAATAAAAAGATTGAATCTGATAATCGAACTGATAGGTCATTAAATAAACTTCATTAAAAACACCATCGAAAATATCATGGGGAAACATCCAAAACAAGTATGCATCCGATACGAAGTAAACTTGCTCCTTATCGATCAAAGTTTTTAAAGACTGGTAACGAGATAATACGTCCTTTTTTTCATTCCAGTAAACTTTGTAGCCTCGATCGATATTAATGAACCCCTCTTTCTTAAGTAGCTGCATATCACTTGCGATTACAAACTGACGATTCTCATCTCGATCATCTTCATCCTTGTACACGTCCAGTGCAGTCACTACGCTCATAACCTCATCCATCACTAAGGTGTAGTTGCCAAGCTTGATTAACTCAATCACTTCATCATCGATACTCCCGAACAATGCATGAGTGCTAGAGATGTTCTCCTTGTCTCTAAGTAAATCCTTAAAATGGTTAAGCTTGCTCCCCTTGCCAAGCTTGCGGTCTGGCAGCTTAAACTTCCGTTTCTTGCAGCTTGTTTGAATCCGCTCCGTCTCATCTAAGAACGGAGTGACATAGATCACCTTTGCCTCTAAGTCTAAATCATTGATATGTTGGATCATCCATTGTGTCTTCCCTGATCCAGGTAGTGAATCAATCACCTTTACTGTCTTTATATTTTCTCCTCCTTCTGTTCGTTTTTACAGCATTTTGCTCGCTTTCTATTGAAAATACAGCATTATAACACGAAATCGATTCATTTTTTCTAAACGACAACTAACGTTTGTTTTTTTTACTTTTGTAGTGAATTATACTTGGAGTAGTTCATTATTGACCTTTTTCCCCTATGGGGATTCTATGAAAAAAGTATTGAAAATATCGTCTTATATCAAATCGACTAGGTAAAATATACTATAAGTTATATAGAGGATGAAACGCTGTAACCGTTGGTATCACTAGGTTTCAAAACCACTTCTGGGGGGTTTTTTTACAGCACCTCCGAGAAACGGCATAAGAGAGCCATTTGAAGGGTGTAAAAAATGAGTGAGTCCGTTGAAAAAGTACCCTAGTTTTCAGAAGGCTAAATTCGCCTATCTCAACAACAAAGCTATTATACCACAAAAGTTGCTTTTTGTCAACTGAACTTTATTGAACTCCGACTAAACTTTTGGTTTAAGTCTGTCTAGCTGCTTTTGATCTACCCTTTGTTTTTATTTTGGAATCTAAAAATGACAAAATAATAAATACAACCAATGAATTACTGGAAAATAGTTATTTTTGGTAATTTTGCTAGAATGGAAGTGCTTATAGGTATAAAAGTTGCTTTAGTCGCTACAAAATCTGTAAAATACCCCCCGTTATAAAATTTTTTAACTATCCAGAGATATTTTTAATAAAATAGTACTATGTTTTTATTTTAAAATATGGTACTTTTACTCTTATTGAGAATGATTACTATTAAAGGGGGGGAAGTCCAAAAAACCTATATTAGCATTTTATAATATAGTTTTATTTTGTCAAGTAAAAAGACTTTACATTATTTTTTAAATACCAAGTACGTTTTCCATACCATTAATAATTACTTATAATTATACATTTATATTAATAATTATACATTTATATAATATCTATCATATACATGATATAAGCATACTAATAAACAATAGGATATATATGTCATTGAATTATTTTAAACGTCTTAAAACTCAAATATGAGCCTTGTTTTTGTCCACATACCAAAAAATTTATATTTTAGGGACTGCAGCACATGCACCGAGTAGCAGCAGGACAATTTTTTTGGCATAAGCAAGCCATTTAAAAATTTGGCATAAGTTGGATGTTTAGTTTGGTTATGATCATAGTCGATATATAAAATAGTTTAATTAATCATTGACAATCAATAACGGATAGGTTACAATAGTAATATAAGATAAGGTATTGACAATTGACTTGCACACTTGACGCCTTCCTTGTGAGATCATTGACAATTTAATATAGCATGGACTATTGCAACGGATGCCGTTATTGTATCAGTTGATAGGTTAAAATTGAATTGATATTAGCAAGATTTTTTAGAGATGCGAACAAGTAGAGACGTGAGCCATGACTTAGCATACAACGAGCCACGAAGGAAGTGAACTATTTTAAATGATCATTAGTGATTAGCGATTAGTGATTGATTAAAAGAGTTTACTCTTAAAATTTAAGGAGGTTAAAAAGTGAATAGTGGAAATAAAATGGAATTGATTAGAAAATATAACGGGGCTGTTATGATATTTAGAAGCTGAAGCCGTGGGTTAATAGATCAAAAAATAAGTTGGTGTTAAACTATAAAACACAAAAACAAAGGAGTTAATATCATGAAACAATCAGTAAACGAGTGGGATTTTATCGATGCATTCAAACAGGCAGGACGTGAAGATAATTTTTCATATGAAGGACTTAAGGCACTATTTGAATATTTAGAAGAGTATGAAGATTCTACAGGTGAAGAACTGGAATTGGATGTTGTTGCAATATGTTGTGATTTTACAGAATATGAAGACTTGAAAGAGTTACAAGATAATTATTCCGATATAGAAGATATGGACGACTTACAAGACCATACCACTGTTATCATGATAAACGATGAAAACTTTATTATTCAAGACTTCTAAAAAAATTCTCTATCTATTATGCAGTTATGAAATATAATCTAACTGCATAATGAAAAGGGTATTTTATCCTAAATTTATAGAATCTAAAGGAGATTAAAACCATGAAAAAAGAAACAGCAGTAAACAAACTATCTGAAGAAATAGCACAAACAAGAGAAGCATTTTCACACGCTGGAGCAATTGAGGAAGTCGTAAACACTTTTGACGGTAAAGTATTTAATAAACGGTTAGAAACGGCGTTAAGAAGCAAGGTTCACGACGATATAAGAGTAAAAACAGAATATAATAGTTTTATTATCACTATCTATTTTAACGGCGTTCACACTGGTTACAATACAATTACATTAGTTCATCAGGCAATTAAAAATGCCTATGGAGACGATACCCTAACAGACGATAATAGAATTATCGCAAAAACAATTATTGATGGACTTAAGGAAATGAAAGATAGTTCATTAAAATACAACAAAGAAATGGAGGAAGATTTGAGCAAAATAGACGATATTCTTTTGCAATATAATAAGCTTGTGAATGAATGTCAAAAGTTCAATGATTCCGTAAATTACACGTTGAGACAAACATTAGAGTTAAGATCATTCGACAACTTAAGAGAATATTTTTAAATAAAAAAGGGTATTTCATTAAAAAAAATTTTTAGGAGGAATAAAAAAAATGTATAAAATAGAACGCGGACTAATAGGGAAATTAAATGGCAATTTATGTGTTAACGTTATGCTAGATAAAAAAAATAATGAGGTTTGGGGCACTCAACACGCCGACTGCAATAGTTATGTAAAATACGCGGATAATAATATTGTTTTAGTATTTGGGAATAACCCAATATTTCAAGAAAAATTTACAAAAAAAATATTGATTGAAAGAATAAATGATTGTTTATAGGCGTTTCAATCACTGCATTATAATTTTTATAATGCAGTCGTGGGAATACCCAAAAAAATAATAGTCGATAGACTCAAAAAAAAAGGTGGTAAAGATGAAGACGACGTTAAAAAATTACAAAGAAACAATTATCAATAAAGATTTTTACAAGTTAGGATACACTGCAGATACAATCGAAAATATTGAAAATTTTTTAGATTCTGATAAAATTGCACAAGTTAAAAAATTAAATGACCTGTATAGTTTTAAAAAAATGATGAGTAAACAGCTTGTTTATACATTAAAAAATGATAACATCCAAACGTTCGAACCGTTCGAAAGTGGCAACAGATATTATATCACACAAAAAAAAGGATATAAAATTTTAGTTCATGAATATTGTGAAAATAACAAAGCAATAAAAATTATAATTGATTAATAGTTAAAATATACAATTCAT
>Ga0172377_10004778_pt1 | contig 13903 bp, 14 predicted proteins | sample Pumphouse3metaG_FD_119749 | JGI IMG/M metagenome (GOLD analysis project Ga0172377, IMG submission 119749) | Leachate microbial communities from a municipal landfill in Southern Ontario, Canada - Pumphouse #3 metaG | ecosystem: Engineered > Solid waste > Landfill > Unclassified | place: Canada... | reverse complement strand
CTCTGCTGTGCAATGTCGCCCGTCAGTCTCTGGAACCGCACGGGCGCACCCCCTCTACTCCCCATGGATCCCTCCGCACCTGCGAGGTTTAAAGATCCTGGTCCGGGGACCACGCCGGTCGCGTGGAGAAATACGGACCACAGCACGGCAGAAAGATGAAGGTCTCCTCCCTTCGCTCTTCACCCCTTCAGGCTCGCGGCGCATATCTTTTGCTCCCGATACGCCTAAAGCGGGAAATATCCACACAAAAAGGCCGGATCACTCCGGTCTTTTTTTGTTATGCCTCTTTCGCCCGACGGTCCTTCAGCTCCTGCAACGCCTTGCTCAAGGCAGGCACTCCCCCACTCGTCTCCAACTTCTTCTCTAGATCCTTCCAGGCCTGCTCTTCCTCCTGCGTGAACGCTTCGCCGAGAATCTGCTTCTTGCGCAGCGCGTTGAATTCATTGGACCACATCTCGCGATCGCGCCATGTGCGGTACTCCTTCAGACTCATGCCCTTCTTCTTCGCCTTCTTGATCTCCTCTTCTTCCTTCTCTTTCGCTTTTTCATCCGCCTTGGCATGTGCTGCTGCTTCGTAAGAACTGGCAGCCCACTTCATGATTTTCTCTTCGACCACGGACCGCTTCTCGGTGTAGCGCTCGCGGGAAAGCTTGAGGAGGGCATCCAGCCGCTTCGCATCATGCTCGACGTGCGGATTGGGCAGCGTGGTGACGGAGAAGGGCTTCGAGGGCACGCCATCGATCATCAGACGCACGTACGCGTGATACTTGGGTAGGCTCAGAATATCCTTGGGCATGGCCAGTTCCTCGAATTGCAGACTCAGATCCTCCGCATCGTCCGAGCCAACCTGAAAGCAGAAGATGGAACCCACGTTGCCGAAGACGGCATCCTTGAGCGTTGTCTTGCCCTCGCCAATGAGCAGCTGCGCCACGTACTGGTTGGCCATGGTCAGATTGAGGCGATACTTGCGCGCCTCGGAGAGGATGGAGGCAAATGATTCGGTGGCGAAGTTCTGGAATTCATCCACGTAAAGGTAGAAATCCCTGCGCTCGGATTCCGGAATATCCGCCCGGCTCATGGCATCGATCTGGAACTTGGTCACGAGCATGGAGCCGAGGAACGCAGAAGTGTCTTCGCCTAACTTTCCCTTGCTCAGATTGACGATCACGATCTTGCCGGTATCCATGGCATGGCGGATATCGAGACCGTTCTTCACCTGCCCCACGATGTTGCGGATGAGCGGAGTCGAGAGCAGCTGGCCCACTTTGTTCTGGATCGCCGCCGTGGCTTCGGTGCGGTACTTGTCGTTCCACGTGGCGTACTCCTGCTCCCAGAAGCTCTTCACCATGGGATCCGTCACGCGCGCAACGACTTTCTTGCGGTACACATCGTCGGCGAACATGCGCATGATCCCGAGCATCGAGGACCCCTGAAATTCCAGAAGCGCGAGCAGGGTATTGCGCAAAATGTGCTCCATGCGTCCGCTGAACATCCCCGGCCACATCTTGGTGAAGACCCCCATGAGACCCGATGCCACGAGCGTACGCTGGTCGGGATTGGGACAATCGAGCACGTTGAAGGAGATCGGATGATCACGGTCCGCCGGATCGAAGATCACCACGTCATTGCTGCGGTGCTTGGGCACGAACGCGAGAATGGCCTCGGCCAGATCGCCGTGCGGATCGATGACTGCAACGCCTTTGCCCGCCTGGATGTCGGAGAAGATCATATTCTCCAGCAGCGTGGATTTGCCCATGCCCGTCTTTCCCAGAATGTAGATGTGGCGGCGCCGGTCATCGAGTCGGATGCCGAATTTCGACCGCTGTCCGCGGTACACCGCCTCCCCCAACACCGTGAGAGACTGCGGCGGATCGGTAATGTCCGGCAGAGGCAGGTTCACCGGCGGCCCCAGCTTCTTCGAAAGCACCCAATCAATGTTCGGCGTCTGCACGAGCAGGGTCGGCATGTGCCACATCGTTGCCACCTCCTCGACGGAGAGGACGAACGGCCGGACATGGAAACCGAATGGAATCGAGGGGAACGTGCGTTCAGCGAATGCGGCGAACTCATTGGAGTGCGGCAGGGAGAACTGTCGGAAGCTCCCGACAATCTCACGCACCTTGCGACCGGCTTCGGCGGTTTTGTCTTTTGGGGTGATCACACTCACGCGGATATTGCAGGTGAAGAGGAGACGATTGACCTTGTCGACCGCCCCCGACACCGTATCTTCGCGGTCATGGGTGCGGCCGGCGATACGCTCCCCCTCGCGTTCTTCCTCCTCCTGCGACCGCTCCACGAGATCCACCGAGGCGGAACGGACTTTCCGCAGTAGAGGAGAGGCCCGAAACCCTCCGAGCAGCATCGAGAAGGGCCAGTACACAAGGCGGCGCCACCCGCGGGCCAGTACGATGCGCGTGTAGAAATTTGCGTAGCGGCGCGAGAGCGACGGCAGTCCTTTCTGCAGCAGCGGGAGGAAGCAGAGCGCACGCGTCCGGAAGCTCCCCCCGAGCGGCGTCAACACGATTTGAATGTGCCCGCGCATACTCGCGAACGGATAGCGCGCCAGAGAGGAGGTGATCCCGGCAATCGGATCGATGTTGACGCGCGCAAGCATGTCATCGAACTGCGGATGGCGCTTGATGGGAAAAATCTCCGGAGCATGGAGCGTGAGATCCGCAGAGACGACACTCTCCCCCTCTGCAATGGCAAAGGGGTCTTCTGGGAGCTCTTCAATGTCAATATCGGGAAATTGCGCATAGAGCTGGCTTTCGATGAGTCCGACTGTCTCCTCATCCGTACGGACGAAGAGGGCGATCTTGCGGTCCAAGCCTACGCCGATCTCGAGTCCCACACGTGCGGCACTGCCGCGGAAGGAATGGAGCGAGGCAATCATCGACTCCACGTAGAGCGGCCCTCGTTCATTTTCGAGAGCCGGCCGTACCTTGAGGAGAACAATGGCCATGGAATTAGTGTGAGCGGAGAAGATCGGCGGCGAGTTCCAATGCGACAGTGTTGTACGAGTAATCCATGCGCATGGGACCCAGAATCCCGATGACGCCCTTTTCGCCGCGAACGGCATATTCCGTCACGATCAGGCTGCAACTCGGGATCTGGGGGAGCAGATGCTCGTCCCCGATGTAGTAGCGCACCTCGCCATCCACCTTGATGCGTCCGAGGATGGAACTCAGATGCTCCTCGAGCACTTCGGCCACACCGCTCACGAGCGTGGGATCGCCCTGAAACTCCGGCTGCCGGAGTGCATTGCTGAGGCCCAGGTAGTACACCTGCGCCTTGTGCGGCACCGTCGCGAACGCCACATTCGGAATCATGTGAGCGAGCAGGGAAACGGCTTCGTAGACGCGTTCCTGGTCCTTGCGTTTAAAGTACTGTTCCTTGAGCGTCTCGAAACGCTTGCGCACGACAGTCTCGTGACGCGAGGGTTCAAGATATTCCTTCACGTACATCCGGTAGCCCTGCGCCGTGGGGATGCGTCCGGCCGAGACGTGCGGCTGCAGGAGGAATCCCTCATCTTCGAGCCGGGCCATTTCGCTCCGGAGTGTGGCCGAGGAGCAGCAGAATTCACCCGCCTCGAGCAGACGCTTGCTCCCCACCGGAAGCGCCGTTTCGATGAACTGATCGATGATCGCCACGAGAAGCTTTCCCTGCCGTGCATCCATGGTGAAAGTATAGCAGTCGGCACGGGAGAGTGCTACCTCAGAAACGCATATTTGGCTCATTAGATCCCGAAAAACGTTTGCAGATACATACTATGCGGGAACACAAAAATATGCACACAGAGCCAAGCCAATGATACAAAACGAGCCGGCAGTACCAACGATGGCCATCGCTTGTCAATCGCATAACCAATGACGAGCATCAGTGGATCTGCAATGAGCCGGTTCGGCCAGAATTCCACACCCTGAAACCAATACGTGACTGCAGGCCCCATCAAACCCGCCTCAAGATAGTGTTCGACAGTTTCCCATGCATAGGCAACGAACAGCACACCCGTCAGACTGAAATACCACGAATGATGCTGATGATCAGCACCGAGAATCTTACAAAAGGCACGATGATTGCGCTTGCGAACCGCATGACCAACGGAAACACCGCTCAATACATGCTCAATGGTCCACACATCGAAAATCGCCTGTGTCTTCATGCCCCAAAGGATGTGCAACAATGAATACATTTGCCCGATAGTAACGGGGATTGCGGGCAAAAAAAGAATGGCAACCATGCCACTTTCTGCGCCACAGATGAGGCAGCTGCTACTTCTTGGACTTGGACTGCACGGTTTCCTTGCCGGCAGCCATGCGCTTGCGGAAGCGCTCGATACGACCACCACGGGCTTCGGTCTGCTTCTTCCCCGTGTAGACCGGGTGGCACATCCGGCAGATTTCGACCGTCACTTCCTTCACCGTGGAGGGAATGGCAAACACGGCACCACAGGTGGTACACGTGGCCTTGGCGTCCTGGAACATCTGCGGGTGAATGTCTTTCTTCATAACGGGCAGAGTGTACTGAGGTGGATGATGAATGCAAGAAATTAACGAGGATTAGGGCGAGGGACAGGGCTAGGTTAGGGCTAGGGTTAGGTAGGGCAAGGAGATTTAGAAACACTCAAAGCCTTCAAAACTTTGTTCCTAACCCTAACCCTATTCCCTATCCCTCATTTCAGCTCTGTGCGGCGCGAGCAGCCCGCTTCACTCTGCGCTCCTCTTTTTCGATGGCTTCCACCTCCTCGGTGCGCTGCTCCTCCGCGGCGGCCAGCACGGCCTCCTCGCTCTCCTTGTCGAACATCACCACGCTCACAGTGGCCACTTTGTCGCGGCCGTTCAAGCGCATGATGATCACGCCCTGCGTGGCGCGGCCGAGCGACGGGATATCTTTGAGCTCCATGCGGATGGCCTGGCCCTGCTTGCTCAAGCACAGCAGATCCCCTTCGGCCCCCTCCTCCAGCACGCACCCGCCCACGATATCTCCCGTCTTCGCCGTGAGCTGTGCGGCCTTCACCCCCGTGCCGCCGCGACCCTGGAAGCGGTACTGTTCCACCGGCGTCATCTTGCCGAGTCCGTTCTCCATCACCACGAGCAACTTGGATTTCTTGGGATCGGTGATCGCTGCCGCCTCCACCACCCTGTCCCCCGTGCCGAGTTTGACACCGCGCACGCCGGCCGCCGCGCGGCCCATGGGACGGACATCATCTTCCTTGAAGCGGATGGCCTTGCCCTTCTGCGTGAGCAGGATGATCTCGTTCTTGCCGTCCGTCTCCACCACCCACCGGAGTTCATCGCCCGCCGGCATCTTCTGCGCGATCAGCCCCGACCGGCGGATGTTCTCGAATTCGGTGAGCTCCGTGCGCTTCACGGTGCCGCCGCGCGTGACCATGAAGAGGAACTTCTTGCCCTCCATCTGCGCGCGCAGGATCGCCGTCACGCGCTCCTCGGGCTGGAGCTGCAGCAGGTTCACGATCGCCTGGCCCTTGGCCACCCGGCTCCCCTGCGGGAGCTCGTAGGTCGGCAGCTTGAAGACGCGACCGGTGTTCGTGAAGAACAGGAGGTCATCGTGGTTCATCACGTGCAGGAGCGACAGCACCTCGTCCTCCTCCTTGGTCGTCATTCCTTTCACCCCCTTGCCGCCGCGCTGTTGCGCGCGAAACTGCATGGGACTCAGGCGCTTCACATAGCCTGTCTGCGTGAGCGTGACGATCATCGGCGCATTCGGGATCGTGTCCTTGGCCGAGAAATCACCGACGTCGTGCTTCACGATGGTGGTGCGGCGCGGATCGCCATATGCTTCCTTGATCTCCAGGAGCTCCGTCTTGATGATCTTGTCGATCTTCTTGGGGTCTTTGAGGATCGCCTCGCATTCCGCGATGAACTTCTTCTTCTCGGCAAGCTCATCCTCGATCTTCTTGCGCTCGAGCCCCGCCAGCGTCTGCAGGCGCATCTGGAGGATGGCGTCGGCCTGGATTTCGGAGAGCTTGAACTTCTTCACAAGGTTCTCCTTCGCGATCTCCTTGGTCTCGCTCTTCTTGATCGTCTGGATCACCTTGTCGATATCATTGAGCGCGATGCTGAGTCCCTCGAGGATGTGTGCGCGCTCCTTGGCGCGGTCGCGGTCGAAGGTCACGCGGCGGCGCACGACCTCGCGACGGTGCGCAACGAAGAGCTCCAACGCCTCCTGCAGGTTGAGCAGACGCGGCTGCAGTCCCCCATCGAGGGCGATCATGTTGTAGCCGAAACTGGTCTGCAGATCGGTGTGCTTGAAGAGCTGGTTTAAGACCTTCTGGGGATAACTGTCTTTCTTCAGTTCCACGATGATGCGGATCCCCGTGCGGTCGGATTCGTCGCGGATGTCGGAAATGCCGTCGATAGCCTTTTCCTGCACCAGACGCGCCATCTTCTCGATCATCGTGGACTTGTTCACCTGGTAGGGAATCTCGGAAACGCGGATCACGTAGCGGCCCTTCACCTCCTCAATCTGCGCCTTGGCGCGCACCACGATGGATCCCCGGCCCGTCAGGTACGCCTGCTTGATCGCCTCTTTGTTGTAGACGATGCCCCCCGTGGGAAAATCCGGCCCCTGCACGAACTCGAGCAGCTCCTCCACGGTCGCATCCGGATGATCCATCAGGTGCACGGAGGCATCGACCAGCTCACCCAGATGATGCGGCGGAATATTGGTCGCCATGCCCACGGCGATACCGACGGTTCCATTGAGGAGGAGGTGCGGCAGCTTGGCCGGCATCACCATCGGCTCCTTGCGTGTTGCATCGTAGTTCGGCATGAAATTGACCGTGTCCTTGTCGATGTCCTGCAGAAGCTCATCGGCAAACCGCGCCATTTTGGCCTCGGTGTAGCGCATGGCGGCGGCTCCGTCCCCGTCAATGGAACCGAAGTTCCCCTGCCCGTGGATCGTGGGGTAGCGCATGGAGAAATCCTGCGCCATGCGCACGAGCGCCTCGTACACGGCACTGTCGCCGTGCGGGTGGTACTTACCCAGAACATCTCCGACGACGAGGGCGCACTTGCGGAACTTGGCGGTCGATTTGAGGCCGAGCTCGTTCATGGCGTACAGGATGCGACGGTGCACGGGCTTGAGTCCGTCACGGGCATCCGGCAGGGCGCGCGAGACGATGACGCTCATCGCGTAATCCAGATAGCTCGCTTCCATCTCCGTCACGATCGGCCGCGGCGCGATCTTGCCGATCTTGGCTAGCTCATCGGCACCGAGGACGGGCAATCCGTGGTTCTGCGCGACAGGCGCGGTTTCGGGTACCTTCTCGGACGACGCTTCTTTCTTTTCCGCTTTGTCATTCTTCTCGTTCTTCTCCGGTCCGGTGGGTTTATCGGGCTTCTTGGGCATGGGAAATCAGAAAGGTGATGATCGGATGGATGATACAGATTTTTTCGACGGAAAAAAGTCCCTCATCTTCATTTGATAGGTGAAATCCATGAAGTATTTCTCCCGGGATCAAAGCAACGCCCCTGCCATAATGATGGCGTCAAAGACAAGAATGTATAGTAGAACAATATTACCAAGAAATGCAAAACTGCTGATCGCAACAAGAGTAGCGAGCTTGCCCGTTTTCACCCTATTCAATAAGTTAGGAATAACGAAGTACAGCAAGAGAAAAATAATCGGACTCGCGAGAAAATAAATCGTAAACCAATGCTGATTGATCGCCGAAACCAGACAATGGGGCAATGGCTTCTCATACATATATTTAGCGATCGCTAAAGGATCAGTCATGGACGAAGGGTAGTCAGGAGTAAGTCGATCCTGAACACGGCAAATGGACTCAACAACGTCCCACCCAGAAGATCCGGCTATCAAAAATACGATAGTACCAAAAAAAGCAGGGAGGGAGAGATAGAACCCCACTTGCGATGGGAACGGATAATTGCCTCCTTTCTTCAACATCTTTGCCAAGTAGTCCGAGTATAACTCTCGCAAGCCTCATCGGCTATAGTAGATATGAGGAAGTTTGAGAAAGTGCTCCTCCAAAACCTCTCTAACCTCCCTTCCGATGCTCTCCATCGTCTCCACCCCTATAGGCAACTTGGGTGACATCACCCTTCGCGCACTCGAAACGCTGAAGAAGTGTGATGCCATCGTCTGTGAAGACACGCGGGTCACCGGTCAGCTCCTGCAATTACTGGGACTTCCCAAGAAAGAACTCCTGAGCTGTCACGGATACAGCGATCCGAGGAAGGTGGAGGACATCGTGCGCAAACTGATGGAAGGTCGACACATCGTTCTCGTGAGCGATGCCGGCACTCCGGGGATCTCGGACCCCGGATACGCCTTGGTCTCACGAGCCCGTTCAGAAAAAATTCCGATTGAAGTGATCCCGGGAGCGGCAGCGTTCCTGGCCGCTCTGAGCGCCAGCGGCCTGCCGATTAACCGCTTCGTGTATTTGGGCTTTCTCCCCCTCAAGAAAGGACGACAAGCGCTGCTCCATTCCTTAAAGGATGAAGAACGAACCATCGTGTTCTACGAATCTGTCCATCGCATCGAAAAAACACTGCGCGAACTGGCCGAAGCGCTGCAATCGCAGCCGGACCGACCCGTCGTGATCGCGCGGGAACTCACAAAGATGCATGAAGAAATCATCACAACGACCGCCGCCGGACTCCCCGCTGCAACACAGGCACTCATCAAAAAGGGAGAGTTCGTGATCGTTGTCGGGCCATCCTAAATGCGGGCAAGCCCGCTTGAAGAAGCGCGGCGACGCGCGGGTCTCGCGGGTTCCCATGCTGCCCGCCCGATCCGTACCATCGGTACGGGCGGGGAGCCGCATCATTGAATGGAAAAGAGAGGACATGAGAGAAAAACCGCAGGTTTGTCTCTCATGCATAAAAAATTGGAGGAAGACGCCGTGTCCTCCTCCCCGATCAGGAAGAATCGTCATCGCTCCAGAGCCCCGCGAGATGCCCAAGAATGAACATGAGCAGAAGCGTCCCGCAGAAACCACCGCACCACGCAAACACGTGGCGCCAGTAATTCATATGCTGGAAGACAACGAAGCCTAAGACAACGACTGCCACTCCCTCGCCAAACATCAGGAGGCAGCCATTGAAACAACCGGCTTCCGTATGTTCCCAGAACGATTTGCGCTGGAGCTCGTAGAAACCCAAGCCCGCGAGAAACCCTGCGAGCAGGAGGAAGAGGTAACCCATGAGAGTCCCTCCTTTCTTTGAGCAAAAACGATTTAAAGGAACGACCTGAACGGAAAGGTTATGATCGCGCTCTTCGACACATCCGTCAAAGAATTCTCCCACTCAAAATGGACGGGAGCCTGAGGCTCCCGTCCGTCCTGATCCCGACATCACCGAGAAATATTGTCCTTCTCCGGCTTCGGCTTGGATCGCCACCGATCGTGGAGAAACGAGTGGCAAAGAACTATGAGCACCAACGCTTGCACAGACTTTCGCACAGCCAACGTGTCATCAACGCCAAAAGCGAAGACTGCGACCAGTATGCCAAGGCCTGCCAGAGTCGTACTCCATGCGTTGACGCGCGTTTCGGACAGCGCTTCGTCGCGTCTTCGGTAACTGCTGGTGAGCAAAATCACCCCCAGAAGTAAAAAAAAGGTCGGTACAAACATAGACACCTCCTTTCCGCTCGGCGACGATACCAAGGACCAGTAAAAGATCCTCGTCGCCATGCACCGGACTGTCAAGACGCGTGGGCGACAGAATGCTAAGTTGCAGTCCTCTGCACGACACAAACACGCATTTTCATGTGTAAAGAACTGTGCAGCACTGGCCGGTCTCTTTCTGCTACAATCCCACCCTATGATCGCCCACCTCCACGGAACCGTGACACGGCACCGCCCCGGAGAAGTCACGATGGACGTGAACGGAGTGGGCTACCGTGTCGCTGTGCCCCTGGATGCCTGGGAGCAACTGGAAGAAGGTGCCATGACGAAGCTGTGGATTTCGACGTTCGTGCGCGAGGATCGCTTCGACCTCTTTGGATTTCTTCTGCCGCAGAGCCGGACTCTCTTCGAGGAACTGCTGAATATTCCGGGCATCGGACCACGCACGGCGCTCGAAATCTGCAGTGTGCCCCGAAGCCTCATCGGCATGGCCATCCGTGAACAGGATTCCTCGCCGCTCACCGCCATCAAAGGAGTGGGCAAGAAAACAGCCGAGAAGCTTCTGCTCGAGCTGAAATCCCTCTCAGAGAAACTGCCTGCGCTCTTCGAGGAAACCGGATCTCCCTCTGCACACCCGTCCCTTGATCCTGATGCAGTCGCCGCACTCGAAACACTGGGCTACGATGCCCCGACGATCATGCACGCCCTCCAATCCCTGACTCCCGATCTCGCAACAACCGAAGAGCGCGTCGCTGCCGCGCTCCGTTCCCTCTAATCCTCACCCTCATGCTCGACCTCTCCGTCACGCAGGCACTCGCCAAAGCCATCACCCCCTCGTTCGGCGTGCCCGATCAGGAGCTGAGCGCGCTGCGGACCGGCGTGCGGCGGTACGTACAGGAATGGCTGAAGGAACGCGAGAAAGGACAGCACGTCTGGTCCATGGCCCCCTATGACAAAGAGACACTGGAATCCGTGAAAGAAATGGCCATCTGGGCCAAGGCTGAACGCATTCGCACCGTCGTCTGGATCGGCATCGGTGGGTCGGGCCTCGGCCCGCGGGTGATGCAGGAAGTGTTTGAAACACCCGAAACCGTCGAGTTCATCGTGCTCGACTCCATCGATCCCTCCTTCGTCGAAACCGTCCTCAAGATCGTCGACTGGCGCACCGCACTTCTGGTCGTAGCCAGTAAATCGGGATCCACACTGGAGCCGATGAGTCTGTTCTTCACCTGTTACGAAAGAATGAAAACGGCACGCGGAAACAACGCGGCGCGGTACACCGTCGCCATCACCGATCCCTTCGGCGGACCTCTGCGCAGTTTCTGTCTCGACGAAGACATCCGCATGTTCACGATCCCGGCGGACATCGGCGGGCGCTTCTCCATTTTCACGCCCGTGGGCCTGCTGCCCCTGGCCCTGCTCGACGCCAATGTCGCGAGCTTCGTCCGTGGTGCGAAAGAGATGGATACGCTCTGCCAGAACACCTCGATTGATGAGAACCCCGCGACGCTGCTCGCGGCGGTCCAGTACCTCTTAGACCTCAAACGCGGGTACGACATCCGCGTCGTCATGCCCTACAGCGCGCGCCTCGCCTCCATCGCCCGCTTCGACCAGCAGCTCATCGCCGAGAGCCTGGGCAAGACCGAGACCAAGAATCCCATTCCCGTCGCCGCCATCGGGACACAGGATCAGCACTCGCTCCTGCAGCAGTGGATGGCGGGTCCGCGGACCCAGTGGCACCTCTTCATCCGCGAAGAGGAGAAGCCCCGCGTTCACCTGCCCGAGCACCTGCCCGAGTCGTTCGCATACCTGCAGGGTAAAACGCTCGGCCAGCTGCTCGATGCCTGCTATACCGGAACCACCACCGCCCTCACCGCCGCCAAGCGGCCGCACGCCACCATCACGCTTCCACGCCTCGATGAGCGTCATCTGGGGCAACTCTTCTTCCTGCTGCTCGCTGAGGTGATCTTCCTCGGCAAGCTCTACCGATTGGATCCCTACGGGCAACCGGCCGTGGAGATCGGAAAGAAAATCACGAAAGACATCCTCTCGAAGGGCAAAACAGAAGAATGAAATACGTCTTTACCCGTGACACGGAGCACGGTGTGCGATATCCTTTCTCTACTCAATTCCGTCCCCCACTCTTCATGTCCCAAGCCGTCACCGACTCCAGTTTCGAAACCGAAGTGCTCGGATCATCCGTTCCCGTGCTCGTGGATTTCTGGGCGCCGTGGTGCGGACCGTGCAAGATGATGGGACCGATCGTGGATGAGCTTGCCGCGGAGTACGAAGGCAAAGCCAAAATTGTGAAAGTGAACGTGGACGAGAATCCGGAGACGCCCGGCAAGTTCAATATCATGAGCATTCCCACCTTCATCATCTTCAAGGGCGGCCAACCCGTGTCCTCGTTCATCGGCGCCAAGCCCAAGGAGAGCGTGAAGCAGGAACTGGATCGTGCCATTGCTTAACCCTGTCGAGCTTCCTCGCCCTCATCGGCATTGCAGGCTCCATCGCACTCATTGTCTATCGCGAGCGCGTAGGGGAAATGCTCGGCGCTGCAGACTGGATGGACTACGTCGGCGGCGTCTACAACCTGGTCATCATCACCGCCGTCTTCATCTTCTTCTTCTCCGTGGCGACGCTCACGGGGACGCTCGACTTTTTCCTCACGCCCGTCCGCATGCTGCTGCCGCAGGCACAGCCAGACACCACGTTGGACATGCCGTTTTGATAGAAAATAAGTGAGGTCCAAGGGAAGACACTCACTCTTAAGCCATTCTCTTCGCACTGCTGCATCGGGTGACACAACCGGTGCGAGTGTTGACCTGAATGGTCAAAGATGTCCCTTGCCGCAGAGAATGGACCGGCATTCTGCCGGAAGGGAAAAGCCGGCGGAACCGAAAAGGACAGATTTTTGAACACGATGGACCTGTCATGTCGGAGACTCTTGCGCTACCATGCGTCGCAATGGGGCTGTAGCTCAGTTGGTAGAGCACCTGCTTTGCAAGCAGGGGGTCAGGAGTTCGAATCTCCTCAGCTCCACCATTCGACTCGCCCCGCATGTGCGGGACTCGCTCATGGTAAACCATTCTGCTTCCTTTGCTCGAGTGGTCTATTTCAACAAGTAGCCAAGCGAGGCGAATGACCCTGAGCGAACGAGCACAGCGAGTGAGTCGAAGGGCCAATTGCGATATACTCATCCGCTATGCCTTGGTTTGTGTACATCGCAAAGGCAAGAACTGGAAGGTTCTACGTTGGCATCACGACGAACCCTCAGGAGAGAATTACGAAGCACAATGCAGGCATGGGATCTCGCTTCGCCATCCACCAGGGACCGTTCCAGCTCGCTTATTTCTCACTTCCTTTCCAGAGCAAATCGGCTGCGCGAGTACGGGAGATGCAGATCAAGAAGTGGAGCAGGGCGAAGAAGCAGAAATTGATCACGGGAGAATGGAAGTGACTCGGCATCCGGCATTGTTGTCCTTACGTGCGCGTCCAAAGCGACCCGCCAAGTCGCTAATGTCATTCAATGAGTTCAATAGGAACATCATCCATTGCTCCTCGAATTAACTTTCTTTCTTTGCCAACACGAACTATTCGATCTCTTTGCTCGTTAGAAATTCCGTCAATAATGATGGCACCCATATTCGGACACTCAGTGATTGATCGATCATCTATTCCTGTTAAAACATCTGACAATTGTCTCCTGCACTCTTGAATATGCTGCGTATTTCGATTTGTTAATTCGATTCTTCTCTGAAGCTCTTCCTCTGATCCGCGCGTCATCGGAGTTCGAAGTCCCCGCGGGATATCAGCTTCCATCATTGATAATATTATTCTTACCATAGAGTGGAATACTCTACTCCAACTTAAAGTAAATCAAGTCCTTGTATCTGTGCATACTCCCGACCCGAGAGGTCTGTGCCACCTTGGAAAGTGGACATCAAAGACAAGCAAAATATCCCTCAAAAAATGGCTCCAGACTGGAGTGCTCCACCACACTCCGCCCCGCTTCCGCAGGGCTTCGCGTTGCGAGACAGTGCAAACCAAACTCGACATCGTCTTCCTCGCGATTTTCGCAAGAGAATGGTGAAATCTCCCAATGGGGCACTATCTCTTCGATCAAATTCTTGATGAGAAAAAGCCAACCGTTATCATATGCGCTCTTTCCCCCCTCCTCTCGATGGTAGGAAAACGACTCGAAGGTCCGGCATTCAACGAATGGATGTATCGCAAAGTGACCAAGCCGCTTGTGGAACTTGGAACCGGAACCAATGGGACAGGAGCATTCTT
>Ga0172377_10004777_pt1 | contig 13904 bp, 12 predicted proteins | sample Pumphouse3metaG_FD_119749 | JGI IMG/M metagenome (GOLD analysis project Ga0172377, IMG submission 119749) | Leachate microbial communities from a municipal landfill in Southern Ontario, Canada - Pumphouse #3 metaG | ecosystem: Engineered > Solid waste > Landfill > Unclassified | place: Canada... | reverse complement strand
CTACGGCAGTTCTTCGTGTTGTCAGCGGAAACCACTATGTAAGTGATGTATTGGTAGGAGCGGCGATAGGATCGGCGCTTGGCTTTGCGGGTCCCTATCTGACTTCCTTGCTGTTCAAGGACAAGGAGAATTCTCCCCAGCTCTACATCGGACCTACTGTCGTGGCGATGAGGGTGGAAATGTAGCAAAAAAAATCAGGCTCTTGTAAAAAAGCCTGATTTTTTCTTTGAGTGTTCAGAACCCTATTCTTCGTGTTTGATATGTGCAAGGAATTCTTCAAATCCATTTTCTTCATTCTGGACTTCATAGTCCATCAATGGATAGTGTTCCATGACGAAGTCTATGTCCTTGTCCCCACGTCCTGAGAGATTGACCAGGATTTTACTCTCTTTCGGGAGCTTCTGTGCCAATTTTATGGCATAGGCTACAGCGTGAGAGGATTCAAGTGCAGGGATGATGCCTTCCATTCTGCTCAAGCCGTAGAAAGCTTCAACTGCTTCCCTGTCAGTGGCGCTTTTGTAGTTGACCCTCTTGATGGTCTTGAGGTAACTGTGCTGCGGTCCCACCCCAGGATAATCCAACCCACTGGCGATGGAGTAGACAGGAAGAGCTTCTCCCTTTTCATCTTGCAACAGATAACTCTTGAAGCCATGAAGGATTCCAACGCTTCCTTTGGTCAGGGTTGCTGCATGGTCTTTGGTATCCAGGCCTCGTCCTGCAGGTTCTACCCCGTACAAGGGAACTTCATCCTCAAGAAATGCACTGAATATACCCATTGCATTGGATCCTCCACCTACGCAGGCAACGATTGCATCAGGGAGGTTTCCCGTCATCTCTACAAACTGTTTTTTTGCCTCAACGCCCACGATGCTTTGGAAATCGCGGACCATCATGGGGAAGGGATGAGGTCCCACAACAGAGCCGATGCAATAAATCTGTGTAATCGGATCTTGCAGGTATGCTTCAAAAGCAGCGTCAACCGCATCTTTCAACGTTTGCGTGCCTCTTGTCACCTCGACGACAGTGGCGCCCAATATTTTCATTCTGCTTACATTGGGAGATTCTTTTCGTATGTCGACACTTCCCATGTAGATATCACATTCCAGACCAAGTAGGGCAGCTGCAGTTGCAAGAGCCACACCATGTTGTCCTGCTCCTGTCTCGGCGATTACTTTCTTTTTCCCCATCTTCTTTGCAAGGAGGACTTCCCCGATGCAGTGGTTGATCTTATGAGCTCCCGTGTGGTTGAGATCCTCTCTCTTAAGGTAAATCTGTGCACCACCGACAGCTTCAGAAAGGCGTTTTGCATGGTATACAGGAGAAGGGCGTCCAACATAGTATTTCAATAGATCACCAAGCTCTTGGAGGAAGACAGGGTCTTTCACGATATCGTGATACGCCTTGGTTACTTCATCCATGACTTCTTGTAGCTGGGGAGGAATGAAGGCTCCTCCAAATTCTCCGAAATATCCCTTTTCGTCCGGTAGGTTCGTGGTATTGATTTCTTTTGTAATTGCGTTTTGCATGTGGTACCTCTTGTATTGAGGGAATGTTACTATAAATAGAAACATATTGTCAAGTAAAAATCTTCTTTTTATTTAATTGGCGACCTTGGAATCATTGGGTCTTCCTTCTTAGCACAACTATTTGACGTAATGAGAACCTCATTGTACGATGAGCTCCTGAAATACATCAAGGATAGGTATCATGAAAGAATTTCTTGTCCCCTCTGTACAGGCCATACTTCGCTATCATGATTTTCCTGGAAAGGGAAATCCCATCCTCTTCATCCATGGTCTTGGATGTGCGGGATCCTTTGATTATCCAGAGGTGATGGCACAACATGAACTGAACAAATTCCATTGCATTGCCGTCGATCTGTTTGGATCAGGGTATAGTGATCATCCAGAAGCGTTCGGGTATTCAGTTGAAGACCATGCATGGTGTCTCCAACAATTAGCGGCTTCTCTTCATTGGAATTCCTATTCCATTTTTGGCCATAGTCTGGGAGGGGCAATCGCCCTGTCGCTAGCCAATCTGGATAGGGAGAAAGTCGCTTCCCTTATTCTCAGTGAAGCGAATCTCGATGCAAGCCAGGATGGTTCTACCAGTAAATATATTGCAGATCAGCAAATGCAATCTTTTATCAAGACAGGTTTCACTCAATTGGTTGAAGAGAGCAAGAACTCGGGAAACACCTTTTGGGCATCTACTCTGTCACATTGGTCACCGAAAGCAGCGTATCTCATCTCGAAATCGGCAGCAGAAGGGGTCATTCCTTCATGGAGAGAGGTACTGTATTCCCTTTCCTGTAAAAAAGCCTTCATCTTTGGTGAAAGATCTCTTCCGAATCCAGAGTATCAAGAGCTTTCTTTTCAAGGGATAACCCTTGAGGTTGTCAGGAATGCAGGACATTCAATGGCTTGGGAGAATCCCCAAGGATTGGCCCAAGCCATTGCAAAAGCTCTGGTATAAGCATAGTTTTTTCTTGCTAGGTAGCATGGTCACTTCTGAAAACCCGTTCAAGATAACGACACATCTCCGTACAAAAAGTCAAGCGAGGCACCTCCTCTTCTTGGATACTTGGGTATACACCAATTCACAGGCGAGAAGAAGTGATGTTTCTTTTTTATTTGTAGTTTGAGAAAAAAGAAAAGCCTACAACATGGAATACCGTTGTAGGCTTTCGTTCAGTCCTTTGGTATTAGATACCCAAAGTCTTTTTCAATGCATCGATGTCGCGAACACCGACTGCCTTGTTGACTACCTTTCCGTCTTTGTAAAACAAAAGGGTTGGGATGGACTGTACACCGAAGGTTGCTGCAAGTTCGCCTTCTTCGTCTACGTTCACCTTGCAGATTTTTGCCTTGTCTGCAGAAATATCTTTATCGAGCTGTTCAAGGATGGTTCCCTGCATTCTGCAAGGGCCACACCAGGTTGCCCAGAAATCGACTACGACAGGGACGGTACTTTTCAGTACTTCAGCTTCATATGTGCTCTTTGTTACGTGTTTGATCATGTTTCATCTCCTCATATTTATACAATACTCATTGATTTTCTTATCGTACAGTAAAAATACAAAATATGATTGCTAATGGCAACTACTTTTTTGGAAATATTTATTTTCTTCAGGATTCTCAACGCATTGAACGAAGCAATTGCTTGTCATCTTCTGATACTCGGAAAGACTCGATGCACTTCTGAATGGCCTTTTTTCTCACTTTTTCTGAAAGCACCCCCTTTTCAAGGTAGGGAAGGGTGAGGTCACGATATTTTGCAAAGGATGTAGCATACGCCCAACCCAAACCCATGATGACATAGTAATGATCATTGTCAATGGTACTCAGCAAATGCAGGACCTGTTCCACATACTCATCGATGAGGTACCAGCTCATCATGGTGATGGTGGCAAAGCGGATATCCCAAGGATGTGAAGAATCGAGATATCCTATGACAAAAGGCCAGTACGCCTGGGGTTGTTTCCTGCAGGCGACAAAGGAAGAACAGAGCGTATCATTGGTGGCCCAACTGTCATTATACGGAAGCAGTTTTTGAAGATACGCTATGGTGGTTTTTTCATCGAGCTTCAACAAGCCGAATACTTTATACATGAGAACCACTTCGTCATAGGTAACCGATGGGTAGAGGAGAAAATCATCAATTGCATGAAAACCCTCTTCTCTTGCCAGCTCTTTTGCAAGAGCGGCAAGAACAGGAGTACGGGTACCTAGGATTTCGCGTTCAGATACTTTGAGCTTCCGCCCAAACTCAACAGCCTTCCTGTCTCCGCCTTCTGTCATTTTTCCCAAGAGGGTTTTTTGAATCATAAGCCCATCCGTTTTATGAATCGCATTAGGTTGTCAATGGTTTTTTCCATATCAAGTGTAGCACGTTTTTTTGCTATCTTGAAGTCGACTGCAAGACGATTGATGGAGAAAATAGCACTGACACCTTCTTCGTAGGCTCCTTCCACATCATCTCCGATGTCACCCACTACTGCGATTACCGGAACATTTGCCTTTTTGGCTCTTCTTGAGACGCCGATGACCACTTTACCCCGTAAGGATTGTCCATCGATCTTGCCTTCTCCGGTGAGCACCAAGTCAGCTTTCTTGAGCAGCGTATCGAAGTTCACTGTTTCAAGAACGGTTTCGATGCCCATTTGCAGACGGGAACCAAAAAATGCCGCCATACCGCCACCCATGCCGCCAGCTGCCCCAGAACCAGGAATTTCCTGGACATCAAGATTACAATCGCGCTTGATGACTTTGGCAAGGCTTTCCATGTTTGCATTCAGGACGCTGACCATTTCAGGGGTTGCTCCTTTTTGCGGCCCAAAAATATAGGCTGCCCCATGGAGGCCGTAAAAGGGGTTGTCGATATCACACATGGTGGTGATGGTGACGTTCTTGAACACAGGATCGAGTGTGGAAGTGTCGATGAGGGCAACCTCTCCAAGGGTTCCTCCCGTAGGGATGAAAGCCTTTCCTGCCTTGTTCTTGAATATGACACCACAAGCTGCGGCAGCTCCACATCCTCCATCGTTGGTGGCACTTCCACCGAGACCTACGATGATGGTGGTGCAACCGTTCTTGGCTGCATCGAGCATCAGTTCTCCGACTCCGAATGTTGTGGTCTTATCAGGGTGCAGCTCATCTCCCACCAAGGGAAGTCCTGCGCAGGCTGCCATTTCAATGATGGCAGTAGTGCCTTTGACGATTCCATAAAAGCTTTCCATAGGTTGGCCAAAGGGCCCTTCGACAGTGACTGTTTTCTTTTCACCCCCCAAAGCTTGCAAAAAAGCATCAACGCTGCCCTCGCCACCATCGGCAACAGGTATGCTGGTAACATCCGCTTCCGGATAGTGTTGTTTGATGGCTTTATCCATAATTGCACAAATCTGTTCAGAACTCATGGTTCCTTTAAACGAATCGGGGATCAACAAAACATTCTTCATTTTCGGCTCCTAAAGGTACCGGAGGCTTTCGCCTCCGGCATTTTGGATATCTTATAGTAAAAACAAAGATAAAATCCAGATGAATATCATGCAACTTATTCCTTGGAGAAGCGTAACCATGGTTTGTGTCTTATAGCCATCTTCCGGTTTCATCTTTCCAAAGTTGGTGACAACCCAGAAATAACTGTCGTTGGCATGGGACACTGTCATTGCACCTGCTCCAATTGCCATGACTGTCAGTACAGCGGCCATGGGGGAAGTGAGTCCGAGAGCACTCATCATGGAACCGCTCTCTACAAAACTACCCATGATTCCAGCGGTCGTCGTGATGGCGACAGTGGAAGAACCTTGGGCTGTCTTGAGAATGGCGGAAATGAGGAACGGAAAGAAAATTCCAACCATGCTCAAAGCGGCGGCATTCTCTTTCATGTAACCTACAAAGCCTGCACTGGAAATAACCTTGCCTAAAACACCGCCTGCTGCAGTGATGAACAGGATGGGGCCGACAATCTTCAATGTGTCGGTGGTCATGTTGTTGAACTCTTTCAAAAGGCTCTTTTGGGAGAGCAGGATGATACCGAAAAGCAATCCTATGGTAAGAGCGATGATGGGGGTACCGATGAATGTACACAAGGCACCAAGATTTCCAGCCCACTTCAGCGCACTGGAGAGAGAACCGAGGGCCATGCAAAGAATTGGAACGAGAATGGGGGCAAGAGCCATGAATCCGTTGGGAAGATCGCCAAAACTCTTCAACAGCTCTTCGTAGTCCTGGGAGTCGAGATCTTCACCGGTCTCATCCGAACTCTTGACTCGCTTGCCAATGTAGTTTGCATAGAAGTAGGCGATGACCAAAGACGGAATGGAAATTACGGTACCCATGAGGATTACCATGAAAAGGTTGTTTCCGATGCCCAAGGTTCCTGCTGCTGCAATGGGACCTGGGGTAGGAGGGATCAACACATGCGAAGTATATAGACCTGCAGAGAGCGCAACGGTCATGGCTACTGACGAAAACTGGGTTTTCTTTCTCAGGGCTTTTCTGATCGGATCGAGAATGACAAATCCACTGTCACAGAAAACAGGGATCGATACCACCCAACCCATGATTTCCATGGCAAGTTGCGGGTGCTTCTGACCGACGAGCCGAACAACCATTTCAGCAAGCTTGAGTGCGGCCCCCGTCTTCTCCAGGATGGTTCCTATCAAGGCACCAAGGATGATGACGATACCGATACTGCTGAAAATACCGCTGAATCCAGATCCTATGGTTCCTGGGATATCCTTGAGCGGTATTCCAACCACAATTGCCAACAACAGGGAAATCCCCATGAGGGCTAGAAAGGGATTCACGTTCCATTTGGAAATAGCGACGATCATGATTGCAATGGCAATGATGAACGTAATGATGAGAGCGACTCCAGACATATGTGACCTCCTTAGAAATTCTAGCCCAGTATATCACAGGTTTTATTTGGCAGGAGGAAATTCTATGATGGGGAATCAGTGTTTCCAAAAGGATTTAGTAAAGAGTGCATACACGGTGAAGAGCTCCAGTCTTCCCACCAGCATCAGAAAGGAACACACCCATTTGATCCAAGCTGGGAAGAAAGCGAAATTTCCTGTAGGGCCCACTTCCCCAAACCCGATGCCGATGTTTCCCAGACAAAGAAAAGAAGCAGCAAAACTGGTCAACATATCTGTACCGCTGAGGGAGATGATGACCGAGCCAATCAGTCCTGTGGCGATATAGACACCTACAAAGGTGGAGATGGAAAGTAGGATGTCATTCGACATGGATATCTGTCCCACTCTCACTCTGAAAATGCCTTTTGGATGAATTCGTTGGCTAATTGTGGATTTGCTCATTTTCATGAGGGTCGCCACACGGATCACCTTGATGCCTCCTCCCGCTGATCCTGCACAGCCTCCTACAAAGAAGAGCAAAAGCAACAATACCTGTGAGAACGTAGGCCAATAGAGATAGTCAGCAGTGGCAAATCCAGTGGTGGTGAGAATGGATGCGCTTTGAAAGGCGCTGTAGCGCAACGAGCGCCAAAAGGTTTCGAAGGTATTGTTAAACGTCAGGCTCAGCGCTGAGAAGAGCGAAACGATTCCCCATATGCCCAAGTAAACCCGTAGCTCCCCATCTTTGAGGACCGAGTGTATCTTACCTGAAAAGGCTTTGTAATAGAGGGCGAAGTTTGCCCCGGCAATCATCATGAATACCGTCACTACGATATCCACATAGGCGCTGCTGAAGGTTCCTATTGAAGCATTCTTTACACAGAAGCCTGCTGCAGCCATGGTCGAGAAGGTGACCGTCACTGCATCATAGAGGGAGAGCCCCCCGAATCGAAGCATGATGGTTTCAAGCAGGGAAAAGAGAATGTAGATGGACCAGAGGATCAGTGCCGTGTTTTTTATCTTGGGAGTGAGTTTGTCCTTGGTGGGCCCTACCGATTCTGCACCTACCAGTAATGTTCCGCTGACACCTAAGGCTGGCAGCAGCGCTACGAAAAGAACAACGATTCCCATTCCTCCCAACCAGTTGGTTTCTGAACGCCAAAAGAGGATGGATTTGGGAAGGCTCTCTATTTCTGTAAGAACGGTTGCTCCGGTTGTTGTGAACCCACTCATGACTTCAAAGAAAGCGCTGCTGTAATCGACATAGGCTCCGCTTGCAAGCAAAGGAATGGCGCTGAAGGCCGTTGCCATGATCCATGTCATGGTAACGAACATATAGCCGTCACGAGAGGAAAGATGATGGTTCTCGGTTCTCCTGGTGAAAAACAGGATGGGGAGGCAGAAGAGCAGCATGCAGGCATATGCAAGCAAGAAAGCTTGTTGTGCTTGGGTTTCTTTGAAGTGAAACGATAAGATGGTGGGAATGCCCATCAGGATTCCGAGAAACAGTTGTATGAATGCAAGCAGTCTGAAGTCTTGTTTCCAGTTTATCATGACCTATCCTGACTGAAGATTTTTTGGATGAATTCAGCAGACTCGTGCATGACTGAAACCAGTACGGTATCACCTTCCATCAATCGGGAATTTCCACTGGGAATGTAGCTTTTTCCTTCCTTGTTGGTCAGTCCCGCTACAATGGCTTTCTTTTTCATGTTGATTTCACTGAGTTGCTTTCCACACACTTGGCTGGCACCATCAATGGTGAATTCATAGACCTCGAGCTGTTCATTGAACAGCGTATGCAAGCTAGCTACATTGCTTCCCCTAAGGTATCGAAGCAAGGACTCCACCGTTGTATCGGTGATGGAGATGACGACATCTATGTCAAGGTAGGAAGCCAGTCTGGTGTAGTTGTTGTTCTGTTTGATCAGCGTCATCGATCGGGAAATTCCGATGCGTTTTGCATAGGATGCGGTGATGATGTTCAATTCATCGTTGTCGGTAAGGGCTAAAAGCAAGTCATAGCTTCCCAGCTGTTCTTCTTGCATGGTGTCTTCATCGGTGATATCGGCCTTGATGACAAGAATTTCTGGAAAGCGTTCAGAGAAAGCATTGCAGACTTCTGCATCCTGATCAACGACGGTTATTTTGGAGCGCATGGAAGGACTCATCCGGTTCAGCAAGGCCCTGGTTATTTTGCTTGCTCCCACAAGGACGATTTTTGAAGGTTTTTTCTGAAGCTTTCCGACCGTCTTGAGAATGTCGGTCACTTCATCAGACTCTGCAACAATGGAGAGGGTGTCCTTTGCTTCTATGACAGTGGAACCGGAGGGAACCAAGGCCAGTCCTCTTCGACTGATGCCTGCTATGACAAAGTCTGCTTTGAGTTTGCTGCGCATGTCCATGACGGATGTTTCAATGTAAGGAGAGAGGGGTTCAATATAAAAATTATAGAGCAAGAGTTTGGTATTGCTGAATCCCAAGACATTGCTATATATACCTTGGTCAATGACGTTATAGATATAACGAGCTGCTTCTGCATTCGGGTTGATGATGTAATCGATGCCCAGCAGACCTTCTTTCAGGCCGTTGGTTCCCGTATAGACCAGACTTCTGATGGCAGTCACTGTTTTTGTATTGGGAAAGGAGCTCGAGACAATGCCACAGGAGACAAGGTTGATCTCGTCGCTATTGGTTACTGCAATGAACGCTTCGGCAGTTTCACAACCGGCTTCAATGAGTTTGGCAATGTCGGTGCCATTTCCCAAGATGCCAAGACAGTCAAGTTTTGCAACTGCAGCTTCAACTCGTTCATGGGTGTTGTCGATGATGACTACATCCTTGTGTTCTTCAATGAGGTGTTTGGCAAGTCCAAGCCCTCGTCTTCCTGCTCCGAGGATTACGATTTTCTTACTCGTATGCAAACTCCTTTTTCAAAATCCATTCAAGTTGGAGGGCTTTCTCCAATATTTAAAGGTGTACTTTGAACGAAATATCATTTGGTTCTATAAAAATCAAGCATACCAGAAAGTATCATTTTTAGAAAGTGCCTGATGTTTTATCAAAAACATGTAAATACATTTGTTTTATATGGAACAAGTTAGATAAATGCAATAAACTTTTTCACATCTAGTTGACAAGAAATCCCAATTACCCTATTCTTGGTAAGAAATTCGACGCAGGGTGGAGCAGTTGGCAGCTCGTCGGGCTCATAACCCGAAGGTCGTAGGTCCGAGTCCTACCCCTGCTAAATTTTTGGTCTGATGAATGGACTACCGAATGTACAAAGGTGCACGGTAGGACGGTGATTCCTGATTCTACCAAGTTCTGGCAACTTGTTGAGGCGATAATGATCGCACGGCGGGTTGCCTTTCTTTTTGCCCTGACAACATGAATGAAACGGTTCATGAGATTTTCTTGTGGGATTTCTCCCAATCCTCTTTCGTCTTCATTCGTTTCTCAATAGCAGCTTTGATTGACCTGTTCATTGGATTCACCTTTCATACTTTTCTCATCGCAGCCTGACATCTTGTTTATACTTCTCTTTCATCCTCAACACATCCAATAGTTTTGGGAGGATGTAATCATGAAGAAGACTCTCACTGTCCTATGTGCCTTGCTTTTGACTACCGTAGCACTATTTGCAAATGGAACTGCTGAACAAAAGAGCAGTTTGCAAGTTGTCAAACCGATTGAAATCACTTTTTGGCATTCACTTGGTGACGCTGCCCGCTCAGGCTGGATTCAGCAAAGGGTGGATGACTTCAATGCATCACAAAAAAAATACCATGTGACCCAAGAAGCGAAGGGAAGCTACCGTGATACACTTCAGGCAGCCGTCCTTGCCGATAAACAAGGCAATGCCCCCAGCCTGGTGCATGTTTTTGAAGTTGGCAGCCAGCTTGCCTTCGATACCAACATATTCATGCCTGTTGGGAACATTGGGTCCTTTGATACCAGTGATTATATCAAGCCAGTGCTCAACTACTATACGATCAATGGTACCGTGAACTCCATTCCTTTCAACAGTTCTTCACCTGTCTTATACATCAACGTGGATAAGCTTGTTGCAGCGGGCTACAGTGCCGATTATGTTCCAGAAACCTTTGAAGACATGATCAAGGTCGTCGAGACGGCAAGGGAAAAAAAAGTTGCTGATGCAAACATCTCCTTCGCCTTGCATGGCTGGTATTTTGAACAGTGGATGGCAGAGCAGGGAGCTGTATTGCTTAACAATGACAACGGTCGTGCAGGTCGTGCAACCGAAGTGAATCTCACCAGTGCTGCTGCTGTGGCAATTGGAAACTTCTTATCTACCCTAGGCAAGAAAAACCTCTACTCCTACACTGGACGTTTTGAGGATTGGGACGGTAGCGACGCGATCTTCACCGGCAATAAGGCTATATTCCATATTACCTCCACAGCTGACTTGGGGAACATTTCCAGAGCTGTGGAAAAAAGCTTTACCCTTGGAGTCGGAAAACTCCCCATCCCTACCGGAGCAAAACGCAATGGTACCGTCATTGGTGGCGGCAGCATCTGGGTGACAAAGAACCATACGGAGCAGGAGCTTAAAGGAGCAAGGGACTTCGCCCTCTTCCTTACCAATACAGACAACATGGTCAGCTGGCACAAACTTACCGGCTACTATCCTGTACGAAACTCTTCTGTGGACAAACTCACCGAGGAAGGTTGGTTCTTAAGCGATGCCAAACAGTTGGTTGCCTTCAACCAGTTGTTGACCACCATTCCCAATAGTGCAACCGCGGGTGCCTTAGGCGGAACGCTTCTTGATAACCGTACCATCATGGAACAGGCAATGCAGAAAATCTTGCAGGGTGGTGACGTACAGATGGTACTCTCTGAAGCCAAAGTGATTGCTGATGCCAAACTCAAGGAATATAACGCCAACTTCTAGGTTCTCTTCTTACCGCTTCTTGCGAGGCATGCACATTGTGTCATGCCTCGCTTTCATCTTTTGGAGTTCATCATGAAAGAAACGAATGCCGTCTTCAAATCCCGGGGGATTTCTTTCCTCTACCTCTCTCCCACTATCCTCATCCTTCTCACCTTTATTTTTTATCCTGCTTGGAAAGCGATCATTCTCAGCTTGTATCGAAGCAACTTATTTCTTGGAACACGAAAATTCATCGGGGCAGAGAATATCCAGAACCTGTTTTGGGGACCGCTTGCTCCTGGTTTTCGCCAAGTAATGGTGCAGACCATCATATTCAGCACCTTGGTTGTGGGAATTGGTATCTCTGTTTCTCTCTTTCTTAGTGTTCAAGCGAACAAGGACATCAAAGGGGCCCGCATCTACCGAATGCTGCTCATTTGGCCTTTTGCCCTTTCTCCTGCAATTGCTGCAACCATAGCCTTGTTCATGTTCAATCCCGAGGTTGGGCTTGTCAATGCCGTTCTCCATATGAATATCCGGTGGCTTGATTCCCCTGTTCTTGCTTTCCTATTGACCGTCTGCATTGCAGTGTGGAAAAACCTTGGATACAACATCGTATTTTACCTGGCGGCGTTACAGAGCATTCCTCGTTCTCCTTTGGAAGCCGCTGACATAGATGGGGCTTCACCTGTCAAGAAATTTTGGTTGGTCACGTTTCCTTTGCTTGGACCCACTACGTTCTTTTTATTGTTTACAAACATCACCTACAGTTTTTTCGACACCTTTGGCATCATAGATATGCTGACAAGAGGCGGGCCTGTAGGCCCAGGTCCATTCTTTGACAAGGAAGGTCTTACCACGACACTCATGTACAAAGTCTACCTCGATGGATTCGGGGGAAGCAGCAACATGGGTTTTGCTGCAGCCGAGGGTTTGGTTCTGATGGCCTTCGTGGTCTTGGTCACGTTTCTGCAATTCCGTTTTCTGGGAAAGAGAATTCACTATGAAGGATAGGGGTATGAAAAAAAATGAATCACTTTGGGTGCATGCAGTCTTGATTTTTGCTTGTATCATCATCTGTTTCCCTATTGTTTTCGCCCTCATCAAGGCAACGCAGGAGAGTGGGGATGTAACCTCCGCTTCCTTGGTTCCTGGTGGGGCATTTTGGAAAAACCTTCAAATAGTATGGTATGACTATCATCTCGGATGTTACCTACGAAATTCCTTTTTCATTTCAGTTTGGGTTGCTCTAGGGAAAATCGTTCTTTCACTGTTTGCTTCCCTAGCCTTGGTCTTTTATCGTTTTAAAGGCAAGAACTTGGTTTTTGTCTTTATCATTGTAACGCTGATGCTTCCTACCGAAATGCTTATTCTTGGCCTGTTTGATCTGGTGAGTACACAACCTGCTGCTAAGCTTGTGCTTCTTCTCCAATGGATGTTCGATCCCGTAGAGTTCTTTTTTGCACCCACAAAATATGGCTTTGGTTGGGGTGACAGCTTGGTGGGGGTCGTCATGCCCTTCATGGCTTCAGCTACCGGGGTGTTTCTTTTTCGGCAACATTTTCTCTCCATTCCTCATTCGCTTGCCGATTCAGCACGCATCGATGGGGCAAATTCCTTGCAATTTCTCAGGTACATTCTCATACCTATGAGTCTCAATACCATAGGAGCCTTGGCTTTGATTCAGTTCATCTATGTCTGGGACCAGTATATCTGGCCACGTATCATCATTCGAAGGACTGCGAACCAGGTCGTTCAAGTCGGATTGAATATGATTGTATCGACTGGGGAGTCAGTGCAGTGGTCCCAAGTCATGACTGCAGTAGTGGTCGCCATGATTCCTCCCTTGCTCGTGTTTGCCCTTTTATATCGTTCCTTTATGAACGGATATGCACTCTCTTCTGAAAAATAGTAGGATAACCTTCTTGATTTCTTCTCCTTTTTGCTTTTGATGGCCGCTGTTTTGGCTTACACTTTTTCAGAAGAGGTGATCTATGCAAAGTGAGAAGGGTGTTGCCTATTGTGGTCTTGCCTGCAATCTCTGCGAGGAAGACAAAACGTGCAAAGGATGCAAAAGCGGCAGTTGTCAGGATAAGCTTTGGTGTAAACCGTATTACTGCTGTTCCATGAAACATCTCAGTGGATGTTGGGAATGTCCTGATTTCCCTTGTGATGCCAACATATTCGATTCACCAAGGATAGTTGCGTTTGTACATTTCATTGCTCAGTACGGAGAGGAAAAACTTTTACGTTGCCTTAAGGAAAACGAAAAAAACGGTGTGAAGTACCATTACCCTGATCAGCTTATTGGTGACTATGACCAAGTATCCGGTGAAGAAGCCATTTTTTCTCTACTCATGCATGGTAAAGAAATAAATAACTCATCGCTATAAATCGACGCTTGCATTTTGGTCTCTTTGCTTTATGATGGATAGAGGCAGGGTGTTTTTCTCTGTCCCTGCAAGGGAGACTCTATGCACTGGGGCGAAGTGAGTGTTCACAAGGTTCGGCATGCCGGTTTTGCGGGTTCTTGGTATCCAGATGGTGCTCATGATTTGGAAATCTTCTTAGCTCACGCTCTATCACAAGTACAGAAACCTCCAGTTCCCAATCGCTTTGCCATACTGCCTCATGCAGGATTGG
>Ga0172377_10004772_pt1 | contig 13907 bp, 9 predicted proteins | sample Pumphouse3metaG_FD_119749 | JGI IMG/M metagenome (GOLD analysis project Ga0172377, IMG submission 119749) | Leachate microbial communities from a municipal landfill in Southern Ontario, Canada - Pumphouse #3 metaG | ecosystem: Engineered > Solid waste > Landfill > Unclassified | place: Canada... | reverse complement strand
TTATCTGTTTAATCTTCAAATGTAAGAATAAATCGTTAAATTTGTTGTTCAATAAAAAAATCATGATTATGAAAACAAATGATATTCCACAAAGACTTAAGGCATTCCGTAGTTTTATGGAAGAAAATAATTTGTCGGCATTTATAGTACCCAGCACTGATGCTCATTTAAGTGAATATCCTCCAAAAGTCTGGGAATCAAGAAAATGGATTAGTGGATTTACCGGCTCAGCTGGAACGGCAGTAATCACGCTTGATAAAGCTGGAGTATGGACTGATTCTCGTTATTTCTTACAAGCCGCCAATGAACTGGAAGGGACTGGTTTTGACCTCTTTAAAATGGGGCAAGCTGAAACTCCAGAAATGATTTCATGGATTATCTCACAACTGAACAAGGGACAGACTGTGGGAATTGATGGATTGGTTTATGCAGCTTCTGATGCGCTTCAGTTACAAAAAAGATTACAATCAAAAGGACTAAAACTGGAAACATCGCTGGACCCCTTCACTGTAATTTGGGAAGACAGACCGGAAATTCCAAAGAATAAAGTGTTCTCACTTCCTGAAAATATCACAGGCGAAACGACTAAAAGTAAAATCGAACGCATTAATACTGCGCTTGACCAAATGGATGCTGATGGTTTGATATTGCTTACACTTGACACAATCGCATGGACTTTCAATATTCGGGGAAATGATGTGGAATTTAATCCTGTTGGGGTTGCGTATGCTTACATCTCAAAAGATGAATCGATAATTTTTATTGATCCCAAAAAAATGACTGATGAATCATCTGCCATTTTAACAGAACAGGGTGTTTCTTTAAAAGACTATGATGAGATCTTTAATTATGTAACAAACCTTAAACAGGGAACAAGAGTCTGTATAACTGGCAATAAGATAAATTACAAGTTGTATCAAAGCATTCCTGATCATTGCAAAATAATGGACACTGCATCACCTGTAGATTTGATGAAGAGCAGAAAAAATGAATCTGAACTGGCAGGTTTCCGTAATGCAATGATTAAAGATGGGGTTGCACTAGTTAAATTTTATATGTGGCTTGAAAAAGCTGTCCCGAATGGTGATGTCAAAGAAACTGATATTGAAGTAAAATTACGAGAATATCGCTTTCAACAAGACCTTTATGTTGGCGAAAGCTTCAGTACTATTGCAGGTTATGCCGGAAATGGTGCAATTGTGCATTATCATGCTCATCCTGAAACATGCAAAACTATAAAACCGGAGGGTTTGCTTCTGATTGATTCGGGGGGGCAATATCAGGATGGGACAACAGATATCACACGTACATGGGCTGTCGGCCCCCTTACCAAACAGATGAAAGCTGATTACACTAATGTGCTGAAAGGACATATCGCTTTGGCAACTGCTATATTCCCAGAAGGAACACGTGGATCTCAACTCGATGTTCTGGCACGACGACCGTTATGGGATGGGTGCGAAACTTATTGGCATGGCACTGGTCACGGAATTGGACATTTTCTTAATGTACATGAGGGACCTCAAAATATTAGACTTGAAGAAAACTCCACAACGCTCCAAATTGGCATGGTTACTTCTAACGAACCGGGAATTTATCGGGCTGATCAACATGGAATCCGTACAGAAAATCTGATCGTTACTCAAAAATATAAAGAGACAGAAGAATTTGGAACTTTCTATAATTTTGAAACTATCACTCTGTGCCATATTGATACTAAACCGATTATTAAGAAGATGCTCAACAAAAAGGAGACAAAATGGCTGAACAATTATCATAAAATGGTTTTCAATAAACTTAAAAAACACCTTAATAAGGAGGAAAAGAAGTGGCTTGAAAACAAAACTCAACCAATTTAATTTTGAAAACAAAATGGCACTTATAAAATCAGTAAGAGGTTTCACTCCCGAGATAGGTGAAAACACTTATTTAGCAGATAATGCAACTATTATTGGTGATGTTGTGATTGGAAAAGATTGCAGCATCTGGTTTAATGCTGTACTTAGGGGTGATGTAAATTCTATCAGGGTTGGCAATCGGGTAAATATTCAGGATGGGGCTGTCGTTCACACACTTTACAAGAAATCAGTAACTGTGATAGATGATGATGTTTCAATTGGTCATAATGTAGTTATTCACGGTGCAAAAATTGAAAAAGGGGCACTCATTGGAATGGGTGCAATAGTTCTGGATCATGCTGTAATTGGTGAAGGGGCAATTATTGCTGCAGGAGCCGTTATTCTAAGTGGAACAAAGGTAGAACCCGGTAGTTTATACGCTGGTGTTCCTGCAAAATTTGTAAAAAAAGTAGATCCTGAACAATCGAAAGAAATGAATCAAAAAATAGCTGGGAACTATTTAATGTATTCAGATTGGTTTAAGCAAGAAGATTAATAAATCAGATAATTATATGAAAGAGGTTGTTCCAAAAGAGCATCCTCTTTTTTTTAAGAATAGATAATTTCTATTTTTCATAAATCACGAAAAGTCAATCTTCTTTGGTTCTATTACATTAAATTATTTATCTTTGCGAGCACAAAAAACATTAAACATGATGATTTGAATATGATAGCTTTAATGATTGTTATTTTCGTAGTCGGATATCTTCTTATCACACTAGAACATCCTCTAAAAATTAACAAAGCTGCAATAGCATTGTTAATTGGAACATTACTCTGGATCATCTACATGTATGCTGCTCCACAAATAATCCCAGGATATAACGGTGATGAATTTCAACATTTTTTAGATAACTCTCATTCGTTAAGTAACAAACCATTTATAGAACAAGTAAGGGAATTTGTTATAAGTTCACAAATCATTGATAGTCTTGGTAATATTTCACAGACATTATTGTTCCTTTTAGGAGCTATGACGATTGTTGAAATAATTGATGTTCATGGAGGGTTCTCTTTTATTACCGATAAAATAACTACACGCCACAAACGTCGTTTATTGTGGATGCTCACTTTCATCACTTTCTTCATGTCGGCAGTTCTTGATAACCTTACTACAACAATCATAATGATCATGTTACTTCGCAAACTTGTTCCCGATAAACATGAGCAATGGATTTATGGTAGTATAATAGTAATTGCTGCAAATAGTGGTGGTGCGTGGTCACCAATCGGAGATGTTACAACTATTATGTTATGGGTAGGTGGAAACATTTCAGCAAACGTTATACCTCACCTATTTTTACCAAGTCTTGTATCAATTGTGATCCCGGCCATACTTATCCAACATGCACTGAAGGGAACAATTGACGATAAAGACATTCCCAAGATTGGAGAAAATCCTGCCTTGTTCAATTATATAAACATTAAAGAACGAGTTATTATTCTTATTTTCGGACTGGCAATATTAATACTCACTCCTGTTTTTAAAACAATTACACATCTTCCACCCTTTATGGGTGTTTGGTTTGGAGTAAGTCTTTTCTGGTTGTATACCGATGTTATGTACAATAAAAAGAATGGAATGCCTGAATTGCATAAAGCAAATCTGCATTCAATTCTCAAACGTTTAGATTACGCTACATTGCTTTTTTTCCTCGGTATTCTGCTCGCTGTGGACGCTTTAGGTGCAGCCGGAATCCTTAATACTATGGCCGATTATATGGTAGAGCATATGCCTAATGTTTATGCGCAAGGCATATCTATCGGCTTGCTTTCTGCAATTGTAGATAATGTTCCGTTAGTAGCTGCTGCAATGGGAATGTATCCTGTCGCCGATGCATCAATGATTGCTACTGCAGCCAACCCCGAATTGTTACAATACTTTGTTGCTGACGGTGTTTTCTGGCACTTCTTGGCTTACTGTGCCGGTACCGGAGGAAGTATTCTGATTATTGGTTCTGCAGCAGGTGTTGTGTTTATGGGAATGGAAAAAGTTCCTTTTGAGTGGTATCTGAAACATATTTCATGGATTGCTTTAATTGGATATCTGGCAGGTGCTGGTGTTTATATATTACAGAATATGCTATTTATGTAAAGATATTAATATTACCTCCTAAGAAAAATACTTTCAATGGAGGTTCTTTTTATCTTCAATTGCTGTAAATATGTTTCGATTTTCTAAATTACAGCAGGATAATCTTTTAACATTATACAAATTAATCTTGGTTTAATTGATTGAACCAATAATATGTCCTGGTCAAAAAAACAAATATCAGTCCTATTAACAGTTTCCGTAACTTCATTTATGGGAACGTTTTTGGTTTCGGGAATAAACATTGCCCTTCCTTCCATTGAAAATAGTTTCTCTCTCAAAGCCATTGAACTAAGTTGGATAATTACTGTTTTTATTCTGGCAACTGCAATGTTTCTTTTACCCGTAGGAAAATGGGGAGACACTTATGGCAATTCCAAATTCTACAAAGCAGGACTTTTCATCTTCACTCTTTCTTCATTCTTATGTGCTATTGCTCCAAATGCAACATGGCTTATTGCCGCACGATTTTTGCAAGGTGTAGGATCAGCTTTTTCAAACACTACAGGTCAAGCAATACTCGTTTCACAGTTTCCTTCTAAAAATAGAGGACAAGTACTTGGTATTTCTGTATCGTCTGTTTATATTGGTTTGGCATTAGGTCCCTTTTTAGGGGGAATTATCGTTCAACAATTTGGATGGCAGATATTATTTTATATTGCCGCTGTATTAGGTATTATGGCAACTATTGTTGCTTTTATATTTCTTGAAGACGACAAAAAAGAAATCCGCGGAAAAAGTAAAACAAATGCTATTGATACACTGATATTTATGAGCGGATTGGTTTTAATGACATATGGTTCATCGCAAATACCAACTATCTTTGGATGGTCAATGTTGATTAGTGGTGTAATCTTACTTGTAATATTCTATTTTCTTGAGACAAAGATAGAAAAGCCAATGCTAGACACAAACCTATTTACACATAATAAACTTTTTGCATATTCTAATCTTGCTGCATTAATAAATTATACAGCTACATTTGCAATAGTCTTTTTTTTAAGTCTTTATTTACAGGATGTTCGAGATATGTCACCTCAAATGACTGGAAGTATTATAATTGCCCAACCCATTATGATGACCATATTATCTCCTATTACTGGTAAATTATCAGATAAAATTCAACCAAGATATCTGTCAACATTAGGTATGTCGATCTGTACTGTTGGATTGGCATCTCTGGCTTTTCTAAACGAAACCACACCCATCTGGATTATAATAGCTATTCTTGTTTGGGTTGGAATAGGCTTTGCTTTCTTTTCTTCTCCAAACATGAGTACAATAATGAGTTCAGTGGTTAAAAGTCGATATGGTCAAGCATCAGGCATTGCTTCCTCGATGCGTGTTTTCGGACAAATAGTAGGTATGACTATCGTCACCCTTTTCTTTGCATCTCTGTTTGGGAACAAAGCAGTCATAGAAGTTGACAACGCTCTGTTTCTCACCGCAATGAGACGAGGATTTATCACATTTGCATTAATAAGTCTAGTGGGTATATATTTCTCTTTTACACGTGGAAATGTAAAAAGATGATTAACGTTCCACTTTAACCATTTTATAGAGTTGATCGTTGGGGCGAATCTTTTCTGAAGTTTTAATTGAGAAACGATCACCTTTCTTAGCCTCATCAACAGTATTCAGATCCACACGAATGTCATCGGCAGTTACGAAAACAGCTCCGGTTGTTGGTCCCGTTATCACTAGTTCGTCACCCGATTTAACCGATTGAGCCTCGATCAGGAATTCTGTTACGCCCAAATTTCCAAAGTGTTTAATAGCTTTTCCAATGTACACTTTCCTTTTTGTAGCACCAGAGCCATATCGATTTGTCCATTCACCCAATCTTTGACCGAGATAGTATCCGTTCCAGAAGCCACGATTAAAAACAGACGAAAGCTTTTCGTTCCATTCATCAATCTTTGTCTGGTCGAACCGATCATTGCAATACATTACAACTGCTTCCTTATAGCAAGAAGAAACTATGCGAACATATTCCGGTCCACGGGCTCGGCCCTCAATTTTGAACACTCTGACACCAGCGTCCATCATTTTATTCATGAAATGGATGGTTTTCAGATCCTTAGGCGACATAATATATTCGTTATCAATATCGAGTTCTATTTCACTGTCCCGATCTTTAACGGTATAAGCTCTTCGGCAAATTTGATTACATTCACCTCTGTTAGCCGACCGATTCTTCTCGTGCAAGCTCAAGTAACATTTTCCAGAAACAGCCATACAAAGAGCGCCATGGCAGAACATTTCTATCCGAATTAAATCGCCCGAAGGCCCTTTAATCTGTTGTTCTACAATATCATTATGAATAGCTTTAACCTGGTCGAGATTCAGTTCACGAGCTAAAACAACCACATCAGCAAAATTAGCATAAAACTTCAAAGATTCAGTATTCGTAATGTTCAATTGAGTAGAGAGATGCACCTCCACTCCAATGCTTCGTGCATACATTAAAACAGCAACATCAGCAGCAATAATTGCAGAAAGATTTGCCATCTTTGCCGCATCTACAATATTATGCATCAACTGCATATCATTATTATAGATTATTGTATTTACAGTCAGATAGCTTTTAATATTATTATCTCTACATATTTGAGCTATATTATGCAAATCATCTATCGTAAAGTTGTTTGACGATCTTGACCGCATGTTTAGTCCTTCGATCCCAAAGTATATTGAATCAGCCCCCCCTTGAATAGCCGCCATCAGCGATTCATACGAACCAGCGGGAGCCATTATTTCATAATCATTTACATTCATCATAATTTCCTATTGAACTACAAAAATACAGTTTTTTTAGTTAGTATTAAAACGCAGTTTCAATTAAGAAACGCAATCTCATAAACATATATTTGCGCAATCCATTTGATATAATATGTTATCTTTGCATTTATCACTATTAATAAGGTTTACATGAAAAGGTTTATTTTTATCACATTAATGCTCACTTTAGGAGTTATCGTTGTTAAGGCTCAGGATCAGAGTGATCGGTATGCAGAAATCACCAATCCGAAGCTAGTAGACATCAACAAGGAAGCCGCTCGCGCCAGTTTCTATTCATTTAGTAAAGTTGATGAAGCCGTAAACGCTTCCAGTTCCAGTAAGGGAAGCGATTTTCTATTGCTGAACGGCACATGGAAGTTCAATTATTCAGAGAAATTCAACGACCGTCCTCAAAACGGATTCTATGAAGAAAACTTTAATGCCAGTTCGTGGAGTGACATCAAAGTGCCGGGAAATTGGGAAGTTCAAGGATTTGGCACACCAATTTATGTGAATACCACTTACGAATTCACCTCACCCGGTCACCCTCCATATTGGGACAAGCCCAATCCCCCGTTAGTACCTCAAGATTTCAATCCAGTAGGAACCTATAGAAAAGAATTCGATATCCCATCATCATGGATTGGCAAAGATATTATTGTAAGTTCAGATGGAACAAAAGGCGCAGCATACTTCTATTTCAATGGAGAATTCCTTGGTATGAGTAAAGACAGCAAGCTACCTGCCCGATTCAATATCACCAAGCTTGCCAAACCCGGAAAGAATGTGTTATCAATACAAATACACCGTTTTTCAGACGCAAGCTATTTAGAGTGTCAAGACATGTGGCGACTATCAGGCTTAGAGCGAGACGTTTATGTCTACGTACGTCCAAAGACACATATTGCAGATTATTTTGTACAAACCCCATTAGATAAAAACTATAAAAACGGATTATTCTCACTTGATGTAAGCGTATCTAATTCCGATAAAAAGAATGAAAATATAACCGTTGCCTATGAATTGAAAGATGCTTCAGGCGACGTTGTCAGTAAAGAATCAAAGACACAAAGCACTTCAAACGAAGCATCAGTATCATTTTCCAAAGAAATAGTAAACGCCAAACACTGGTCGGCTGAAGAGCCCAACCTATACACATTAATCATCACGTTATCAGATTCGAATGGTAAGATTATTGAAGCCACCTCTCAAAAGATAGGCTTCAGGACATCAGAGATCAAAGACCGTCAATTTTTGATAAACGGTAAGTCCGTACTTGTGAAAGGAGTGAATATTCACGAGCACAATGAATTTACAGGACATTACGTTACCGAAGAGTTGATGCGAAAAGATTTCGAGTTATTCAGGAAGTACAATGTGAATACCGTTAGGACCAGTCACTACCCCCAACAAGAATTATTCTACAAATTGGCAGACGAATATGGAATTTACATTATTGACGAAGCCAATATTGAAAGTCATGGAATGGGATATAGTTTGAGCAAAGGCGGAACATTAGCCAACAATCCATTATTCTTGGAGAGTCATATGAACCGAACAAAAAACATGGTTGAAAGAGACAAGAACCACGCATGTATTGTTATCTGGTCGTTAGGTAATGAGTCCGGTAACGGCTATAACTTTTATGAAACCTATAATCTGATAAAAAGCATGGACCCCACACGTCCAGTACAATATGAACAAGGTAAACTAGAGTGGAACACAGATATCTACTGCCCAATGTATCGAACACCCGCTCAAGTTGAAGAATATGCCAAAAGCAGTTATGCAGATCGTCCATTGATACAATGTGAGTATGCCCATGCAATGGGAAACAGTTTAGGTAATTTTACAGAATACTGGGATTTGATCCGCAAATACGACATACTTCAAGGTGGATGTATTTGGGATTGGGTAGACCAAGGAATTGCCCAGACAGACAAAGACGGCAATAAGTTTTGGGCATTCGGCGGCGGTTTTGGTCCCACCGGTACACCCAGCGACGGAGATTTCTGTATAAACGGAGTAATCTTTCCAGACAGGACCACCAAACCCCATACTGAAGAAATGCGTAAAGTCTATCAGAACATTTGGTTCAAGAATTTTGATTCCAGCATAGGAACAGTAGATATATTTAATGAGAACCACTTCATAGATTTGACCCAATACGAAGTCATCTATTCAGTTAAGTCACACGGTAAAGAACTTGCAAGCGGTAAGCTCACTATTAATGTACAACCACAAGCAACCGAGCAAGTCAACATTCCCAATTTTGCAAGATACTCAAATAACTACAAACCGTTGACAGTTGAATTCGAAGTAAAACAAAGAGAAACAACACGACTGATACCAGCAGGCTGGGTTGTTGCCCGCGATCAGTTTGTAGTAAATGAAATCCCAGACTTGAAACTTAAAGCAGAAAAGTCGGCAAGTGTAAAAGAGAATGACAAGTCAGTAACTGTAAGCGGTAAAGGATTCAGCGCTGTATTTGACAAGACAAGCGGTTTGATGACCTCCTATAAAGTAAGTGGAACAGAATATGTTAGTGACGGATATGGACTACGTCCATTCTTTTGGCGCGCCCCTATAGATAACGATTACGGAGCACAACTACCTGAAAAGTTGAGTACTTGGGAAGAAGCCAGCTATCAAGATTTGAAAGCAGAGAATTTTAAAGTAACAATCGGAGATAAAACCACCATCAGTTACGAATATTCATATCCACAAGTCAAAGCTACAGCCAGTATCGTTTACACCATTTACAACGATGGTACAATACGAGTAGACAATTCTTTTGGCGCCTCAAAATCCCAAACCGATATGATTCCGCGAATTGGAATGCGCATGCAACTACCCAAGAATGTGGTAAATGCCGAATATTACGGAAGAGGACCTTGGGACAATTACGTAGACCGTAAAGCATCCACTTTTGTAGACAGGTACAAATCTCCAATTAGTGAGATGGTTACAAAATTTGTATTAACCCAAGAAAATGCCCATCATTTAGATGTTAATTGGTTAGCATTATCCGAAAGATCCGGCAAAGGATTACTTTTTGTGATGGATGAAGCCCTTGAGTTTAACGCCTCCAACTATTTATTAGAAACCCTGTCGAACGGCCCAAGGCTGTTTAATAATTCAGCAGTCGGAACCGCACCCTACAAGAAACACATCAATGATTATGTACCATCAGAAAAGGTAGATTTATTCATTGACTATCGTATGCAAGGAGTTGGAGGAAATAACAGTTGGGGAGCATTGCCACTTGAGCAATACATTATTCGTCCCACATCTACCCCCATATCCTATGGATTTACGATTATTCCCATCAAGAATTCGAAAGAGATAGACAACTATTTTAAGTAAACAAAATAGTAATTAAAGATTGAAACGGATGCGTTAATGCGCATCCGTTTTTTGTTTATGCACCCCATCAAGTATAAAGATGCAATAATTCCGATTATATGAAAAGCAACTGTGAGAAACTATTTGAGTGCTGCGACAATCGCACTTTAGTAAATCATGTAAATATTATGTAATATTTGTGAAATGTCTGCCCGATAATTGTGAAAAAAATGAGGAAATTTAGTGAGACCATAGTGAGAGGAGCGTGAGAGTAAGGTGAGAGTAAGGATCGAGGAGCCACAATGTTAAAAAAAATAAATTTTTGATCAATATAAAAAGATTTAGGTTTGGAACAGATCTGAAATAAGTCTTAAAAATGTGTGGAATTGGCATTAAAAATACTTGGAATTAGTAATGAAGATGTACGGAATAAGTACGAAAGATATATGGAATTGGAATTGAAGATGTTTCGAAAAAGAATAAAATAAACTTCAAAGTAAAAAGCAGATTTATGCAGAGCGTAACGAATTAGCTGACAGAGCGTTCGTTACGCTCTGTTTTGCTTTATATGTCTATGGGCTAAAAAATCTATTTCGGCAGAACAGCGCAGGAGATGAGTTACTATCTCGTTACTTGGATAGTGACGTAAATTTATTGCCAAACTATTCTTATTCAGTGTATTGCGTAGTTTTGCATACCGTCTGACAACTCAATGATAACTAATTTTATAACCTGAAAAAAACATTGAGTTATGAGGTCAACATTCAAGGTCATATTTTATGTGAAGAAAGGCAGCGAAAAGCCCAACGGCAACCTGCCTCTGATGTGCCGTATCACTGTGGACGGCGAAGTTAAACAGTTCAGCTGCAAGATGGATAACTCGCCCAACCTGTGGGATGTGAAGAACAACCGTGCATCGGGAAAGAGTGCAGAAGCTTAGAAAATCAATTTCGCCATTGACCGGATACGTGTGGACATAAACCGCCGCTATCAGGAACTGATGCAGACGGACGGCTATGTTACCGCTACCAAACTGAAAAATGTCTACCTCGGAATCGGGGTAAAGCAGGAAACGCTGTTGAAGCTGTTCGAACAGCACAACGCCGAATTTGCGAAGAAAGTAGGGCACAGCAGGGCGCGAGGGACTTTCTCCCGCTACCGTACTGTCTGCAAACACATCCGGGAGTTTCTTCCCCTGACTTACCGCCGGGAGGATATACCGCTCAAATAACTAAACCCGACATTTATTAACGATTTCGAATACTTCTTGGGCGAAAAGAAAAAATGCCGTACCAATACCGTGTGGGGCTATATGATTGTATTAAAGCATATCGTTTCCATCGCACGGAACACCGGGCTGTTGCCGTTCAATCCCTTTGCGGGATATATAAGCAGCCCCGAAAGCGTGGACAGGGGATATCTAACGGAAGATGAAATACAAACGCTTATAGAGGTTCCGATGAAAAACAAAACGTATGAGTTGGTACGCGACCTTTTTGTCTTTTCGATTTTCACAGGGTTGTCGTATGCGGACGTGAAGAACCTTACTACCTATAACCTGCAAACCTTCTTCGACGACAAACTGTGGATTATTACGCGCAGGCGCAAGACCAACACCGATTCCAATATCCGGCTGTTGAACGTTCCAAAACGGATAATAGAGAAATACGAAGGTCTATCGGACGATGACCATGTTTTCCCCATGCCGAGTAACAGTTGTTGTAACGAGAAACAGAAAAAGATAGGCGTACAGTGCAGCGTCAAGACCCGGCTGACCTACCATGTCGCAGGTATTTAGGTTGTACTACACTTCGCGTTGTACCGACCAGCAAGTGATTAACGTGTATATACAGGATTCGTTCGGGCAGGTCGTCCAAAAGTCTTTCTCGTTTCAAAGCGAGCGGACGAAAGAAGACGAAGAAGAATAAAACAGCGTGTGCAAGCGTCCGGAGTAATTCGGGCGTTTGCGATACATATTCATGAACTGATTATGAAATACATCGTGCTATTCTTTTCTGTTTTGCTGTTTTTGCCTGTATTCGGGCAACTTGGTGTTATGGAAACGGTTTACTAAGCAACGGAATTTCGACGAGTAGTGGATTCATTGCAAATGTCCGTAGCTGAATTGTCCTGCTATCCGGTCATTTCTCCTATCAGAAACCCCATTGTTTCATCAGACTTCGGAATGCGCAGGCATCCCGTTTATAAAGTGCGGAAGTTTCATACAGTGATATGCCCAAAGCAAAGAGTACTCCCGTGTATGCCACAGGCAGTGGAATTGTAACCCGTAAAGGCTACAATTCAGGGTATGGGAATTATATCGAGATTCAGCACACAGACGGTTTTTGCTCGTTCTATGCACATTTAAGCAAAACGCTGGTAAACGTTGGGGATTCGGTTCGTATGGGCAAATACATTGCTTGTGTAGGAAACAGCGGGCTTACAACAGGTTACCACTTGCATTATGAAATAAGGAAAGGCAGCCGATTCCTTAATCCGACCGAATGGAGTTGGTGCTTATTAGAAACCATTTTAAAAGAAGAAACAGAATGAAATTTCTAACTACCTATTTACAGCCCGGCGAGGAAGTGCAATACCGGGCGAGAATACATATCTTCCTGTTCCTGCAACCTGCCATATTATTGGGCATCGGGTTTATGTGCTATTTGGATAGTGTCAGTAAGTGTGGCCTGTAGATTAGTTATATCCGTTATCGCGTTTATGTGCTATTTGGATAGTGTCAGTATAACGCACTATTTGGGAGGAATCTTGTTATTTCTGGGATTGGTTTCGTTGACGCAGCCTGTGTTTGTAAAAGTCGGTTCCATTTACGCCGTTACAAACAGGCGAGTAATCATCAAAACAGGGGTAATCAGCCGCCGGACGGTTGAGCTGGTATTGGCAAAATGCGAGGGTATTCAGGCAACACAAGGTATTTGGGGGCGTATCTTTGGGTATGGCTCTATCGTAGTTACTACGGGCGGGGCGACCAACTGTTATTACTATGTTGCCAATCCGTTCCAGTTCAAACAGGCGATAAACATGCAGATTGCTTCATTTCAGATGTAAGTAAGCGATTTTAGGCAACTTACTGAAAAACACCTGTCAAGTAATTTTGTCAGGTGTTTTTTTATGGGTATTTTTGTAGGGAAGTTTTATATAGTTTTTTAATTATGAATGATATTTTTATCAAAAAGAAGTGGAACGAGGAAGATATTGCTTTCTATATACATTTCAAGAACGACGTCGCCATCAGACAAATTGAAATATATCCCAATGAAATACGATATCTATCTGAATCTAACCCTTTTTACAAGGATTCCAGGCTATGCGATCAATCATTAGAAACTCTGGATTTTGAGAAGAATGACTTCATTGATGAGATAGAGTTTGAAACTGTATGGAATAACAAAAAAGACGATGGTAACATATATTGAACGAGGAGACATCTTTAATATAAAAGGTATTAACAGCTATGCACATGGCTGTAATTGTGCCGGAGCAATGGGGAAAGGAGTTGCATTACAATTCAAGAAGAAATTTCCACTCATGTATAAACAGTATAAAGACTTATGTGCTTCGGGGAAGTATCAATTAGGTGATGTCTTTCTTTATCAATTCGATGAAGTATTTGTATTCAATTTAGCAACACAGCAATCTTGGAAAACAAAAGCTGATAAAGATGCAATAAGAACTTCTCTAACAAAAATGTTTGATATTGCATGTAAATATGATATCACGCAGATTGCTCTTCCAAAAATTGGAGCCGGTTTAGGAGGATTAGATTGGAT
>Ga0172377_10004769_pt1 | contig 13916 bp, 12 predicted proteins | sample Pumphouse3metaG_FD_119749 | JGI IMG/M metagenome (GOLD analysis project Ga0172377, IMG submission 119749) | Leachate microbial communities from a municipal landfill in Southern Ontario, Canada - Pumphouse #3 metaG | ecosystem: Engineered > Solid waste > Landfill > Unclassified | place: Canada... | reverse complement strand
CCATGATGGCATACACATCCCCCTCTATCGGCTTCTCCCAAAAGAGCTCACAGGAGGAGAAGACCAGCGTAGGAATGAGAAGCAGCAGGATGAGTTTGGGTAGGTGTCTACTCATTGCTGTTCTCCTTGCTTGGGATTGGGGAAGTACTGGTAGCGGAACCCCACTCCGGCTTGGATTGCCGTTATCTCTTTGCGTAGATGGAGAGAGAGGGGAAGGGTGAAGAAGAGCTGGTAGTCACCATTCTCCATGAACAGGAACTGTGGGCCGATCTGGAAGCTGAAGGAGGCGAAAACTTCTTCAATGGACTTGTAGATGTTTATCTCTGTACCTATCTGTGAGGTAAGGCTGAACGTCGGAGTGATGTTCCAGCCACCTTTGGCTTGCAGTCCGATGGTCGTGAATCCACGGGCACGATACGAGCCGAAGGGGATGGATGCGGTAACCGTCCCGAGCTGTACACCAACACTTGCCGATGCCTTCTGCGTCTGATACCCAAGCAGGTCGAAAGAGGCTGCAAAGCCTGCAGAGGTCCTGACAGGAATCTCGTCCTCAAAATGAGGAATGGAAAGGTAGAGGGACGGGGTGAGGGAGACCGAGTAGAACTGACCCTGTGATGCAGAGAATGCAGGGAAGATGGTGAAAAGCAAGATGATCAACGCATATGCAGTTCTTCTCATACGTCCAGTATACAGAAAAACGGGGTTGTGCCTATTCCCCAGTCGGGGAAAGCGGATGTTTTGCAATGGATTCCCCATCGACATACTCCCTGATCCTGCTGCTTCTCACCCCAAGTGTCACCATCTGTGTCTTGGGACGGTAGCTGCTGTGGCAGAGAATGGTATGTCCTTCCCAGCTGCAAGCGAGCCGGTAATGGTCTCCCTGGAATTCACAGCTTTGCACCTCGGCCTGCTTGAAACTCAGGTGGGGCAAGTACTCGGCAAGGGGGAGGTTCCTATCATCCTGAACCATGACATGCTCAGGCCTGAAGAAAATGGTATGTTTGCCTTCGAGCGGCTTGAAGACGAACGGCTCGGAGGAAGAGCTGGGATTCACCAACGTCTTGGGAATGATGCTGTACGGCAAGGTGGTCCCTTCTCCCATGAACGTCGCAACAAACAGACTGGCAGGATTGTGGTAGATGTCCTCTCCCTTTCCCTCCTGCATGACCCTACCCGCATGCATGACGATGATGCGGTCAGCAATGGATAGGGCTTCTTCCTGGTCGTGGGTGACATAGACAGTGGTGATGCCGGTCTCGTCATGGATCCTGCGAATCTCCTCACGCAGGTGTTTCCTCAGCTTTGCATCCAGAGCCGACAGCGGTTCATCAAGCAAGAGAAGCTGGGGGTCGGAGGCAAGGGCACGGGCCAAGGCAACCCGCTGACGCTCACCGCCACTCAACTCCTGGCTGCGTCGCTTCTGGTATCCCTCCAGAGCCACCAATGAGAGCAGGCGTGCAACCCGCTCCTTTCGTTTGGCCCTGTTGAGCTTGCGAATCTTCAGTGGATAGGCGATGTTCTGTTCCACATTCATATGGGGAAACAGGGCATAATCCTGAAAGACCATTGCTATGTGACGCTGGTGGACAGGTTTCTGTCCAATATCCTGCCCATTGAGAAGAAGGCTGCCTCCCTCCTGTGGCAAGAGACCGGCGATCAACTGCAGCGTGGTACTCTTGCCGCAGCCAGAAGGTCCGATGATGCAGGCAAGCTCCCCGGCTTGCACCGTGAACTGTGCATCGAGGGTGAAATCCTTGTAGGAAGCCTTCAGGGAACAGGTAAGCCCATTATCGGCCATAGGTGCCTCCCTTGGCGAATTCGCTGACGATAAAGACGATGGTACATACGCCGATCAGGATGGTACCCAAAGCACAAGCTCCTTGGAAGTTGTAGGAACCGATCAGGCGATACATGACGATGGGAAGGGTGGTGATGGAACTGTTGGCAAGCGTCAGGGTAGCATTGAACTCTCCCATGCTCAGGGCAAAAGCAAAGATGGCTCCGGTGAAGATGGCCCCTTTGAGCAAAGGCAATTCGATCTGCAGAAAGGTCCTGATCCGGCCTGCTCCCAGGGTGAGGGAGCTGTGCATATAGGAGAGGGGAATCTTGCGATACTCAGGAAGGATGGTTCTCAGGACAAAAGGAATAGCGATCACCAGATGGGCCAAGACCACCAGGACATACCCCAATGGCAGTCCTCCCCGAAGTCGGGAAGAGATGAGATAGTATCCCAAACCGATGATTACCGAGCTGACGGTCATCGGAAGCATTCCCAGCAGTTCCAGAAAGCTCTGTTTTGATTCACGCCTTCTGATGGCGATGCACATGCTCAACGCAACGGGGATGGTGCACAGGGCGACCAGCAAGGCAATGAGGGTGCTGTTGGTCAAGGCTCCCAAGGCTGAACCCATGTGGCCGGTCGCTCGCTCCAGACTGAGCAGTTGCCGGTACCACTTCAAGCTGAATGATTCTGCAGCAGAACGTGATGAGCTGGCCATGAAGGAACGGATGACCACCGAGACGATCGGTCCCAGGATGAAGAGGAATGAGGAGAGTGTGTAGAGAAGGGCAAGCAGTTTTCCCAGGAGCGTAGCTGGCCGCTTCTCAATGATGCGTTTGGAGTTCTGGTATGTCTCGCTTCTGGCAAGTCTTCTCTGGCTCGCGTTGTACCAGATCAGCAACAAGGTTGTGGTGAGGATGGAGAAGAGCGAAAGGGCAGCTGCAGCTCCACTGTTGCCAAGCATTCTTGCTTGCCGATAAATCTCCACCTCCATGGTGGTGTATTGGGGGCCGCCACCCAGCACCAGGATGATGGCGAAACTATTGAAGCAGAAAAGAAAGACCAGTGATGCTGCACTGATAATGGCAGGAAGGAGCCGTGGGAGCGTGACCTTGAGGAAGGTTTGCACCTTGTTTGCACCCAAGGTCTGGCTGGCGGCTTCACAGTTTGCGTCAAGGTGTTCCCAATAGGAGGAGACCAGACTCATGATGATCGGGAAGTTGTAGAACGTATGGGCAAGGATGATGGCCTTGAACGAGTACAATATTTTCAGAGGCGGCTCTGAAAGATTGAACAGCGACATGAGCAGGCCGTTCAGAAATCCATTGTTTCCAAAGAAGATTACGAAACCCAACACAACCAGGATGGATGGGATGACGAACGGAATTGCACTGAGTGCAAGGATGAGCCGTTTTCCCCTGAACGAGTAGGTGGCGATGAGATAGGCTCCCGGTAGTGCCACCAAGAGCGAGAAGAGCGTGGATAGGGTAGCCTGCAAGAGGGTGAAAAGCATGATTTTCACCGTGTAAGAGTCAGTGAAGACCTCCAGCACACGGAGGAAGGTAAGTCCCTCCTCCGTGATGAAGGCCGAAGAGAGCGTGAAGAAAAGCGGTACAAAGAACAACAGCAGCAAAACCACTACGGACGGTAGGGGCACTATGCGATAGAAACGCTTGTACTGCAAGTTGTTGGCTTTTCTCATCTACTCATTACCTGTGTCCATTCAGTAAGCCATCTATCGAGGTTTTTTGCAAGTATTTCTGAGCTCATGGACAAGCTCTTTTCCGGTTTCGGGGCCCAATCGAAGGCTTCGGGAAGCTCAACCGTCTTATTGACCGGATACATGGAGTTTGCCAAGGCGATGCCCAGCTGTGCATCGGAGAGCAAAAAGTCGATGAACTGCTTGGCCTCCGTCTTTTTCTTGCTCGATGCCAGCAGGCCGACTCCTTCAAAGGTGGTGCTATGCCCTTCACTGAAGAGAAGGGTCTGGTAGCGGGTGGTATCCTCGTAGGTGACATGGTAGACAGGGCTGGTAGTGTAGCTGAGTACCAAAGGCGCTTCCCCTTCGGTGAAGAGCCCGTAGGCACTGGACCAGCCATCGGTAATGGTAAGGGCATTCTCCTTCATTGCTTCCCACCAAGCAAGGTAGTTTTCCTCGCCGAAAGCCTCAATGGTCCAGAGCAGCAAGCCAAGTCCGACTGAGGACGTCCGGGGGTCGATCAGGATGACCTTGCCCTTGTACTTGCTCTCGGTAAGGGAGGCAAGGCTTGCCGGCCGCTCATCTTCAGCGAGGCGCTCGGTATCGACCACAAAGGCAAAGTTGCCGTAATCGAACGGAAGCAGGCGATGCTGCTCGTCAAACTGGAGGGAAGCGGGTATGGAATCCAAAACAGGACTCTTGTACGGCTCAAGCAACTTGGCGTCGTAGATCTTCTGGGCCATGTCGTCGGTGATGCCGACCACAACGTCCGCCCAGGGATTCGCCTTTTCGCTGATCACCTTGGTCATCATTTCCACCGCATCACCGGCACTGACCAGATTCACCTTGATTCCGCTCTGTTTCTCAAATTCCTCGACCAGCGCAGGGCCTGGGCCCCAGTCTCCACAGAACGCATCATAGGCGTAGACAACGAGTTCTGCGCTCTGTTCTTGCGCACCTTGGGCGAACAGGGGAACAATGAGGGTGAGAATGGCGACCATTATACACACGAACTGATGCTTTTTCATAAGCACCTCCATAAATGTTAGTCTGCCATGGGGATAATTTTTTTGAGAAGTGACTGTCTCCCTCCGCTGGTATTATCCAGATCAGGTTAACGGGTGTAATCTCAGGCCATCAGGCCACCCCAGGACACGTTCAGACTACCCAGAAGCGCAGTATGTGTCAACCCAGGTTGAGTTGACCCACGCTCCTGCCTCATGTACAGTATCGGTATGAAGAGCCTCGCCCTCGCCAAGACGGTTTCTGATCTCGATGCACAAGCCCAAAACACTGCGTGTTTGCCCGCCCTTGTCCTCATGGAGAGTGCAGGGCTTCAGATATTTGAGGCTTGGAAGCACGAACTGGAATCCCCTGATCGCCTTGTCTTCTTGTGTGGAAGCGGAAACAATGGAGGCGATGCACTGGTTGCAGCCCGCTATGCTTGGAACGCCGGGTATACCAACTCTCTCCTGGTGCTCCTTCCCAAGCAAGGGTCACCCTCCTATCAGCAGCAGCGTGCCATCGTCCAATCCTATGGGTTTGAGACGCTTGTCTGGGAACCTGACCAACATACGCGGGTACAGGATGAGCTGAATGCAGCCGCATGGATTGTGGATGGGCTCTTTGGGACCGGGCTCAGCGGTGAGCTGCGTGGAGATGCCAGACTTCTGGTGGAACTTGCCAATGCAAGCCAGGCAAAGAAATTGGCCATAGATATCCCTTCCGGTCTCGGTGATGAGGTTCCTGCCAGCTCTTTGCATTTCCATGCAGACCTTACGGTGACCATGGGCTTGGAAAAACTGGCAATGTTCCATCCCGCAAGCCGGGCATCCTGTGGACGAATTGTCACGGTCAACCCTACGTTTCCTCCCTTTCTCATGGAAAAGGCTCCTTCTGCGGCCTTGCTGTGTGACCGGACCAAGGCTTGCATTGCACCCCTTGCTTCGCGCGAGTACAAGAACAGCAGGGGTCATGTGGCAGTCTTCAGTCTCAGTGAGCACTACACAGGAGCTGCCCGATTGGCGGCACGCGCCTGTTTCTTTGCCCGCTCAGGTCTGGTCACCCTCTATTGTGATCGCGAAGTCCTTCCGATTGCAGCAAGCGAGGCTCCCTCCCTTATGGTAAAGACCTATGAGGGACAGGATCTTCCGTCCTATGACGCAATTCTGGCCGGCCCCGGTTGGGGAAGCGGCAGGGAGGCCTTGTTGCAAACCTTGTTTGGGACGGGCACTCCCCTGGTGCTCGATGCTGATGGTATCCGCTGCTATGCACACTTGCTCAAGCAAGGCATGGAAATCAGCCATGGCCCGCTCATCCTCACTCCGCACTTGGGGGAATTGAAAGCCCTGTGTGAGGCAGTCTCCCTTCCCCCGGGAGTCCTGGATACACCCCGTTCCTTCTTCTCCGCCTTGGAAGAGCTCTCCCATCGGCTCCATGCAACGCTGGTGGTGAAAAGTTCCTTGGTGCATGTTGCTTCGGAAAAAGAGAAGGTCATCGTCATCGAGGGCCTCAACCCCTCATTGGGCGTAGGAGGCAGCGGGGACGTCCTGGGCGGCATCATTGCCGCCTTGCTGGCGAAGCTCAAGGATCCTGTTCAGTGCGCAGTGGAAGGGGCCCTGATTCATCAGGATGCAGGCCGGAAGGCTCAGCTTGCCTGCGGATATTATGATAGTGAAACCCTGCTCAACTTTGTCGGTAAGGCTGTAGAGGAGGCTGAGGCATGATGCAACTCTATTTTCTCTCCATTGCCTATTTGCTGATGGGGGTGGCCTTCCTGCTCTCTGATACCTATGGGCTCTCCTTTCCTTTGTTGCTCTCCCTTCGGTATGCCTTCCGTACCAAAAGGATATTCAGGCGAATCCTCATCACACTGGGCTTGCTGCTCAGCCCTGCGCTTGCCTTCGTGCCTATGGAGCCCGGTCCTACCTTCCTTGGGGATTTCATCCCGATGATAAACATACTCTCCCTTACGATATGGTATGCATTCCAAGCGCTCAGAGGGGTAGGGGTGATGCAGGAAGAGGAACAGACCATGCTGGGAGCCACCGGGCTCTATGTCGAACGAAACAAGCGCAATGTGGGATATCTAACCCTTGGCATTGCGATCATACATTTTGTTGCACCCCAATTGGTATTGGTGTAAGAGAGGTAGAACCATGCAAGAACGCATCACCACGGCAGGTGTCCTGATACAGAATGATCGCTTTTTCATTGCGAAACGAGAGGACAAAGGTTCGATAGGCGGGCTCTGGGAGTTCCCGGGGGGGAAGAACCGCTACACAGAGAGTGAGCAAGAGACCCTGAAGCGTGAGTTTGCTGAAGAGCTGGGGCTCGCAATTGAAGTGGGGGAACTTCTGCACAGTCATGATTTCACCAACAAGGAGACACTCTACCACCTCAAGGCCTATCGGGTGTTTGCTCCGGAGTTTGCACAGCTTTCCTTGTCGGTTCACACTGAGTACCGGTGGGTCAGCCTTCAGGAGTTGTCAGCATACGCTTTTGCACCGAGTGACCAGGAGATCGTGAAAACCCTTCTGCGCAAGGAGTAGCAGAAAGCGATTTCCTCTGTGCTCCAAGCCAGGCCTCTGGTATGATACAGGTACAGCAAGAGGAGGTGTCTATGCCGTTTCTTGGTTCTTACTTGGCTACGGCCATTGTCATTGCCGGTACTGTTCTATTGGTGGTACTGATCCGTCTGGTGTTCAGGAAAACCTTGGAGAGCACCAAGCGTTGGCCGTACCAGCGCCAGTTGCTGATTTTCCTTGTCTTCCTGGTTGGGCTTTTTCTCTCCATTGCACTCCTCCCTCTCGACCATGAGATCAAGATGCAGATTCTCTCCGTTCTCGGCCTCTTGCTCAGTGCCGTCATAGCACTTTCGTCCACCACATTGGTGAGCAATGCGATGGCAGGCATCATGCTGAGAATGACACATGAGTTCCGCGGTGGCGATTTCATAGAAGTGGATGACCTGGTAGGCAGGGTTACCGACCTTGGGATCTTTCATACGGAGATACAACTGGTGAATCGGGACGTGGTCAGTCTTCCCAATCTGTTTTTGGCACAGAAAGCGGTGAAGGTGACTCGCCGTGACGGTACCTTCCTCAATATCAGTCTCTCCATCGGTTATACGGTCAGCCATCAGAATGTTGAGCAGGCTTTGCTCAAGGCGGCTTCCCAATGCAAGCTAACCGACCCCTTCGTATTCATAGAAGCGTTTTTGGATCATGCAATCCGTTATCGCCTCTATGGGATGCTCGACCAGAGTGCCGAGCGTCTGAGCAAGACCAGCGAGCTGTACAAGACCGTTCTTGACGTCTTTGTGGATGAGGGCATTGAGATTGCTTCCCCGTCGCTGTCCGACCGGAGGGAACTCGATGCTTCAACGCGGCATCTGCCGTCGGATGGTTTCCGCCAGAAGAAGCAGACAGCAAAGAAGGTGGTGGAGGATCTGGTTTTTGACAAAGCTGAGGAAGCGCAGTCCATCGAGGACCTGAAGCAAGCCCAGGCAAAACTCTCAGAGGCTCTGGAAAAGGCTCCGAAGAAAGGGAAGGGAACGATCGAACGGAAAATGCAGGCTATCAGCGAAGAACTTGAAAATCGTGAGGAAAAACGAAAGACAGATTCCTGAGTTGCGTGTACGTTACCGGTAAAGAGATGCTTACATCCGTCTTTTCTCTCCGGCAGTTGGCCGGACGTGTGTCCCATTCTGGGATTTTTCTTGTTAATTCTTATGCAGTGAATGTATAATCGGTTACATGCACACAAAAAGGTCCTGTCGATGATTCAGAGAAAAAGGCTAATCAGCAAGCTATTCCATAGCGTCATGTTCATCATACTCATCTGTTGTCTTGTTGGATGCAGTGCACAGAAAAAGGAGCTCTCACAATTTGAGGAAGATCATGGCATTATTGTAGGTTTTTCGCAGATTGGTGCTGAAAGTGCCTGGAGAACTTGCAATACCCGCTCAGTTCAGGATGCCGCAGCTGAAAAAGGGGTGCAGTTGGTCTATGACAATGCCGAGCAGAAACAGGAGAATCAGATCAAAGCAATACGCTCATTCATTGCGTATCAGGTTGATGTGATAGTCTTTATCCCGATTGTTACGGATGGTTGGGATAATGTGTTGCAAGAAGCCCGGGATGCCGGGATTCCTGTCTTGGTCACTGACCGGAAGATAGATGTTGCAGACCAATCATTGTATGCAGGATTCATTGGCACCGACAGTTTGAAGGAAGGTCGGAATGCCGGACTGTTTGTATTGGATAAATTTGAAAACGAGCGAAAGCTTTTCGACCAAACCAAAGAGCATATCAATATCGTGGAATTGTTTGGAACAGAGGGGTCTTCTGTAGCCACCGGAAGAGCTGAAGGCTTCAGGGAAGTGCTCAAGGATCATCCGGAGTTCAGGATAGTGTACAGCAAATCAGGTGATTTTCTCCGTTCAAAGGGATATGAACTTGCTGTTGAGTTTCTTGATGAGTATGAGGATATCGATGTCATTTATTCCCATAATGACGGAATGACGCTTGGGGTTATCGAGGCGATGGAAGAGAAAGGACTGCGTCCTGGTACTGACATCGTCATTGTCACCATTGATGCACAGCAGGCAGCCATAGATGCACTGCGCGAAGGCAAAGTCAATTGTGTCATCGAGTGCAATCCCAAAACGGGTCCAGAAATCATCAAGCTGGCGGAGAAGCTGGCTGCCGGCGAAAGTATCCCGCGAGTGCAATATGTTCATGAAGAAGTGTTCTATGAAACCGATGACCTTTCGCTCATCGGTCCCCGTGGGTATTAGCATGAAGAGTCAGACATCCATTGTTGACAAGATTTTTTCCGTGTTCAAAAGCCGAAGCATAAAAGAGAGAATTAAGATCTCCTATGTGATCATCATCCTTCTGATGATAACACCTCCGGTTATTACCATTGGTTCGTTTGTTGTCCAAATGGTTCGCTATGACATGATCATAACCAATGTCAGCAAGACAAACCGTCTCAACCAGACGGTAAAGATGGATGTCTCCAACGAGATATGGGATATCGTTGCCGGAAACAAGAAATTCGAGGAGGGTCGCCAGTACGACATCATTGATGGGATAAACGAGAGCCTTGAGGATATCATGCGAACGACGGAAGAGCGGGAGAACCGGCAGATGCTCGAGGTGGCGGGCCGTGCGGTCGATACGCTGAGGCGCAATGTGGACCGGTTGGGAATTCAGATGGCTCACCAGTCACTGGTGAGTGAAAATGAGGAAATGCTCGATGAGATTCGAGGGGTGTCCGCCCTTATCTCCGATATTCTCCAGGACTTCATCGTGCGTGTCATTGAATCAGCCACAATTACAAATGAGCATCACAAACGTATGACGCTCGTCCTCACGGTCATTCAGATCCTTACGGTGGTCTTTGTGACAATCTTCGCTGTTGTTACGCAGCGCTCAGTGACTTCCAGCATCAATACTCCCATCAAACGACTTGAGAACCTCTCCAAAAGAATTGCCGAGGGGGATTTCACTGTCAGGGTAAAACTTCCGCAGGTAAGCGAACTTGACGGTCTCACCGACAACCTGAACATCATGGCAGTCAAAATCCAGGAATTGATTGCAGAGAATGTCCGGGAACAACAAAACCTTCAGAAGTCGGAGATGAAAGCCCTTCAGGCTCAGATTACGCCACATTTTCTCTATAACACCTTCGATACGATAGTCTGGCTTGCCGAGGAAAAGAAGAATGATCAGGTCATTGACATAACACGCGCATTTTCTAGCTTTTTCAGGATATCGCTCAACAAAGGCAAAGACTACTTGACGGTCAGCGAAGAGTTTGAGCACGTCAAAAGCTATCTGACGATTCAAAAAATCAGATACAGGGACATCCTGGATTATGAAATTGAGTACGTGCCTGAGATGGCCAATTGCCAGATTTTGAAACTGGTGCTCCAGCCTATTGTCGAGAACGCATTGTACCATGGAATCAAGAACAAAAGGGGTCGGGGTCTCTTGTCCGTAAAGGGCTGGCGTGAAAACAACCGCCTCTGTTTTTCCGTGGAAGACAATGGGATAGGTATGACGGAAGAAAAACTAGCGAATATCATGGAGCAGATCAGTGGCTCAGCTGATCCCGAGGATTTGAACAATGTCTATGGACTGTATAATGTTAACAAGAGGCTTGAGCTGTATTATGATGCAAGTACGAAGTTGAACATAACGAGTCAGTATAATAAGGGTACTACCGTGTATTTCAGCGTACCTGAGGTTGGATTCCATGTATAAGGTATTTATTGCAGAAGATGAGATAGTGGTACGTGAGGGGTTGCGAAACAGCATTCAGTCGGGGACAGGGCCCTTTGTCCTTGTGGGTGAAGCTTCAGACGGCGAGATGGCCCTTTCCATCATGAAGGATGTGAAACCGGATATCCTGATTACTGATATCCGCATGCCCTTTGTTGACGGACTCAGTCTTTCCAGAATCATCAAAAAGATACTTCCCTGGATAAAAATAATAATCATCTCAGGGCATGACGAATTCCAGTACGCACAAGAGGCAATATCAATCGGTGTTGACGAATTCATTCTCAAGCCAATCTCCGCCTCGGATATGTTGGCAACACTCAACAAACTGGTAGAGACGATTGAACAGGAGAAGATACATCTTTCAAGTATAGAGAATCTCAAACTGCAGGCCCAGTCCAACTCGGACCTTATCAGGGAGCGCTGGTTGTGCGATTTGGTAACCGGAATTGTCAAAACGGAAGATGCGCTTGAGAAAGGGGGTGATATGGGCATCGATCTTATTGCCCATGGTTACCTTGTAGCAATCATCAAGCTTTCCACCTCCTCAGAGAACTATGCAGACCTGATCACCGCCAAGCTTCATATAAACAGTCTTATCGATAATCAGGAAGAGGTGTTGTGCTTTTCGCAAAGCAGGGACTCCATCATCTTGTTGTTGATGCAGCTCGTTTCCGAATCGCTCGAAGAGACTGCTTACACCTTGGCCCAGGCCATCAAGTATGAGGTTGAACGAAATACCGACTGCATGGTAACCATTGGCATAGGTTCTTTGGTTGAGCGAATCGGGAGCCTGTCCCAATCCTATGCTGATGCGGAGAAAGCCATAACTTTTTCTGTCAAAGCCGGTCAGAATCTGATCATCGGAACACATGATCTGAACTCCTTTTCAGAAATTGATTTCTTGAAACTGGACGGAAGCCCCATTTCGGAGCGGCTGAAATACGTGAAGAAATCAGGTATCAATGAGATCATCGCCCAGTATATCACCATGATAGGTGATGATCCTCTCCAGACCACGCTCATCAGCTATTACCTTCTGTATGATCTTATGGTGGCAATATCAAAGATCATTGATGAGCTGGGTGGTGTCGTCCAGGAAGTCATTCCCTGGTTGTCAAACAAGGCGCAACTTTCCGAGATTGCCGGCTCAAGGGAGACTTTCTGTGAAGGGGTGAGATCAATCCTGGATACGTTCATCGATTTCAGGGAGGTGAAATCGGCGGGAAAATACTATGAGATGATCCAGAAGGCAAAACAGCACATAAACCTCCATTTTGCCGACCAGGATATTTCCCTGCATTCAGTGGCATCAATCGTACATGTAAGTCCAAACCATTTCAGTACCATCTTTTCCCAGGAAACAGGCGAAACCTTCATTGAATATCTTACCCGGGTCCGTATCAACAAGTCGAAGGACCTGCTGCTGACTACTGCGCTCAGAAGTGCTGACATCGCGTATGATGTAGGATTTGGGGATCCCCATTATTTCAGTTACATCTTCAAGAAACATACAGGCATTTCCCCCCGGGAGTTCAGAACCGGGAGCAAATGCCTGAATTGAACCAGTGGTTTCTGCAACCGTCCCGGTTACTTTTGGTTCCTGTCTTGGCTCTTCTCTGACAGATGCAACCAAGGCGGTAGGGCAAGACTGAATCTGCTTCTGTTGCGCAGCGACATGATGATGCTTTGCAACACGATGAAGAAATACAGCAAAAGTCCACTTACCATCGCTTGGAAGTTTGATTGGACGCCCGCTGCACGGATCAGTTCGTTGATGATCAGAAGAGTCAACGTACCTATTGGGGCCCCAAGCAGGTTTCCTACACCGCCGTTGAGCAGTGTACCTCCTATGATAGCCGAGGCTATTGCTTTCATTTCGGCTCCCGCCGCATTTCCGACATTGCCTGCTCCTGTTGTCATGATGTACACGAATCCAGCAATACCAGCCGTCAAACCACTGATTACATAGGTGATGAATATGGTCCGCTTTACATTGATGCCGAGCATCATGGCACTATGGCTATTGCCACCGACGGCATAGACATTACGCCCGAAACGCGACCACTTCATCAAGGATGCAAGAATGACAAGCAGGATCACGACAATCACCGCACCGGGTTTGATTTCACACGGGATGAAATTTCCCAGTCTGTTTTTTGTCCCCAGCCATGCAATCACGATATCAAAGTCCCGTAATGCCACGAATGCAGGCATAGTGACATTGATCGGATCCTTATGGAGTGTCGTCAGCAGTCCCTGTGCCAAGAACAAGCCTGACAAGGTGATGATGAACGGTTGGATCTCAAGATAGGCTATGAGATATCCTTGCAGGATTCCGAATGCTATCCCTATGCCCAGTGCAATAAGAATGGCACCCCCGATGCTTCCACTCTTGGATTCCAAAAAGACAGCACAGGCCATTGTTATCAACCCGCATACCGAGCCTATCGAAATGTCGATTCCGCCACCGATCATGACGATGCACAACCCCAGCGTCATGATGATGAGCGGGGCATTGAGGTTGAACAAGTCAAAGAACGTCTGAAACTGCATAAAACTGGCTGGGTAACTGATCAATGCAAAGATGTACATCAGTACAAAGATGACTGCAGCTATGAGAAACAGGATATTTGAATTTGATAGTCTTGCTTTTGGTTTGATTACGTTCACAGATGCCATCCTATTCCTCCTTCTTTTTGGCTATGTTCGTAGGGGCTGCAGCCTTGCTTTGGCTTGCCGGCATATTCCAAGCTCGAACCCTGTCAAGGGTTTTGCTGATATGCATCCTGACTACGGGTGATGCAACCACCATGAGGATGATGATGAAGACTGCTTTGAAGACCTTGATCATCGCGGGCTCAATTTCCAGCCTGAGCAGAGTCCTGTTCAGCATCTCGATGGTGTACGCACCGATGATGGAACCGGTAATACTGAATTTTCCACCACCCAGGGAGTTGCCACCTATCGCCACGGCGAGAATCGCATCCATCATGATGAGTTTGAGCAAGTTCACACTGTCGTGGCGGCCTGCCTTATTCACAGCGATAAAACCTGCAACTGCGGAACAGACTCCCATGATCAGGAAGGTCAAAAAGATGATTTTCTTCGGATTGATGCCATTCAGCCGTGCCGCATTCGGGTT
>Ga0172377_10004768_pt1 | contig 13917 bp, 12 predicted proteins | sample Pumphouse3metaG_FD_119749 | JGI IMG/M metagenome (GOLD analysis project Ga0172377, IMG submission 119749) | Leachate microbial communities from a municipal landfill in Southern Ontario, Canada - Pumphouse #3 metaG | ecosystem: Engineered > Solid waste > Landfill > Unclassified | place: Canada... | reverse complement strand
GTATTATGAATATCTATGAAGGAACCACACAGCTACAAGTAGTAGCCGCTATCCGATATATCACGACAGGAGCTTATCTCAAAAAAATCAATGAATACGAAAGCTTGGACTACAAACCCGAACTAGAAGAATTGAAAGTGAAGTTGGTTAATATGAAGGAAACCTTAGCTCGCCTTACAGAAAAAGTAACCGCCGTTAAGGATCAAGAATACCTTGATTTTCACGCTCGTCGTTTAGTCGAGACCGCTTCTTATTGCATCATGGGCTTTCTCTTACTGCAAGATGCAAATGCCGATGATGATTATCGTCGCTCAGCTGATGTTTTTATCAATTACGGACAAGCTGAAGTGAATAAGCATGCTGCTTTTATCGATAATTTCAATCTTGAAAATCTAGCTACTTATAGAGCTGAATAAGATTTAAAAACTACATATAAAAACCCGTCTAAGGAAAAAATACCTTAGACGGGTTTTTTATGAACAAACCTTTTTGCTTTTATTTTTTTAATTCAAAGCATAAGATAAAGTAGAAGTTTCCTTCCATTCCATCGTACTATCTTCATCTATATCAGACACATAATGGATTACAAAATTAACATACTTCGCATCTGCTGCTTTTTCATTCCGGTCTACATAACTGCTAAACTCTGACATATCAAAGACCATTGTAGTATAATCATTTACAGTAGAAGACTTTCCCTCATTATCAGCAATAACACGTAAATATAAATCATAAACCCGTAAACTTCCTCCATTTCCATCATCCACAACTTTTGGTTCAGCATTAGGATCATAAGATAAACTATAACTACGTTCTAATCCTGTTTTTACTTCATTGAAATAAGTCGTTATAAATAGATGATTTTTGATAAAAGCCCAATTGGTCAAATCAATATTACTGATTTTAACTTCATTTGTCATAACAGCAGCAGTATCAACAAGATAGGAAGAAATAAGAGATTTTTCTAAAGGGGTATACGATGTAGCTGTAACTGTATAATACCCTTTCGTAGTCGCATCTTTGTTCTCCGCAGCATCAAAGTCAATATTATACCCAAAATAACAACCATCACCTATATTGATATTGGTATCCGTAGCCAAATTAGGGGCATAGACACACTCTTGATCTGAGACATAAATAACTTTTTGACCCGTCTTCGTTTGTACCAATCCAAAAGAAGAACCTGTAACGGTATTTCCGTTCGACTCCATACATGCGGTAAAAATACCTGTTGCTGCCAATACTAAACTGGCTAATACTACTTTTTTCATTCTACTTAATTTTAATAATTTATTCTATATTCTATTTTATACTTAAAGTCCTATTCTAAGGCCTATATTAAAGTCTAGCATAAAAGGATGTTTTAAATAATACGTTTCAACCTCACTATTATTTTTCAGACAATACGCTATACCCATCTCTGAATATAAGCTAAAGACCTTCCCTATGGGATAACTTAAGCCCAACTTACCATTAAAAGAAAAAAGGACGTTTTTCATTCGACTATCTATAGAAAAAGAAGCTTCCCTTTCCTCTTGTACTTCCGCTAAACGATAGGTTTGTTTTCCATTTATATTAAAATCTATTCGCCCCCCTACAGAAGTATAACAAATAAAACGATCCCATTCGGCCATTTTATAACTTAAAGCCAAAGGTAAGCCAATGAAATGTAACCGTTGTTCTACCGTTTCGGGCGAATCCTTTAAATCCCATTCCGACAAAAGAAAAGAATAAACAATGCCCGATTCAAAACGCCAGCGTTGCGTAAATCTACGACTAACCGATAGACCAATAGACAAAGGTCTATGATGGTGTATATTCTCTCGTTCTGATACTGTAGGATCTTGTATCCGACTGGTATACATTAGCCCAACCTTTTGTACATTCATGATAGGATCCGAAGCTAGCGAAGTCCTTTCCGTTAGTGCTGAAGAAGTAGACGTACTCCCTCCTCCTATTCCTATTTTCCATGTATCTCCTCTTTTCGCTTTGCGATGTTTGGTAGTATAACGAACCGTCTTATGAATAGGCGCCAAATTCCCCTTTTGAAGGACAAAGTCTTTTTCTTTTGAATCTTCAGTTTTAGGTGTTTCAGCTTTAGAGCTAGCTTCTTTATTCACCTTTTGCAGGCTACTGGCTTGCACCGCTTTCTTTTTATTGACCGCTAACCTTGATAACCCTTTATCAGCCGTATTCGGCATTTGAGCACGAACGATTCTAACTTTCGCTAAAGGTTCTTCTATCGAAGGTTCTACGTCCTTCAACAACAATCGATCATCAAGTATTTTAGGCACAACCTCCACCATTTGATTAGGTCTTTCTCGCTCTAAAACAAAAAAGACAGACAAGCACATCAGAAAAGCCACAACAGCAGCCACACGATAAAAAACTGACGTCTTATAAAAAGGGAGCAACTTCCCCTTCGATAAGCGATGTTCCACAGCCGACCAATCATCAAGAGAAGGCTTCTCCTCAAAATCTTTCAATTTTGAACGAAACAACGCATCAAACGCATCTATGTCTTTTCTATCTCTCATACAATTCTTGTACTTTCTTCTTTAATACCCCTCGAGCACGCTGATATTGAGAACGAGAAGTTCCCTCGCTGATCTGTAGCAGCTCAGCTATTTCCTTATGCGAATAACCTTCAATAGCATACAAGTTAAAGATGGTACGAAAGCCATCAGGCAAAGCTTGTACTAACGCTATCAACTCTTTGGCCGAAAGCTGTGATAAAGCCGACGCATTACCATCTGTTAAATCGACTTTATCTAGCTCTTTCGTCTCTCGCAAAGGATCGTTTTTACGGAGCTTTGCTAAAGCTGTATTCACAAAGATCTTACGCATCCATCCTTCAAAAGAACCTTTATGCTCAAACGTATGCAGGAATAAGAAAACTTGCACAAAACCATCCTGCAAATAATCATGAGCCTTCTCCTTATCACTCGCATAGCGTAAGCAAATGCCCATCATTTTTGGTGCATATTTTGTGTATAATATCTTCTGTGCCTTTCGGTTATTCTTTAGGCATGCTTTAATCAAATTCTCTTCTGTCATCGTTCGCTCTAGCGGTGCTATGAATAAGATGATACAAAATACAAAAACGTTGCATCAATTATAAAAAAAAGATATAATCGTTTTAGGATTGTAGCCATTAATTCCTATTTTATCTTGTTTTTTCAGGAAGAACAAAGTAACAATAAAATAATGACGTGATGAATAATAAACAAAAAAAATCAAAGGATTATTTAAATACAATTTACTACTTGAAAAAAAAATGTATCTTCGCATTATGAAAACTCGAATTTTAATCCATTCTGTAGGGATAGTACTTCTTATGTTATGTTCATCCTGTATGCCGACCTCTAATAAAACAAAAGATGCGGTAGAAACTTGGGGCCAAATAGACGGGACTCCTGTTCATCTCTATACATTAACCAATAGTAACGGAGCTAAAGCAATCATCTCTGACTATGGAGCAACGCTGAAATCACTCTTGATGCCCGACAAACAAGGAAAAATGGGTGATGTTGTATTGGGTTATGATACACTCGAATCCTATATCAAACAGCATTATTGTTTTGGCGCTACCATTGGCCGAGTAGCCAATCGGATTAAAGACGCTAAATTCACACTTGATGGAAAAGAATATCAACTTACGCAAACAGAAAACGGCAACATTTCCCATAGCAACAACGATTTTGATACACATATATGGGAAGCGTCCTTTATCAAAGAAAAGGGGGATGAAGGCTTACGTTTAACATACACTTCGCCCGATATGACTGACGGATTTCCAGGAACAGTTATGGCACAGGTCACGTATATCTTAACCGCTAACAATGCCTTACAAATTCAATTTGAAGCTACAACGGATAAACCAACACTTGTAAATATGACACATCATAGTTATTTCAACTTGACAGGTGATTACACGAAGATTTATGATCACCTCATACGAATGAAAGCCACTCATGTACTAGCTATTGATGACGAAATCGTACCAACAGGCGAAATAAAACCAACCAAAGGAACTATTGATGACCTTGCTCAAGAAACAAAAATAGGCGAAAACATCCACAAAATGGATTATCATGGCTATCATTATTGCTATGTATTCGACAAACCTGCACATCAATTAGAACCCGTAATCTTCGTGACAGAACCGAAATCAGGAAGAACACTCACGGTCTCTACAACTCAACCAGGCGTACAATTTTATACGAGCAATGCTATTCCTGAAGGCACAAAAGGTAAATATGGTAAAATATACGGCAGACACAGTGCTTTTTGCCTAGAAACGGAAGATTTCCCTAATGCAGCCAATATTCCTTCCTTCCCTTCAACGGTATTACGCCCTGGTCAAAAGTATCATGAGACAGTCATTTATCAATTTGGTCTAATGCAATAAGAGTCTAATTCTATATAAAAGAAAAGACTTTAGGTCTGTTTTTATAATCCTCTTTAAAGTTTTTTTTCAATGAAAGAATCTTATTGTATATTTTTTCTTTCATTAACAAATGGTTTTCATCTACCTTATGCCTTTTTACAATAGCAATCCGATCAAAAGACAGGGATAATCCGGCTGAATCTTCGTAGTTTTTGATCCAAATCTCAACGACTTTGCGATCAAAAACTACGAAGATTTTCTAAAAAGATCTCCCTTTTTTTGAGTTGCTTTTTTTAGTCTTATAAATTCCTTTCATTTTGTTCAAAAAGAGTCCTTATTCTAGCGTATAAAGCAATTTATTTTACGTTTTGCTTCTCTTTTCTTAAAAAGAAAAATAGCCCAACAGTGTAGCTTTATTCTACTGTTAAATAATTTGCATAAATCCTCTAAAATGTGTAACTTTAAGTATGTCAAAGACATTAAAGCAATAAAAAAAGAAGAGACAAATCAATGAACTAGGTACTTATTGTATTATTTTTGATTTTCTAACAATTCCAAGTCTTTTATCCTACTCTTTTTAACCCTTTTCTCAAAAAGACTATCCGATATAAACCGTTAATAACTAACCTTTTATAAAAACAATATTCAATAGAGATAAATGATAATATGAAAAATAATTATATATTTGCAGGAATAGATTATAACTTCATTTAAAAAACAGGCCCTATGAAACGACGAGACTTTCTTAAAACCAGTGCATTGGCTGGAGCAGCCATAACGTTAAACTTCAAAGAACTACAAGCAGCGCTTTTAAATCATGAAATAGCCGTAGAAAAAGCTCCTGATTTAGTGGCCGTCATGGGAGGTGAACCAGCGGTTATGCTTGATAAAGCCTTAGAGGCTTTAGGGGGAATCGAACGCTTTGTAAAAAAAGGGCAGAAAATAGTTATCAAGCCTAACATCGGTTGGGACAAAACCCCTGAATATGCGGGTAATACGAATCCTTTATTAATAGAATCTTTGGTAAAAAAATGCCTTGCAGCGGGTGCTGAAAAGGTAACCGTATTTGATCATACCTGCGACAATTGGCAAAAATGCTACGAATCAAGTGGGATAAAAGAGGCGGTTTCACGAGCTGGAGGCATTATGATGCCAGGAAATGAAGAGAGATATTTCACCGAAGTATCACTTCCTGAAGGGACCAATCTAAAAACAGCCAAAATCCATAAAGCCTTACTCGAAGCGGATGCATGGATCAACGTCCCTGTATTAAAGAATCATAGCGGAGCCAAAATGACTTGTGCGATGAAGAACCATATGGGTATCGTTTGGGATCGCAGATTTTTCCATAAAAACGATCTTCATCAATGTATTTCAGATATTTGTACCTGGGAAAAACGCCCCGTATTAAATATCGTTGATGCCTATCGAGTACTTTTCCGTAATGGTCCACAAGGGAAGACGCTACAAGATACTGTAAAAATTAAATCGTTAATTGCTTCAACTGATATTGTAGCAGCTGATACGGCTGCACTACGCTTGTTCAATCAAATCACAAAACTGGATCTCGCCGCTGTAAGCCATATTGGGGATGGCGAAAAACATCACTTAGGTACAACAGACTTAAAGAAACTAACGATTAAACAGATTAAATTATAATATGACTACGCATAAGAAAAGAAACCCCTTAAGGATACTTCGGATTTTGCTCGCCACACTATCCTTTCTGATCCTTTTGTTACTCTTTGGTGATTTTACGAATAAATTACCTGAAGGCATGCACTTTATGGCTAAAATACAGCTTGTACCTGCTATTTTGAGTGTCTTTTTTATTGGTTTGCTCTTACAAGTGGTTTTAGTCCTTGTGTTCGGTCGCATCTATTGCTCGGTTCTTTGCCCTTTGGGTATTTTACAGGATCTGATCAATCGTATCTTTAGCTTCAGAAAGAAAAAAGCGAAAGGTGTTCGTCGTTTTGCCTATCACAAACCTCTTAATGGCTTACGATATGGACTCTTAACCCTTGTTACACTTTTAACCCTTTCGGGCATTACACTTCCTCTACTCTTTCTTGATCCTTATAGTAACTTTGGGCGCATAGCGAATCAACTCTTCCGACCCGCTATAATGTGGATTAACAATCAGTTCTCGATAGGGCTGGCTCAAATAGGTAATTACTCTCTCGTAACGGTAGCGATCAAAACAGTTTCTACCATGGGATGGGTCACTGCACTGACGATCATTATCGTATTGATTCTAATGGTTGTCATTCATGGACGATTATTTTGTAATACGATCTGTCCTGTAGGGGCTACTCTAAGCCTATTATCTCGTTTTTCAATCTTTCGTATAAAAATTGATCCAGAAAAATGTATCAACTGCAAATTGTGCGAACGAAGTTGTAAAGCGGAAGCCATCAATGCTACTGATATGACAGTAGATTCGTCGCGATGTATCACATGTTTTAATTGCCTCAATGATTGTCCCAAAGATGCAATTTCCTATGCTTTCACACCTTCTTTATTCAAAAAAAAGAAGATGTCACCAGTAAAGGCCCCCACTGAAGCTCCTATCAATAAGACCCAAACCAACGGTAGAAGAAATTTTATCAATACATCGGCCTTAGTAGTTGCCACTATACCCACGGCAATCTTAGCCCAGCATGGCTTAGGTCCTAGAGATGGACATGGTAAAGGTAAAGGAAAAGGTTTAGGACGAAGAGAACAAAGACAAGCCCATGATTGTGAGAACTTAGATCGTTCTAATCCTATTACCCCTCCTGGATCTATTAGTTTAGAACGTTTTCAAGATGTTTGTACGGGCTGTCAATTATGTGTAACCCATTGTCCTTGCCAAATACTTGTTCCGGCAGGCATACAATATGGTTTTGACTATATGCTACATCCCTACATGTCTTACAAAAGTGGTTATTGCAATTATAATTGTACGGACTGTATCGATATTTGCCCTACCGGAGCTTTAAAGCCTCTTACCCTAGATCAAAAACAAACAACGCAAATAGGGAGAGTTCATTTTCATCGAAACTTATGTGTTGTAAAAGTTGATGGAACGGACTGTGGTGCTTGTGCAGAACACTGTCCTACAGGTGCGATTAAGATGGTTCCTTTCAGAGGTACGCTGACCATACCCGAAGTAGATCCTGATACGTGTGTCGGTTGTGGAGGATGTGAATCTATCTGCCCAGCGCAAGCCATTGAAGTAATCGCTAATCCTGTTCATTTACATGTAGAAAAACCTAAACCAGAAGAAGTAAAAAAAGTACAAGTAGATGATTTCGGTTTCTAAACGTTATTTTCTTATCTTCGCGACATGAAATTTGAACTAGAAGGAAAAGATACGCAGTCTAATGCTCGTGCAGGTAAGATTACGACTGATCATGGCGTAATAGAGACGCCCATATTTATGCCCGTTGGTACACAGGGAACCGTCAAAGCCGTTCACTTCGAAGAATTGCGCTCACAGGTAAAAGCTGAAATTATATTAGGAAACACCTATCATCTTTATTTACGACCGGGCACTGAGATTCTCGAACAAGCTGGAGGATTACATAAATTCAACAGTTGGGATCACCCTATTTTAACGGATAGTGGTGGCTTCCAGGTATTTTCATTGTCTGATAATCGCAAACTGAAAAGAGAAGGGGCCGAATTTAGATCGCATATAGATGGCTCCAAACATCTATTCACCCCCGAAAAGGTAATAGCTATTGAGCGTTCTATTGGGGCCGATATTATTATGGCCTTTGATGAATGTTGCCCAGGTGATGCGGATTTCGACTATGCTAAGAAATCTTTAGCCTTAACTCAGCATTGGCTCGATCGTTGTTGTAAACAAATGGACCAAACCGAACCGCTCTATGGTTATCATCAAAGCTTATTTCCTATCGTACAAGGCTGTGTTTACCCCGATCTTCGTAGACAAGCGGCCGAGCATGTGGCAGCAAAAGAAGCAGACGGCAATGCTATCGGCGGTTTAGCGGTAGGTGAACCTGCGGAAAAGATGTATGAAATGATCGAAGTTGTGAATGAAATCTTACCGAAAGATAAACCTCGTTACTTAATGGGCGTTGGCACACCCGCCAATTTGCTTGAGGCTATCGAACGGGGTGTAGATATGTTTGATTGTATCATGCCTACACGCAATGGTAGAAATGGACAACTCTTTACCAGTCAGGGGACTATTAATATTCGAAACAAAAAATGGGAAAATGATTTCTCCCCTATTGACCCTGAAGGTACGGCGGCTGTAGATACAATACATACCAAAGCTTATTTGCATCACTTGATACGAGTAAGCGAATTATTAGGACTTCAAATTGCTTCTATTCATAATTTGGCTTTTTATATAAGATTTGTAAAACAAGCACGCCGACATATTATCGAAGGGGATTACATGTCTTGGAAACGAAGCCAGCTTAGCCAATTAAACAACCGACTCTAAGTTATGAGAAAACTGCTTAAACGAATAGACTGGTATATTATCAAGCAATTTTTAGGAACCTACGTCTTTGCTATTGTATTAATTATTTCCATCTCGGTGGTTTTTGATATTAATGAAAAGATTGATGACTTCCTCAAACCTGAAGTACCCTTAAAAGAGATTATTTTTGATTATTATTTCAACTTCATTCCTTACTTTGCTAATTTATTTAGTCCGCTTTTTACGTTTATTGCTGTTATTTTCTTTACTTCCCGTCTGGCCGATAATTCTGAAATTATTGCTCTCCTATCTAGTGGCATGAGCTTTAAGCGACTGATGCGGCCTTATTTAATTTCGGCAGCGATTATCGCCCTAGCCAATTTTGCTTTAAGTGCTTATATCATTCCACCTTCTAACATTTCACGTATTAACTTTCAAAACAAATACATAAAAAACAAAGCCGTAACGTACGCTCGCAATGTTCAGCTGAAAGTAGATACAGGTACCATTGCCTATTTCGATCGCTTTGACGACAAATCTCACATGGGGTATCGGTTCTCGTTAGAACAATTTAATGAAAAAAAATTAGTTTCAAGACTTACGGCCAAATCAATCAAACACGACTCCGCTTATCACTGGACCATCATCGATTATATGATTCGTGACTTCGATAAAGATCGTGAACACATCTCGAGAGGTACTCGTCGTGACACCATCTTACCTATCATTCCTTCCGACTTTTTGATCTCGGTAAATGATTGCCAAACGATGACTACGCCTCAACTGTATAAATACATCCAACGACAACGCTCTCGTGGTATCGGTAATATTCAATTATTTGAAATCGAATATCATAAACGTTTTGCTTCTATTTTGACGGCCTTTATTCTAACTACTATCGGAGCCGCCTTATCTTCGAGAAAGATTAAAGGAGGTATGGGGCTTAATATTGGCATAGGGTTAGGCTTAAGCTTTGGATATATCCTCTTTACTACGATAACATCAACCTTCGCTATCAGTGGTGCGGTAAGCCCTATGGTAGCCTCTTGGATTCCTAATGTTGTCTTTACTATTATAGCCATTTACCTCTATCTAAAAGCACCTCGTTAACAATGAAATGAAAAAGAAGATTTTACATGAACAGCTACCTATTGAAATCGCATCGCCTATCGTCGCTCGTACCTTCGACTACGAAAGCTTTACGTTTCCATGGCATTTTCATGACCAATATGAAATCATTTATATCGTTAAAGGAGAAGGACAAGGCTTTGTAGCTGATAGTATGGCCTCTTATCATAATGAACATCTCTTTTTTTTGGGGAAAAACGTTCCTCATTATTTAAAATCAAAAGAAATTTTTTCAAATACGGAGAAAAAAGAACACACAACGGGCTTATTATCCAGTTCGAAAGTTCTTTTATGGATTATGCCATCGGGAACTATCCGGAATTAAGAAATATACAGAAATTGTTAGAGCGTGCTTCACGGGGTATTTTAATTGATTGTAATACCAACGAATCACTAAAACTTGGCATGCGTTACGCTCCCAAAGCAAAAGATGTAAACGCCATTATCAATCTTCTTCATATTCTAGATTTAATGGCACACGATAAGACGGCTAGACCTCTCGGCAGTCCTCTTTATAGTAATGACGTTTCACCCTTTAGCGAAAATCGTTTACAAAAAGTTCTTTCTTACTTACAACTTCATTATACTGAATCGTTGAGATTAAGCGATATCGCAGATCTGGTGGCTATGAATTCTACTGCTTTTTGCCGCTTTTTCAAAGAAAAGACAGGGAGTACGCTTTGGGATTATGTCTTTGAACTCCGTATTGCCTTTGCAAGTAAATTATTAATGGACGATAATCTTGATATTACACAAATAGCGCTGGAGTGTGGATTCAATACAACGGCTCAATTTAATAAAATATTTAAGCGAATAAAAAAAATCACCCCTACTGAACATCGTAAAAAAATGAAATAGCTTAGTGAACCTTCAAACTACCAATAAGGGTATTTTGGTGATCAAAGGTTTTTATCGTATATTCGCAACTTAATAACTTAGATATTTAATGAGAAAGAAAAGAGAATTCCAAAAATTCAGTCGCCCAGGGGAATTACCCAAAGGTAGAAGCACCCAAGTAACGAATGAAACGACTTTACTGCCGTTTTTGTTTAGTTGGCTTAAAGACTTGAGTAAGAATTCAGTCAAAGCATATTTGAAACATAAAAAGGTATGGGTCGATGGACGAGTAACGACTCAATTTGATACACCTTTAAAACCAGGCAACACGGTATTGATAAGTAATGAACAGGGTGCGGTCGTCTTTAATCATTCCAAAATAAAATTGGTTTGGGAAGATAAAGATCTTATCGTGATTGATAAGGCTGAAGGCTTATTGTCCGTCTCCACTTCTCGAGTACAAGAGCAAACAGCTTATTTTCTATTGACCAAATATGCAAAGAAACTTGATCCTCGTAACAAGATTTTCTTATTGCATCGCTTAGATAAAGGGACTTCTGGTCTCATGATCTTTGCTCGTAATCAGGAGATGAAAGAGATTTTCCGCTCTGATTGGCATACTAGAATTACCAAACGGTCCTATATCGCTGTGATTGAAGGCCATTTAGAACAACCTGAAGGTACGATTCATAACTTTTTAGTTGAAAATTCTATGTATAAAGTGTATGTAACGCATGAACCTAACGAAGGCAAAGAATCCATTACGCATTACAAAGTATTACGTACTTCGGATGAATACTCTTTAGTAGAACTGACCTTGGAAACGGGTCGTAAAAATCAAATTCGTGCTCACATGGAAAATTTAGGACATCCAATAGCAGGAGATCCTAAGTACGGTGCCTTAACGGACCCCAATAAACGATTGATGCTTCACGCTTTTCGATTGTTTTTTACGCATCCTGTAACACAGGAAGAAATGAGGTTTGAGACACCAATACCCCGTGACTTTAGTAAATTATTTTAATAACTATTTTTAAGATGAAAAAGACTATCGCTATACTTACGTTTGTATTTCTTGCATTTATGGTAAATGCACAGATACTTACCCCTATTCAATGGACTGTTGACTTGAACGACGTTAGTCCTAATCAAAAAGAATTAGTATTTACAGCATCCATTGATTATGGATGGCATTTATATGATCAAAACTTACCTGAAGGAGGTCCTATTTCTACTACTTTTAATCTAGAGACGCTGGTGGGTGCAGAGCTGAACGGTAAGCCTATTGCGACCACCAATCCAATTGTATCACACGATGATCAGTTTGATATGGATTTACGTTGGTACACAAATAAGGCGGTCTTCAAGCAAAAACTAACCATTACGGATCCTAGCACATTTAGCGTAACAGGTGAAGTAGAATTTATGGGATGTGATGACAAACAATGTTTGCCTCCTACGCGTGAATCTTTTTCTTTTGGTAAGACAGCCGCTGCAGATACAAAGCTTGAAGAAAAGACTCCGCTTATTCAACCCTCTAACGTAGCCAATGAAGGTTTATCACAACTCACTCTTCATCCCAACTGGTGGACTCCCGTGATAGACCAACTCAAAGCAATGGGTGATCGTACCACCACCACGACCGATTCGTCGTGGGCGTTTATCTTTTTCGCTGGCTTTATTGGCGGATTATTAGCCTTACTTACACCTTGCGTATGGCCTATGATTCCCATGACCGTTAGTTTCTTTTTAAAACGAACTAAAAATCGCAAGAAAGCGATTCAAGATGCCCTTACCTATGGGCTCTCTATCATTGTAATTTATTTGGTATTGGGCTTACTCATTACGGGAGTGTTTGGAGCGAGTGCTCTCAATAGCTTGGCCACCAATGCTATCTTCAATATTCTATTTTTCTTATTGCTTGTTGTTTTTGCAATTTCTTTCTTTGGAGCATTTGAGATTATCTTACCTTCTTCATGGACGAACAAGCTTGATTCTAAGGCTGACTCGACTACAGGATTAGTAAGTATTTTCTTTATGGCTTTCACGTTAGTTCTTGTATCCTTTTCATGTACGGGTCCTATTATTGGAACCTTATTAGTACAAGCCGCAAGCATGGGTAATACGGTTGGACCTGCTATTGGTATGTTTGGCTTCGCTTTAGCGTTGTCTATTCCATTTAGTTTGTTTGCAATCTTCCCTAATTGGCTACAGAATATACCTAAATCTGGAGGATGGCTGAATAGTGTTAAAGTAGTCTTAGGTTTTCTTGAACTTGCGCTTTCGCTTAAATTCCTTTCCGTAGCTGACTTGGCTTATGGTTGGGGACTGTTAGATCGTGAGACCTTCGTAACCCTTTGGATTGTTATCTTTGCCTTATTGGGCTTCTATTTATTAGGTAAAATTCGCTTTAGTCATGATAATGAGACGAAAACGATTTCTGTTCCTCGTTTCTTTATGGCTATTATTTCTCTTTCTTTTGCCATCTATATGGTACCAGGCCTTTGGGGTGCTCCTCTTAAAGCAATTAGCGCTTTTGCCCCACCACTCTATACGCAAGACTTCAATCTTTATGAGAATGAGACACATGCTTCCTTTACGGATTATGAAGAAGGAATGGCTTATGCTAAAAAAGTCAACAAACCGGTATTGATAGACTTTTCGGGCTTTGGCTGTGTCAATTGTCGAAAAATGGAAGCAGCCGTATGGACTGATCCGAACGTCAAATCACTTCTAACAAATGATTATGTATTAATCACACTTTTAGTAGACGATAAGAGCAAATTAACGAAGCCTTTGCTGATTAAAGAAAACGGGAAAGAAAGAAAATTGCGTACGATTGGTGATAAGTGGAGTTATCTTCAACGTTCCAAATTTGGAGCAAATGCACAACCTTTCTATATTCCACTTGATAATGAAGGAAATCCAATTGCCCCTTCTTATGCTTATAATGAGGATGTGAAAAAATATATTGACTTCTTGCAAGTTGGTATAAAAAATTATAAAGATAAATGAATACAAGAGAAGAAAAAATGAAAGCTTTCGGACATCTTCTAGATGTCATGGATACGTTGCGAGAAAAATGCCCTTGGGATCGCAAACAGACCAATGAAAGCTTACGTAC
>Ga0172377_10004765_pt1 | contig 13923 bp, 7 predicted proteins | sample Pumphouse3metaG_FD_119749 | JGI IMG/M metagenome (GOLD analysis project Ga0172377, IMG submission 119749) | Leachate microbial communities from a municipal landfill in Southern Ontario, Canada - Pumphouse #3 metaG | ecosystem: Engineered > Solid waste > Landfill > Unclassified | place: Canada... | reverse complement strand
GGGTTGATGAAGATTCGGGGATGCCCGGCGAACAGAATCGGATTTGTTCAAGCGGGATTTTTTGGTTGTACTTCGGTTTCGTGTACGGGATTCTTTTTTGATGACCGCATCTCCGCAAGGCATTTGCCTTGGTCGCAAGTCTATCGACTTGGTCGCAAACTTTCGGTTTGGTCGCAAGGCAAAGCCTTGCTCGGCTGAGGTCGTCCGCTTTCAGCATGCCCCCTCCCGGATTGAATCCGCACCAACACCGCGGAAGTCCTGTTCAGACTCCGTTCCGTGTTATTCGGCTTGTTTCACCGGAATCCGGATTACGGTTTTCTTTTTGCCGTCATCTGCTGTATCCGGGCTGGAGATGTATATCTCATGATGGTGACGAGCTTCGCCGATATCATTCTTCAGACCATTATCAGTGATAAACTGCTCAATCTTTGCCAGGGTTTTATCCTCTTCATCAAAGGAACCCTTATGCATACACTGCACACATAATCCTTCGTTAAATACCGCAAGTCGTGCCTTTCCTGCGTCAAGATGCTTCTTCTTCTCAACGTCGCCGCATGCCCGCTCAAAAACGTCCGGCGTCACAAATTCCGGCTGGCGGAGCATGGCTGTCCAGATGAATTTATCTTTATCCGGTGAGCCCGTGTCCGGGGAATAATTATCCAGCTTCCAGAGTCCTTCAAGAGGGGGAACGACATACTCATAGTAGCCTTCCGGAGCATTGCCGCCTTTTTTGCTCATTTTAATCGCGTAGGAAAGTGCGTAGAGCAGTCCTACTGCTTGTGAAAATTCCCCGTCCTCATCGTTCGGGTTTCCTTTCCCCTCCACCATAATAAACGTCATCGGAGGGACGAGTATTTTGGACGGGGTGTTATTCGGCTGATATAAATCCTTGTACACCTTTTTGAAATCTACTTTATCCATGCAAGACTATCTGCATCTGAGAATTTATACATTAGGGTGTTCCCGTTTGAGAACAGACTATAAACAGGAGTTATGAGGAGGTGCTCACAACCGGAAGATGACATGCGTGTAAGATGTACTTCGGTTTTGTGTACGGGATTCTTTTTTGATGGCCGTTTCATCACACGGAAAACACGGAAACACGCAAATCAAAGATTTGCTCGCAAGGCAAAGCCTTGCTCCGCTGAGGGCGAGCCTGTCGGCTCACCCCGCCTCAGCTAAGGTCGTCCGCGTTCCTCGTCCAACCCGCAAATCAACGAAATGCACGAAAAGGGGGACAGGGGCGGATGGATGGGAGGTCTTCTGTTTCACCTGGGATATATATCCTATATTCCATTCTCTTTTCTGATTCCAGAATGCGGGGGTGACTGCGAGGAGTGGGGCGTAAATCAATTCCAGATGATGCAAGGAAAAACCTGATGTTTGTCCTAGATGAATTATGGAAAAAAATCAAGTTTCATTTGTTGAGTAAAAGTCAACAGATTATCTACCTATCCTTAACTTTTGATTTATTTGTAGCATAGCGGACTAATTCATCAATTTTTTTATTTCAGAGAAAACAGTTGGCATAGCACGTTTAATCTCTATATCTGAAACTGAAATACGTCCATTAACAAAACGATGACGTAATTGAATTCCCGGATAAATCTCAAATAAATATTTTTTATTCTTTGATATAATGTATAAGTTATTACCTGTTTTGACTATGGAAATTTTAGAGCCATCAAGAGAGAATCTCTTATTCAATGGAACTATTAACTTCTCTTGTTCCTGTAATGAAAGAAACTCATGAATCTTACCATTCATGCCCCATCTAAGCAAATCAAGGGCAGATTGTCGATTTAACATATCATGAATCCGTTGATTCCAATAATGTTTCAAACAACTATGACATGCAGAATCACAATTACAATTATCCAACAATTCTTCAACAGATGACATCAAATCATCAGTTACACCCAATAATCCTGCAGAATATCCTGCCCCGCTTGATAAACTATCGTAAATATAAATATCAATATAGACATTATTTTCCGATTTATGAATACGATGACCTGCATTTAAATCTGTAAATTCAATATCAAGAACACGACTTGCAGCTAATTTAAATGCCTCTGTTAACGTAACTGCAGCACTTTTAATCCATAACCCTTTATAATTTGTGTTGATGATTTTCGAATCTAATAAAAATTCAAATACAACCATATCCGTTGTAAATGTATGACCAAGATAAACTTCTTGAGGGTCATGATCACAAGTATACGATAGTCTATAATTATATGGTCTTTGAATATCTTTTAGTGGAGATTCAAACTGATTATGAGATGTTTTTGGATTTATTACTTCGGCAGCACCACATTTTCGGCACACATTAAATCCTAATCCCTGAATTCCCTTATTGATAATTGTAATTTTATCTGGACGTTTTGCAGCCTTAATTTTCGCATATCCAATGTCATGAAGATCATTTGAAACAGGTTCCGCAAAATAACATGGCTCTTCTGCATATGAATATTCAACTTCAGCCCAAGCTTCAGGAATACTTGTATGGTTTTGTGGTGCAAATCCCCACGGTTTTAACAACCGTTTTTCAGGAGCAAGTGGAGAATTACAAAATGGACATACATTTGATTTTGGAGGTTCTGTCGAAGTCCAACCACATTCTTTGTTAGAGCATTGATATAAAGTAGAATAATACTGTGGGTTTCCAAAATATCTTTCAGCAGGTTTTTCAGCATTTATTTTCTTCGCATATGTGCTGTAAATACCACCAACCTTGTAAGTTTTTTTATCCACAACAAGTATCTTTCCAGGGGCATACTCACTTATTGCTATATCAAGCGAACGTTCCGGTTTTTTTATAACATTACCGTCTTTATCTTCAATGTAAAATCCAACAACATTTTGAGGGAATGAATATGTTGGAAGAACTCCTTCTGTACTTAACAAATCAAGAAGATTCAGTGCATTATCATCCGATTTATATATTTCTCTTGAATAAATCACATCTTTTTTAATTTCATCTAATTTATTCATTAAATTCTGTTTAAATTCATCATCGATATTAGAAAGATAACTCTTTGGAGGAAGAATAATTTTTAGACTTTCATCAGTGAACTCGAAGTGAGGGCATGATGCTTTAAAATCATTATAATATCCTTCAAAAAATTCCAATACACCGCATGAATATAAATCCGTATTTCTATCACGAAGGAATTGATTTATTAGTAAAACATTCAAATGTCGTCCAATGAGCTTTTCATTGTCAACATCAATCCATGGTAAACGTGAATCTCCTGCAATTATTTCTTCAGGATGATTAAAATACCAACCATCATGAGGACCATTCTGAGCGTAAGTTACAATAGTTGATAATGAACTTCCTCTACGTCCTGCACGTCCTGCTCTTTGCTGATAGTTTTCTCTTCGTGGGGGAACATTTCTTAAACTAATGGCAGTCAACGAACCAATATCAATACCAACTTCCATAGTTGTTGTGCAGCTTAAAACATCAATCGGCTCTTCATTATCAGATAAGACATTTTGAAACCGCATTTCATAATTTTCAGTTTTTGACCAAGTATTTTCACGTTGATCTTTATATGATAATTGTGCGGTGTGTTCTTCTGTATTGATTGTTTTAATTGTCTTTCCAGTTCCGTCATTAATTGCATTTAAAACTGGTTTGCGCCAAAAATCATATCTATCAAGTTCATCTTTATTCAATATCTCTAAATTTGAATCTCCGCAATAGACACAATGACCATACAACGAACTTGGAAAAATTTTGGTACATTTTTTACATCTATACCAAGATTTGTTTTCAAGGAATTCAAGTGCAATATGTTTTTCTGAGAGGAAGGATGTACTCTTTTGCATGTCTGTCCCTCTTTGAAGGAAATATTTTGATAATTTCCCCTGCAATATTCCTATTTGTTCTTTAGTGAAATCATTTTGAAGTAATATTTTCTCAATATTACTTGGCATTTTATTCATTTTGTCAGAATCAATTCCAAATCGACCAAAAGACCAACTGGTAATATTTCGTCTAACACCATCCTGAATTGTTTCATCTATTGCATAGAATTTCAATGCATAATGATGTGCCCAAGCAGAAAATATATCATCAAATCTCTCTGAAGATATGTTGATACCCTCCTCCTCTAAATCCTCAAGGCAGTCATCATATGAAGAACCTTTACTTGGAACCAGCCTGCATAACCCCAAATCTGTTAAAGACCTATATGGCGAACAAAGGTTTTTGAGTAATTGCTCAGAATATAATTCTGGTTTGTTATGGAAATTATCTGATAATGAATCGTAGTCAGGTAATCTACCATGTTTTTCAGCTCTCTCTAACCGTGATTTTATAGTTTCCCAATTTTTCTTAAAGAGTTCTTTATCCAAACCATAAAATAACATTATATTATTATTATTATTATAGGTAATTTCAAGAAATGCTGGATATAAATAACTTAGATTAACAGGGAGATTTTTTTCTTTACTCCATTGTTCCAAACGTTTCACTGCTAAAACAAGAACCGAACGGGCAGCCTCATCATCCGCTGATCTTGTCATATCTTTCGCAAGAGAAGCGGCTCTTTGTCTGCTGTCTGAAAAGAGAAGAACTTTTCTTCCAGCATTAGGATGAGTTTTCAATAATTCTTTGTCGAATATAGTTGGTGGTTGAGTGTGCAGTTGTGAGGCTACGATATTGTAAAATGGTTCATTTCCTTTTGTTGCAAAATCTGAAAGAATCGTCTTATCGAGTCTACCTCCACATTTAGGACAGGATTTAAATGTATATTGACCTGGATTTGTTTTAATTTCCTCATATGAGAATAATACATGCAGATAATTTGAATTACCTCTGTAGGTTTTTTCTCGATGTAATATACTTGTGTAAGGGTCAAACCAACCTTCATTAATTGGAGCTTTAAACTCAATTGGTGAGCTTTCTGGAACAACATAGAGATGTATTTCTCGCATGTTGTCACTATAAGAACTGCCTGAATTATTCCAAAGGTCAATATCATGTTTTTCCTTATCATTTGAAATCATGAAAGCCTTAATGAATAAAGCTCCACATCTTCTGTCATTGATTAATTCAAATATCTGACCGCCACAATCGCAAATATCAATACCGCTGTTTGTATAGATTTTGCCTAATGTAATTCCGTCTCCAGATTGTTTATGTGGGCACTGAGGGTTTGTACAAGCATATAATCCCTCTAATCCACGGAAGAACATATGAAGTCTTGCTGGGAAAAGAACTTGACCATCTTTACTTTTCGCGATTGGCAAAATTGTTAAAAGGATTTGAACTGCGTTTAGAGCCTGACTATCAGGTGAGGAGGGGAAAACCTCCTTAGCTAAACTGTTGATATTTACAGCTACGCCGGATGTTTTTTGAAGTAGCTTTTGTATTGGTGCATATAATGGTAATTTTTCATATAGATATGGTGCAAAATCAGATAAACTCTCAAATGTAGGACATGTTAAGTCAATAGCTCTACAAAAATCATGTATCGACTGAATTTTACTAGGAGTGTCTCCATAGAAACCATCTATGGAAATACCAGATAATTGTTCAGGCTTAAACTCAATAGAAACAGATGTATCTATCTTTTTTCGCTTGCCAGTTACAATTGTAAATTCATGAGATTTGTCACCTGCAGTTATCTCTTGAAGGAATTTCTGTAATACCTTTTTTTGATCTTCGGATTCAGTGGGGATACTTGCACTTGTGAGGATAAAACGAACTTTATCACGCCCAATATCTAATCTATACAAAAGCCTTCGGATTAAAAGTGATACTTCCCCTCCTGCAGATCCATGATACATATGGGCTTCATCGATCACAATGAGTAATTTGTTTTCTTTAGATGAATGAAGCCATTCTTTAGTTGCCTCCCAAATTGGCTGTTCAATATCACGAATCAACATATACTGCAGCATAGTATAGTTTGTAACAAGAATATCAGGACATGAATTTTGTATTTCTTGACGTGTGATCAGTTCTGCATCTTTAGTATTTAAAAAATGTTTTCCTTCCTCCAAATCAGATACAAATTGTTTTAAATCTTCTTTCGCAGGATATCTCCCCAAGTCAATTAATTCCTTTTTGAAAGAATCATCTCTCTCAATGATATCTTTTCTAAAAGTATCTGCTAATTTTTTATCTTTATCATTGGATGATATGCCAGGATATGGAGTTCTTCCAGTATACATCCCAAATTGTGGTCTTCTTGCATTTGAATCAGATGCATATGAATAGAATATAGAGGTAAAATTTTGTTCTCTATCCCCAATGATTTTCCGAAGTCGCCCAATTTGATCTGCTACTAATGCATTCATCGGATAAAGGAGTAATGCTCTAATACCTCTCTTCTCCCAAGTCTCAGAGTTTTCTTTAGCTTCTTCAATAAGATTGGCAACAATGGGCCACATAAAACATTCGGTCTTTCCAGAACCTGTGCCTGTAGTTACAAGAAGATCCGAACCTTTGTAAAATGCTTCTAATGCTTCTACCTGATGTTCATATGGATTTTCAAAAACACCAATATTTTTTTGGCTTAAATCGCACAGAATAGATTTTATTGAATCAGGCAGAAATGAATTTTTTAAACCATTCTCTTTGATAACATAAGATGTGTTTGATTCGATGTATGGATCCTGAGATAGCAAGTGTTTTTGATTAAGTATATCCTCACTTGCAGATAGCAATAAATTATTTTCTCCGAAATACTGAGATTTAATGTAGTCTTTTAGTTTGTTGATAAAAATTGAATGAATATTCAGGGCACTATACTCCTCGCTCATTTATAAATCACATCCATACAAAGACCTTTAAAGAGTTTTTCAATAACGGGCAATACTTCAATTGGTGCAATATATTCTGTTTTATCCATGATATCGTTAGATGGCCAAGCTAGTAAGTATAATACAGATTGTTCTTTAGCAGGTAAATGTGATGGTAATCTTATACTGCATAAAGTATCATGTTTTTCGATTTTAACTTTAGCTGCATGATTTGTTTTATACCATAAACCATATATAAAACGCCTAATCTCCAACAGATCGATATATGAACTTGGAAATGCGGATGTATTATAAACTCCTTCAATGGTTTTAATCAATCCATAATCATTATAATTATCCCGATAGACAGTAACTTCATTTTGGTTCTTATAATCATGACTCCAGGATTTTGATATTGCCCCAATTGAATGATGATTGAAATATTCCCTCGATTCTGGCAGATAATCTGATTGAATAAATTTGGATCTAACATTCTTAAGGTAGTCATCAACGAATATATTTGCGGGTTTTTTTGGCAGATTGAACATTTCTGCTAATTCAACTTCAGGAATATCCCCCTTATCTTTAACATAAGTTCCTAATCCAATAACACAATCCGGAGACCGGTGTATATCCCCTCTATAAAGATAAAGTGAATCTGATATCTTTGTGCATTTAGCTGGAGGGAATTGTAAAGTATTCATTTTATTTGATACTAAAAACCCAGAGATATAAATTCTGTCTCTAATCTCTTGTATCGGCAGTACAGGATGCTTTTCTGATTCTGGATAATACCATGTTTTAATAATCGGTATTATTTCAATATATGAATTAAGAATTTCTTGAACCTTTGATGTAATATAAGATTTGGATGCCCCCCCTGTATTGTCGTAATCAGAATCATCCTCAATATATTTATCATATGCAGCAGTTTTAATCCATTCACCAAGTCCGGAATATGTTACCCTCGAACAATATGATTTAGCAGACTCAGTTGCATATGAGTGAATAGCAAGATCTGTTCTCATTGATTGGATCAGAGAGCTATGATTCATGATTGAATTTTATCCAGACGTTTTCCAAATTCATTTAGTAATTGATTCTCTTTTGATTCAAGATAATCCTTATAATCATCAGAACAACCCATGACCGACAATATTGATTCTAATTCGGGATAGAGAATTGGAATTGTCGAATCCGTATCACTTAGCGCAAATATGTTCAATAATTGTAATCTTAAATGAATATATCCAGATGAAATTGGGCTACCTTCTAAAAGTTTTTTCAATAAAGTAGAATTCGTCCGTCTTATCTCAACATTTGCTTTTGGAATGTCAACAATGTCTTTTACTCTTCCATATATTATCTCAGAATTATTATTTGAACTGACGTAATAACGATCACAATCTATGAACAAGAGATACGAATAGATATCACTTGGCAATATTTTCAGAGTGTCCTTATAGTCAATAGTCAGGATGATATGCTTTTCGGGAATGTCCTGTGGTAAATGGAGGTAACAATATTCTTCTGCGAAACCAACTAAATTTTCTAAAATAACATACTCTGAATTAGAGTTTTTAATAGTTGTTAACAATGAAGCATAATCATTAAATCCGGTTGGGAAGCAGAAAATTTCAGCCTTTTGTGCTGATAGTGATAACGAGATTACATCAGCCATTTCTTGAGCAGAATAACCAACACATAATATTGGAACATGTAGCAGGTATGATCCGGCAATTAGTTTTGCAATTGATAACCTGTCTTTGGTTTCAAATCCCTGATAATTGAGATTTTCTTCTAATTGTTCAACCAATTCATTTATATTAGCAATTTCATCAACACTCTCATCATTAATTTCCGAAAGAAATACAGGACGTTTAATTATTCTCTGAATTGAGTTTACATTTCCGTGAATATTGGGCGAGTTGTCCACCAAATCATTTGAAATACCTACTGAAAGTAATTCCTTAACAATAATTAGACCTTTGAAAATATCCTTTGTATTTTCAGATAATGATTCACGAAGGGATTTATTAATTTCTCCAAGTTTTACATTCTCATCTTGAATTTTGATATTTTCGTCTGATAATTTTTGGGCATCTTCCTGATAACATTTTATCTCCATTTCTAATGTATTTTTTTGAGACTGAAGATTTGCTAATTCATTGGTTGTATCCTTAATTTTTTCAATGGCCGAGGTTTTTGCCATCTCAACATAATCAGATAATAATACTGCTAAATATTTCTCCCTCAATTCTGGAGTGCCCTCGATCAACTGTGTCAAAAATTTAGACTCTTGGTTTTTGTCATCTAGATAATCTTTTAGAAATGTTGTTGTTTCAATATATTTCTTAACATATGCTGAAAGAAGATGCTCAGGTACCTCACCTGCGTATGCCTGAATATACATCTTAAAATTATCAATCTTTCCATCTCCTATTGCTAAAATATCATTCATTATCTCCTTTATTTCACTTGGATATGATATTTTTTCAAGTAAATAAGTAAGATATTCTTTCAAATATGTTGAAAATGGATGTATTTCTACCGTCGTTATAGGGGATCCATGTATTGGGTATCTAAGATAGACCGTTCGAGAGATAAACTGAATATTCCAGTTGTTATTTGTTGATAATTTATTGAAACTGTCTCCAGTATTTATGAAATCAGATTTCGGAAGACGGTATAATTTTAATTTTCTCCCCTCAATTAAACGAAGTTTATTCTCTTTAGTAATCACGCAGCTTTCAGCACTAATTTCAAAACAGAGATGATTAGTATCGTCAATTGCAATTCCCAATAAAAAAGGAATGCGTATTTCAAATGAAATTGCCATCCCTTGGATCAATTGATCAAATAAATCACATATATCAATCTCAGTATCATTATTAGATAACGATTTGATTGATATAAGTTCATAAAAACGGCATGAAATGGCATATGAGTATTGCTTACCATCATAAAGGTTCCATTTCCACACTCCAAGTTGATTTTCCTCACCATATGATTCTGGAGCTTTAGATATAAGTGTAATCTCGGGATGATCCCACTCTACCAAGTCGTTTGGATATAATTTTCTCGGTTGTGTTATGCTTTTTCCCAAATAATCTGCCAATCGTAATAATTTCATATATGAATTTCCAACAACTTGGCACAGAGAATAATAGTATTCACCGTCATCTTCCATTTTAATAACCTCCATTATTATAGATTGTTAGCAGATACTCTTCAGTTCTCTTCATGATTTTACCAGACTTCATCATCATTTTAAGACACTCAAAAGATTTTGGATATTTAGCAAATTTTGGTATGATATATTTTAATTGGATTGGAAAGGGGATATAATTTTCATCGTTTTTCTTAAGAATAGAATATAATGTTTCATCCGAAATTGCCCTATTCACATCATTGTTATCTAAATCTGATTTTCTACTAATGGTTACAGACGTTAATATGTCCTGCCCATGTAAAATTATAACTTTGTCATTATTTTCAATATAGGGAACATATAGGAGAGATTCTTTATCTATGAAAAATTCCTTCGGCATCTCTTTGTTGAGGTGTAAAATGTTACATTTTACATCTGAGGATAGGGATAAATCACGTTTTTTTGTTTTTAATGGAAGAACCATTTCTGGTTCAACATCAATGATTTTTTTGTTCCACTTAATCGTTATATCTGGAAAATGATACTTTGGATTCATATATTTCGTATCAATTTTAAACGTGGTATCGATTACATTATCTTCAATATTAACAGAGAATTTAAATTGATTTTTATCAACATACCCAGACAATAATTTGTCTGGTTTCAATGAAGGATTCCCCTGCTTTAATTTACAGTAAATATCACTGGGATGATTTAGGATATGTAGTGTGGTTTTTTCATTGTCTAACTTATTTACACTGTCGTGTTGAATCATGGGTGGCCAAAGTGGAACATACTCGCTTTGTTTCTCAACTAATCGTACATGACATTTATCTGCGAAATTAGATGCTTGGTCTGTGAGTTCTATAAATGATACTCTGCAGACAACATGATTAGATGAAATAGCTGTAATTACCGGATATCTCTCCTTGACATTTAAAAATGAGTAATTTTGAATCTCCGACTCTCGAATCATAAAATAATAATCTGTATCAATCGTAATCTTACCATTATACGATATTTTCTGTGATTTGTCTTTATGAATCTGAAAAAATGTTCCCTCTGAAAAAATACCTAATGTCTCAGAACCCCATTTATCATGAAGAAGCACTGAATCATTATATTTAAGATGATATTTTTCATCAATCCGATCAATGGGTTCTAAATAAACACAATCAGCCTGAATGTTGGAAACTTCAATGTTGGTGATATGTTTAAACAAGCCATTTGTAATCTCAATAGTTGATATGTTATCATAAATCGAATCCAGTTCTACTTGAGTCAATTTTGGCAAACCAAGGTATAGTTGAAAATTATTTCCAATTTTTTCAATATAAAATGGCAACCCGGATTTTTCACGCAAATAATCTGATTTTAATGTATAATCTGACGAATAATTACTAATATAATTTTCACATGACTGATCTATATCGAATCGGCTATCATGTCGAAAATGTGTTTTATATTCTCCTTCACGTATATGAATAACCGGTCCGCCACATATTGGGCAGAATAATTTTTTGCCTTGATATTTTTCACTAAAATTTTCTGCTGAAATACTTATTCTAAAACCTGGTCTTATCTCTTCATCTGCATAATCCATGCAAATTATCACTCCAAGATATAATAATTACTTTAATTCATGATAGTCTTTACTGAAATATATTATGAGTAATTGTAATGCAAGAGATTGGAGTGAAACCATTAATACAGACTACTCGTCAAACCCATTCGTTTTTCTCACAGGCTCTATTCGTTCATCCGGGAATTTACCATGATAAAGGACGAAAATACCACAAATACACACTAAAACCATCCACATCAAATCAAAATAACCCCACACCAACCCACAAAAACAACATCTCAGTTCTTCCCCTCACCCCAAATTTCTGCATCGCCGGCTCCCCGCTCATCAAAATGAACTTCATGTCACGGGCATGCCGGGAACATACATCCATACAAATACCCCCACGCCATCCCCACGAACAAAGTTTCACCAAAAATCATTCCTGCCCATTCATGATATTTCCCATCGAACTGGATTCCTGTATCCAAATTGAGCAGGATTCATTGGAAAGTAACATCCTCGCAAGGCTTTGCCTTGCGAGTCGGAGAGCAAATCTCTGATTTGCAATCGGGTGAGGGCTGTGTTCCGGTGTTTGCCGGGTTTGATTATTGGATGGTTCGTGATGAAGTGGATTCTAGTTGAAACACCTACCCGGAGAGTGGAAATACTGCCCGAAAAACCAACATTTTCCATCTGGAAATAGCTGTTTCGATTCCAGTTTGGGTCTTCGGCGATGGATTTTGATAGATTTTTTGAGATGAATTCATGTGGTCAAAAGTGAAAATCGACAGGATTCGGCGTATTTTTCTTTCGAGGGTGGTTTTTGCCTGTCGGGAGAGGGGTGTTTTTTGAGTGGAAATCCTGTTTTTTGTGAGGAAGATGGGTGATTTTGTGAGGGGACAGATCTCCAAAAAATCCCTCAGAATTGAGCTTCGAGAGGTCATTTTGGAATCGAAAACCAATTTGCGAGTGGAACTCCCTTGATTTTTGCACACACTTTCCCCGGGGAGAAGGCTTGGAAAAGGGTCCGCAGCGGGTGTATTTTCCATCGATCTCCGCTCTTTCCGTCTAACGGACAGATATTTCGGCTGGAAAATATTCCCTATGCAGATATGTATATGTGTTGAAAAAAAATGATAGGGGGGGAGAGTGGGTCCGTAAGTAAGTAACTACGGGAAGAAAAATTGCTCAACAATGACTTTATTTTTCTCTATATATATTATATTCTTTTTTTAGTACAGAAGAGAGAGAGAGAGAGAGAGAGAGAACGCCTTTATGTAAATATATACCTAAATACCTATCTCTTTACGTCCGGACGTAGTCTTACCCGGGATAGAGTTTTTTTTTGATTCATATACATGCATATATGGATACATGAAGAGCAGGAGGGATAACGCCTTTATCCATATATATACCTAAATACCTATCTCTTTACGTCCAGACGTAGTTTTACCCGGGGTAGAGTTTTTTTTCAATCCATATAGATAAATACATAAATGCATAGATAAAAAAACCGGATAAATGAACCGCCGGTTTGCGGCTGGTTTTCGTAATACATCATCCCCGGGTCCAATTGAATACTTTGCTCAATATATTTAAGGCATCTCCCTGCCCACATACCACTAATAATAAAAGAGGTGAACAATTGACCGAAATCAACACAAAAAACCCCTACATCATCCTCATATCCCTCATATGTCTCCTTCCCGCACTCTACATACCATTCGGATGGTCCCCCCTCCAGGTGGGACGCCCCGAATACACCCCGACACTCTCCGTCATACTCGTTGAGCTGCTAGCCCTCCTCGTCCTCCTCATACTCCTCCTCTCCCTAATCGGATCCATACGATACCAGATACAGGAAAAACCGCAAAATGCAGCCGTCTTCATCTTCTTTGACATAACCCTGCTCATCCTTCCCCTCGTAAGCATCCTTTACCCCTACTATGAGCCGGCGTCGTTCTACCTGGCAAAAAACATCCTGTCCCTCCTGCCCCCCATCCTCCTCCTCCTCACCCCCTGCATCGCATTACTCGTATTCAGCATTCGGGAAGCCGGCATCCGGGAACGCCGGATCTCCCTCGGATTCCTCATCTCCGGAGTTGTTCTCGTCATTTACTCCATCCTGTCCTCCATCGGCGGCAGTGACGTCGCCCCATTCTCCAGCCCGCCCCTCTATTCACCCGTACTCCTGAACAGCCTCTACATGATATGGGCCGCGCTTGGAATCGCCGTCATGGTGTTCTTAATCAAATCGGTGATGAATCCCGCCCGGAAAAAACAAATGAAACGCGTCCTTTTGGCACTCGTGATCATCGGCATACTCTTCACCGCATGTTGTATGCTTTTCTCAGCCTACGAAAATGAAAAAGAGGCAAACCTCGAGACCCTGATTCTGCCGGCCGCGTTCCTGAACGAGGAAGAAAAGGTGAACCAGATGGCC
>Ga0172377_10004762_pt1 | contig 13924 bp, 12 predicted proteins | sample Pumphouse3metaG_FD_119749 | JGI IMG/M metagenome (GOLD analysis project Ga0172377, IMG submission 119749) | Leachate microbial communities from a municipal landfill in Southern Ontario, Canada - Pumphouse #3 metaG | ecosystem: Engineered > Solid waste > Landfill > Unclassified | place: Canada... | reverse complement strand
TTTTACTACATCCCGTTTTAACGACGGGGACGGCAGGGTGCAAATAACTTATAGCGGCGTATCAAGCGTGACCGTCGCTGTATTAGACCAGTAAAGGAGGAGGGATAACATTGGCAGGTTACGGAGGATTTGCCCACTTAGGGCTAAAAAAAGAGACTGCTTGGGGGACGCCGGTGGCTGTTGACACCTACGTCCCTTTTATTTCGGAGAGTTTAGTAAAAGACATCGAGCAGATCATGGACTCAGAGGTCCGGGCCTACCGCGAGGAGCCGCCCCAGTATCCGGGTATCAGTCAGGTTAGAGGCGACATCGTGTTTGCGGTGCGCCCGGCCACAATAGGCTATTTCCTGCGCTCAGTGTTGGGTGCGCCATCTTCCAGCGGCGGCAGTCCCAACTACACGCACGTATTTCTCCCAGCTACAACGGCGCACACGGACGTCTGCTTTCTGCCGCCCTACACATTCGAGATTCACAGAGACCTTGCGTCCGCGTTCCAATACGCCGGCTGCGTGGTTGACAGCCTTCAGCTTGAGATGGGCGTCGGGCAGAAGATCATGCGCTGCACCGCGAGTATCCTGGGCAAGAGTGTCACCCTGATTGCAAAAACCAGCCCCACGCTGGACGCTACGAATCCATTCCTGTGGTCGGAGGCCAGCGCCACAATAGGCGGCGGTGGCGTAACACAGGTAGAGAGTTTCAGCGTCAAGTTTTCAAACAACCTGGAGGGGGTAGTAACCCTGAACGGCTCCAGCGCACTAGGCGCCATCGGCCTAAACGGGCCGCTGAATTGTGACATCAGCATGACCCTGAACTGCCTGGACCTCACCGAGTACAACAGGTTTATTGCGCAGAGCCAGAACGCCATGGTCCTGACCGTCACAAAGGACGTTAACACCGAGATTAAGATTGAGACAGCAAAGCTGCTCTACACCGCGTTCCCGGTCAACGTGGGCGGCCCGAACAGAATGAGCGTGGCCATCACAGGCAAGGCAAAATACGACGCTACACTCGGCGGGGCGCTGAAAGTCACTCTGAAAAACGCGGTAAGCGCGTATTAAGCGGGAGGTATATATGATAGTCCTAACCAAAGACCAGATCCTTTCGGGGTCAAAATACACTGAGGAATTCTACGTTGAAAAGCTGGGCGGAGCGGTGAAAATCCGGGCGCTGACCGATGGGGAATTGACGAAGATAGAAGCAAGGCACCTGAAGACGCTGAGCCAGGCCGGGATTGGGCCTAAAGACCTGGGCGGCATTGACATCACCCTGGAGCAGTCAGCGGTAACGGCAGAGAGCACCAAGGAGCTAGTATGGAGCATCGTGGCCCTGGCTATGTCGGTGGACGGGCAGGAGTGGACGCCGGAGGAAATCAGCGAGCTTGACGAAGACCTGATAGAGGCTATAGCGGCGCGGGTTGAAGAAATCTCACGCGGGGAGCGTGGCCAGGCAGAATCCTTTCGCAAAGACGACGGACGGGCAGAGGCTGAAGGCCCTGGTGCGGATGGGGTACAAGCTGAGTAGCGGCATAGCGGAATTAACTCCCCTTCAGGGGGAGTTTTTGCTTTTGTGCGGAGAGGAAGGGGGTCCGTAAGGGCTCCTTTATTCCTCCGATTCGCCTTCTTCCTCAGCGAGCACATCCTTTTTGTTGTGAATTAGCTTCTACCGGGTTGGTATTTCTGGCTTTTTTGTTTTTCTTCGTACTCTTTAGCCTTATATTGATCATTTATTTGTTCAGTAGTCAGCTCTGTTAATTTCTGGAGCACTTCTTTTTTAAAGGCAAGCACCTGTTCGCTGAAATATCCATTATAATCATCCGGTATTTTTATCACCGTGCCAGCAGCAGGCGCTATGTAGCCCTTTTGCATATCAAGTTTTGCATTTACATATCGCTGCAATGCCTGTGCATGAGAGTAGTTTTCCAGGGCTGGCAGGGACAGCGCAAGGGACGCCTCCTGCCATTCTTCTTGCCTGATCAGTTCAATCCCTTTTTTGTATTCTGCTTCCTTCTGAGAAGTGCATGCAATAACTGTTGCGACAACAAGAAGAAGAAACACTCCCAACAAAAGAGCTTTTTTCAAATCTTTCCCTCCGTTTTTAACTTAAATTATATCTTTTTTTAGGTGGTGTTACAATGGCAAGAAATACTTCAGAACTCATAATCAGAGGCATCGACCAGGCCAGCGCCACCCTGGAGAGAATAGGCAGGTACGGCAGCAACAGCATGAACCAGGTTAGCAGGCAGGCCGACATTGCATCCAGGAGTATGGGCTACCTAAAAACCGCCGCAATCAGCGCTGCCGCCGCTCTGGGCGCACAGAAGGCCGGTAGTTGGCTGATTAGCAGCAATGCCCAGATGGAGCAATACAACCAAACGCTCAAAGTTGTTTTGAAAAGCCAGGAAAAAGCGGCGGAAACGATGGAATGGGCGACGAAGTTTGCCGCGCAGACACCTTTTGAAATCCCTGGAATCGTTGAGGCCACCGTCAGGCTGCAGGCGTATGGGCTGGAGGCAAAAAAATACCTGGGCGACCTGGGAGACATGGCGGCTGCCATGGGCAAGCCGTTAATGCAGGCAGTAGAGGCCGTTGCGGACGCTCAAAATAATTTAGCAATGGCCGCCTAATAGTGGACTATGGTCCTCTTTTTATGAAGAAAGCCACTATTGGGAAACAGTACCGGAAGAACTAAAGCACCTTGTTTAAGGTGTTTTTTAATTGGGCGTCTTAAAATCGCGGAATTAAGCGGGAAGGCTGAGAGGCTAATCCGAACCGAAGGCTAATCTAAGATTGGTCAGGGGCAACGCATAGAGGGTGAAAAGATATAATCCCTCCACGAGGCCGCGACACCGAAGGGTGAAAAGATATGCTGACCTAACGGGAAACGAACCGTTAGAAGTAGGGGATAAAAAACCCTTACGATAACAAAGTGCAGACCGGCGAATTGGAACGTCTCAAAGAGTTCGGAATAACTAAGAAAATGCTTATTGAGCAGGCCGCCGCCATGGGCAGGGGCGAGATAGCAAGTGCCCAGGGGCAAATTACGGACATGCAGAGCCTTAACGACGCCCTAATAGCAATTATCAAAGAGCGGTACGCCGGGGCGATGGAGGCTCAGAGCAAAACCCTGAACGGCATGCTTTCAAATCTGCAGGATTGGGCTGGCACGGCTGGCAGAACATTAGGCAAGGGACTGTTTGAGCAGTCCAAGGAATCTCTTGCGGGAACCATGGAATATCTTAACAAGCTGACTGAGAGTGGCAAAGTTGAGGAATGGGGCCAGAAGGTGGGCTCTGCCGTGGCCTTTGCTGCCAATAACCTGAACAAGCTGCTTGCTGTGGCGGCTGGATACGGAGCAATTAAAACCCTCCAGATAACATCTCTCGGGGCGGCGGCTGCCATGCGCTTTTTTGGCACCGTGACCATGGCGACAACCGGGCAACTTGCGACAAATGCGGGCGTCCTGGGTATTGTCAACGCGGCAGTGATTAATTACCGGGCGGGTCTTTATCAGGCTGGACTAGCTGGAACTGCTACGACAGGGGTTATTGCGAGGGCTAACATTGCTTTATCTGCGCTATCCAAGACCATGATGGTCAACCCAATCGGATTGTTAACGGCTGGCCTTGGGCTGGCTGCCGGAGCGTACTACCTTTATAAATCAAGGATTAACGAGGCGACCAACGCCACGGAGAACTACATTAAAACAGCGAACAAAGAGAGTGAGGCACAGCAGCAAAAAGTACAGCTTTTAGAAAATCAGATTTCATCCCTGGAAAAAATGAGCGGGCAATATGTTGATTTGAAAACAAAGATTGACGCTGGAACCATGTCGGACAATGAGGCGATAAGAGCAAAAGACAACCTTGCCGAAATGGAAAGGCAGCTTATTCCCATTATCGGGCAGGAAGGCGTTGCGCGGATTAACACCGCTAATAATACACGTGAAGCCTTTAATTCCGAAGTAGAAGGAATGAAGTCTGTCCTGGAAAACGAAAAGGCCATGATCAACGACCTCATATTTGCAGAGGATGAGCGGACCAGGCAACTTATTGAGCAGGTTAACCAGCGAATAAACGCACTCGCGGCGGGCGCGGCGGCTCAAAAAACCTTTGGAGAAAAAGCAAAAAGCTGGTGGGTTGCTGCCGGCAGCTATGGCGCGGTTGAAGGGGCCGGAGGATTAAGCGAAGAACAGGGCGAGGCGGCAAGGCAGGCGGCTGAGGATGCCGCCAGATCAAGGGAAGCGGCGGAGCTGGAAGCAAAAAGAAGCGAGCTAATCAGTAAGCTACATTTCGCGCCAAGCTCAGGGGTAGGAGGATTGCCGGGTCTCACAGACGGCCTATCCACTACCTCCGCCGCCGCCGACAAAGCCAACGTGTCCCTTGTCTCCCTGGGATCAGCCTTCTCGTCCGTCAGCTCGGCCATAGCAACCGGCTCAGGCGTCGCCTTCGTCGAGGCTAAAGACACTCTCCAGGACCTTGCCGCCGCAGCTGAAAAAGCCGGGGCAGGGGACTTAGCGGCGGGCATCCAAAAGGCTCTTTCTCTGCTGCCTGAAGCAGTCAACGACCAGACCGGCAAAGCGGGCAAGCAACTGCTCTGGCTGCTGTATAACATATCTAGCGACTCCGCCGACATGGTACAGGACGCGGGGTATAAGATCGCCAATAACTACGATATCGCCATGGGCCGCCTGATTGAGCGGTTGGAAGACGCACGTCAGAAGGCCGCAGAGATAGCCCAGAGAGCGGCGGAGGACATACAGAAGGCCCTTGAATCTGCCGGGCGTGTCTATGCAGACATGCAGACCCGCCTTTCCGACGCCGGAGCATCTTACGCCGAAAACGTCGCCAGCGTCAACCAGAGACTGTCTGAGGACCTTGCCAACCTTCGCGAGAACCTTTCCGAGCAGATCGACGGCATCATAGACAAATACTACACTTGGATCGGCCTATTCGACGAGGCACCGAAGCGCCAGTGGATCAGCGCCACAAAGATGATCACCAACCTCAAAAAGCAGAATCAGCAAATGGCGGAGTTTTACAACGACCTGGATCTGCTGAAAGGCAAAGGCGTGGACGACGCTCTCATTGAGGAGCTAAAAGCCATGGGGCCGAAGGCACTCCCCTATATCCAGGCCATGACCCGCATGACCGACGCACAGCTCAATGAATACGTGTCTCTCTGGCAGACCAAGGGAGACCTGGCGGCATCGGCGGCCAGTGATGAGATAGAGGAAGCCCGCGAGGAAATGCACGACTCCGAGCAGCAAATGATCGCGGATGCCAAAAAGGAGCTGAAGCGGCTCAGGAAAGAGTACGACAAGCAGATAAGCGACATCAAGGACGACACGATAGACACCTTAGAGGACCTGGCTGACGATGCGAAGGACAAGGGTAGTGACTTTGCGACAAATCTTTTGAAGGGGATCAAGGAGAAGTACCCGGAACTCGCCTCCTACATTGACCAAATAGCGGCAAAGCTGAACCTGAATATTGGCGGCACGACAACCGGAACGGGCGGTATGACCTCGGATGAAAAGTATGACTATATCAAGTCCGAGATGAAAAAGAAGGGGTTAACTTGGACCACCGGCAGCGCAGGAGGGGAAACGATACTGGTAATGACCGGCAAAAACGGGGAGTGGACTACGTTTAACACCTACGATGAGGCTATAGCATGGCTTGGCGGCGGCGCCAGCGGAAGCGGCTCAGGCTCAGGCTCAGGCTCAGGTAGCGGTTCAGGCTCAGGCAGCGGTTCAGGTAGCGGGACAGGTTCAGGCGGGGGATCAACCGCTAGTCCCTCCTACGTCTTCACGACCAGCGGCTACAAGCTCATAGGAGATACGGCGGCGATAGCTGCGCGGCAGTTTGAGAATTACGGCTACACGGTAGGCTGGGACGCGGCCACGGGGCAGGTTTTGATCAACGGCATGGCTTTCTCGCCGCTTGAAATAGACTCCAACGACCGGGCCTGGGTAGGCTTGCGGCAGGTCTTTGAGGCCATGGGGCGGCGCGTTGAGTGGGACAGCACAAACGGAACCATCAGCGTGTACCACAAGGGCGGCGAAGTAGGCAAGCTGGGGCCGAAGGAAGTCCCGATTATCGCGGAAGAAGGGGAACTCATAGTTCCCGCCGGCTATAGCGTGGTCAACTTCGATCAGATCATGGGCAAGCATATCGACCGTTTGATCAAGGCCATGGAGCAGCGGTTTAACCTGACGATTGAAAAGGCGCAGGCAGCAGAAACCATAAATGTCAACAAGGAATATGACTGGAAGAAGGTATCCCGGAAACTGACTAACGACCTGCGCTTAGCGGTAGGAGGTATCAACTTATAATGGCTACACCGATCACGATCACAATCGGCACCGACGGCAGCGTATCGCCCTTCGGCGGCCAGTTGCTGAGGGACGGGACCGACATCCCGCCTCTGCCGGAGTACGAGGAATACGCGGAGGAAGTGCCGGGGTATGCCGGGAGATACCTTTTCGGGCAGGACCCACGGACAAGGGAGATCAACCTGGCGGTAAACATAGTTAAGGCAGAGGCCCAAAAGGCCTCTTTTTTGCGCCAACTGGCGGCATGGATAAACCCTGCCAACGGGGAAATGTATTTAATAAACAATAACGACCCGGATAAGCGGCTCAAGGTGATATGCGCCGAGCCGCCATCATACAAAGATTACTTTGGGCGGCTGAAATTGAACATTCCCCTGGTCGGACGCCCCTACTATGAGAGCGTGGCCTTAAACACTATTTCCGCGTCCGGGACGGCGATCAACAAGGGAAACGTATCCTGCCCGTGTACGATAGTTTTCGGGCCGGGGACTAACCCCAGCGTGTCAATAGGCGGCGTGACGGTCTCTTACACCGGAACGATTGCGGCAGGATGCACGGTCACGATTAACACCGAGAAGCGTACTGCGATTTACACCACCGGCGCGGGAGTGGTCACAAACGCCCTGGCCGATGTGAACGGGGAGTTTCCCTGGCTGGCGCCAAACCTTTTGACGCCGAATCAGTCAGAGGTTGAGACGGATACTACCGGGCTTACCACGGCAGGGCTGCCGGGGACACTGGTAAGGGATACGGCAAACTACAACCTGGGCGCGGCGTCAGCAAAAGTGACGGCAACGGCTGGAAGCGACATAACCCTGAGATCATCAATAGGAACATTGGGGATACTGGTTACCGTTGGGGCGTCATATACGTTTACCGGCTACACAAAGACGACCGTGGCGGCAGGTCGGCAGATGCATCCCCTCATATCATGGTACGACAGCGCGGGAAGCCTTGTAACTGTCTCGTCGGGAACTAATGTTAGCTGCCCCGATGCCTGGACGAAAATGACAATAACAGCCACGGCTCCCGCAACATCGGTATATGCCGCATCCGGGTTCAAGGTGCTGTCCGCTCTAAACGGCGAGATCCTTTGGTATGACACCGCATCTTTTACCAGGGGCAGCAACGCCGTGGTCATATCAGACACGGTTACAATAACTTGGCGGGACTGGTGGATATAGATGGCTGACTACATCGAAGTTAAAACGCTGGCAGGCGATCTGGTTGCCTACCTCACCCCGGCAGCGGACGCAATATCAGCCTATATCGACAATGAGCTAAACGGGCCATGTACGCTTACCTTTGACCTGCCGCGTACAAGTGACAAGTGGACATACATCAACGCCGGGCACAAGTTTGTCGTTGACGGGAGAGAGTTCGTCCTGGTGAGGCCGGGCGAAGACACAGTTACCAGCGCCCGCGAGGACGGAAAGATCATCGACAGCGTAAACGCTCACGAATCATGGATACTGCTGGACAAAGAGGTTGTCAGCGTTTCCAGCGACGGCACCTCGCCGGATTTTGGCATTGTCGCCATATACCGCGAGGATTCCGGCAGCGGCGGCTACGACCCAGGTAGCGCAGGATCGGCCCTGTCATACTTGCTGGATGCTTCGGCCTCCGGGTGGACCGTGGGGACCGTGGACGTGACCGGAACGCACGACCTGGAGACGGACAAGATCAGCCTCTTGGCTAATATCCAGCAGGTACAAGAGACATGGGGCGGCCTCTTGGTATGGGACAGCGTGGCAAAGACAGTATCCCTGCGGGATGAGGCCACCTGGCAGCCATATAGCGGCTTTGGTATCCTATACGGGAAAAACCAGAAGGATATAGTCCGCAACGTCGAATATGACCTGGTGACGAAGATGTACCCCTACGGCGCGGATGGCATGGACATCACCGAGGCCACCAGCAGCGGGGGGTTGGAGTATATCACCAATACCGACTACACCAGCGAGGTCTACGTGAAGGCATACACCTTCGAGGAGAGCTTTGACACGCCGGACGACCTTTACGACGCGGCTGTAGCGCTCCTGGAAAAGCTAGCCTGGCCGCGCTACCGCTACGAGGTGGAAACGCTGGACCTGCGGACCCTGGCAGGCTATGAGCATGAGACTTTTAGTCTTGGAGATATGGCGGACATTGTGGACGAGGACGCGGGACTTGACATTCAGGAGCGCATAGTGCGGCACAAATACAACGTATTCCAGCCCTGGGAGTGCGATCTGGAGCTGGGGGAACTGCCACTCCGATATGAAAAGCTAATCTCCAAGCTGCTGAAAAACAAATGGGAGGTTGACGAAACACCCGGGGCGGCTCCAACTCTCACAGCGCCAACGCTGACGCTGAGGTCGGACGGCGCTATGCTGATAGCAATATCCAGGCCCAGCAGCACCTACTTGACGGGCTTTAACCTCTGGCGGCAGAAGACCGGCGACGCCACCGACGAGCTGATCAGGTCGCTTAATATGGCCTACGACAAATGCCCGGTTACGCTGACAATACAGGACGTGGACGTTGAGGAAGGGGCTGAATACTACTACTGGGTATCCGCTTATGACAGCTACGGCAGAGAGAGCGCGAAAACCGCTACGGACCCAACGCATCTAACCAGCCACGACACTACCGCGCCCACGCCTCCAAGCAGTATGACGGCCACCGGAGGCAGGGGGACCGTGGCCCTGCGTTGGGTACCGCCGGTTGATCCAAGCATCGACCACTATCAGGTATGGCTTTCTGACGCGGCAGACATGGACCCCTACACCGCTGTCAACGTCCAGGGGACCACCTACGATGATTATGGGCGCACGACCACAGCGACACGGTACTACCGGGTATATTCCGTTGACGCGGCGGGGAACCTGTCCGCGACCTATGTTTCAGCCAGCGGTGCGGCGACTGTACCGGCAGATGGAGTTGCGCCTGACGCGCCGACCGTAACTGGGATACCGGGTGCAAACCCGTACATCCACCGTAACGGCAGATTGTTGCCACGATGGAATCCTTCCACAGCGGCGGACGCGAATGCATACCGGGTTGTCAGGCACGAGTGCACCAGCGCAGCACGCGCGGGAGATACAGCCACAGATGGCGGGTATGTCCGGCACGTTGTCACAAGCGCGGGATACGGGCTGGAGTTTGGCAACCTGAAAAAGGGCGCGTATTACTATTTTTCCGTGTACTGCATCGACAACTCCGGCATGGTTTCGGCTGAGCTGCAAATACCGGCATCCGGAGCAGTGGCAGCGGTGGATACGACCGCACCCTCTACGCCTACCAACTTGACAGCGACCGGGGCGACCGGGGCGATCATACTGGAGTGGTCAGAGGTAAACGCGACCGAGCCGGGGATCGGCTATCAGGTATGGCGCATGAGGCCAAACGCACCGTACTCAGAGGGTACATATACACAGATTGCGCTTATAGCAGGGGTTGGCAGGGGGAGTGCTACAAAGCTCCGGTTTACTGACACCGGGCCGAATGCCAACAAAACAGAGACGTATTACTACATGGTTTGCGCGGTGGACGAATGGGGCAACGTCTCCAGTTTTACGGACGCTGTAAACGCAACGTCCATTGTAGCCAACGGCACCGCTACTTTTACCATATCGGACGGGTCCACGACCAATAACGCGAGCAGGGCTGACTTCATGGTTCCGGCGGGCAGCACTTCGGCGCAGACCACGATTAACACGGCCATTACGACGATACCGGGAAGCACGCACTCCAGGCCGGGGAAGATAGTGCTGCTGGAGGGGACTTTTATCATAGACGGGGCAACGATTTTTCGCTCAGGACTGACCATTGAGGGACAGGGCGACAGCACGATATTGTATGTAAAAAACAGTTGCGGCTCCAGTTTTAAGGTGTTTGAAAACTCCGACACGTCATCCGGGAACACCGGCTTAACCTTGCGTAATCTGGTGATAGACGGGAACAAAGCCAACAATACCGGGGCGGGGATAGACATTTCCGGGGTCTACTTTGATAATGTGGACGGGCTGACGATTGAAAACGTAAGAGTTAGAAACGCAGACCGCTACGGGGCATATCTGAAAAACATAGGCAGACTGAGCATAACAAATTTGGAATCGCAGGACGCAAATAGTCATGGAGTAGCGATAAACACAACAACTTCGACGTCAATAAATGTCAGGGGTATTACTGGCACAGGCAACGGGAGCGCGGGAATGTATATAGCGAATGCTCATGGTGGCGTGTACTCCGATATAACGGCAAACGAAAACGAATACGGATTTTACCTATATAACTCCACAGGGCTGACTGTAAACAATATCGAGGCAAATGATAACAATTACGAAGGTGTGCGCTTAAGCTATGCGGACAACAACAACATTAGGGGGATAAGGGCCGAGGGGAATAGTCAGATAACGAGCCTTACTTACTCAAATGTCCGCTTGTCAAATAGCGACAAAAACAGCCTGCAGCAAGCCATGTGTAGGGTTGGGACTGATAACCTTGTAACCAATGAAGGGTTTGAGGCTCTAACCGGAGGGTGGGCTGATGATTGGTCGAGGAGCAGCAGTTCAAAAGTAACAGTGTCTTCGGCAGAAGCAAAGGACGGCACCTATAGCTGCAAGATAGATGATGACTCCGCAGGATCAATGGTTTACGCCTACAGGACCGGTATAGCCGTGACTCCAGGGGAAGCGTACACCCTATACGCAGATGCGAAGATGGTCACAGGCTGGCAGTATTTACGGCTTAAATTCATCGACGGCAGCACAAACCCGGAATACGACGCGCCAGCAACAGATACTGACTGGGATAGGATAATTGTGCAAGGAGTAGCTCCGGCAGGGGCGACAAGCATCGAGGTGTATATACTAGGGGGCACAGCAGACGCAGACATAACGTTTGGCTACTGGGATAATGTTTTCCTAAACGCAGGGAAAGTACCCACGTGGGGAATTTGGAATGAGAGCGGAAAGGAAAACAACATAACAAACAACGACCTGTACAACGCCGGGGCCTCCGGAAATTTCACCGACACCGGCACACGGACATATACAAATCCTGGCAACAGGGGGGCATAGGGATGATTCGGATAACGGACGGCAGTGCCAAATTTGCAAAGTACCACATCTCCGGCGACATCCCGGAACGATTCCCCTTCCACACCGACAAGGAGGGGGCGTACATCTACGACGACCGGGAGCTTGAGCGGGCTAGGGCAATGCTGGGAGACGCAAGGTACACCGTAGCGGAGATTGCCCACGACGCCGGGCACATCGAGAAGGCCAGGGGGCAACGGTATCTGTCACGCTCGGAGGCGATAGCCCACTTCCAGCACGACATTGAGCCGGAGCATGGGCTGCGCGAGAAGCACAAAAAGGCGCTGGCCACTATTGCGGACCTAAGCAGCCGGCTGGAGAGGATGGAATCCACGGTGACGCAGCACGCGAAAGAGTTTGCTGCGCTGAAGAAGGGAGGATGAGGTGAAAAAGCTAATCCTGACCGCGATAACCTTCGCGGTCTTTTGTTTGCCTTGCCAGGCTACAGCACGCGCCGATGTCCAGAGCGTCCTGGACGACGTGTACGCCGCCTACCCCGGCTGGGTCTCCTCCTACGAGGTAAATGCCTGGGACTGCTCCGAGATGAGCCAGTACCTGTACGATGAGTTCCGGGCCCGTGGCTTTACGGCGAAGCGTTGCAACTCCCCGCGCCTGTGGCACTGTTGGGTAGAGGTGTATCCTGCACCCTACGCGGCTGAGCGGTGGGTGGTGGAGGCGACGACGCTGGAGATAGTGGACGATGCAAGTTGGTACTACTCGGAGGACGTACAGCGGAACGGGGGGATGAAAAGGCGGGAGGTGGATTGGTGGAACAGCCCGATTTTTAGGAGTGCAGGCCCCGGCGGGGTGGTCCCTTCCGGGTTGCCAGGGGAGTAGCCCTGAGCCGCCTGCAGATCCATTTTACAGCACGGGACAAGCGGAGTAAATAGGACTAATGGGGTGATCTTGTGGAGGGCTTTTGGCTGGGGTACATGCCATTTTTGGCGTTTGTGGCTGTATCCTGCGTGGCGATCTTGAGGGCGTGGCCCGATTAGGGCTAATTTGTTACCAGGGGGTGGGAAATTGGAGCAACTCAAAGGTATATACGAGGGAATTGTTAGTAATTGGCTGGCGGGGTTGGTGGTTGGATTTCTTGCGTACCTTATCCAGCCCACGGCAGCTTTTTATGCGCTATGGGTGGCTGTTGGGTTGGACCTGCTGACCAAGATCGTGGCGCTGAGCTACGGTTCCGGAGGGTTTATCCGGGCCATCAAGTGTCAGAACCTAAACAGCCATACCATGTTCAGGAAGGCGTTCGTAAAAATCCTGGCCTATTTTACGCTTACGGTGGTGGCGTACCAAAGTAAATACATTATTGCCATCGAAGCCGTACCGATTCTGTTCAGCACGATAATTTACAGTATTTTATTTTTGGTGGAAGTCCACAGCATCATCGAAAACCTTATTGCGGCGGGATGCGACGACCTGAAGCCGCTGCTGATGCGGTTTGACAATGAGAAAAAAAGGGCTATCGAGGGGACGGGCAGTATTGTCAGCGATATATGCGCCACGAAGTCAACCGAGACAGACCAACCAATACAAGGAGGGGAACCACCTCTATGAACATTATTTCCGTTGCGTACAGCTGGGCAAAGCCGCTTGTTAAGCGCGATGTAACTAACTACATAATACTCCACCAGCGGGCAGGGTGGGGGGACGTCGCGAGTATCCACAGCCTGCATCTAGGCTATGGCTATTCAGGCATTGGCTATAACTTCTACGTTCGCCTTGACGGCTCTGTGTACGCCGGCCGGCCGATTGACGTACAGGGCGCACACGCAGAAAATAACAACTGGCAGAGTGTCGGAATCTGCGCGGAAGGGTACTATTGCCTGCCTCCGACCGGTAGCGCAATTCGCTCCGACCAGATCAACCGCACAATGCCCGAAGCTCAGAAAAAGGCACTTACTGAGTTGGTGGCATACTGCCGTGGCATATATCCGGGCGCAAAGGTAATTAGGCACTCTGACGTAAACGCCACCAACTGCCCCGGCGAGTTTTACCCGTTTGATGAGATTGCCGCAGGCGCGACAGCCGATCCCAGCGCCGTCACGATAAAGGCTGGCGGGCAGACATTCCCCGGCGTGCTGATAGACAACGTGACATATGCCCCTGTCCGCAAGGTAGCGGAGGCATTAGGACGACAAGTAGGCTGGGACGGCAACACAAGGACGGTGAGTATTAGTTGACCGCTGACATAAGCTGCCTGGGCTGTCCGTACTGCATTGACGATGACCAGGCGCTATACTGCGTAGCGGAAATATGTCCGAGGGGGCGAAAGGGTGAAAATCGAGGAAATGAAGGCGGTGCTGGCAAAAATAGCGCACATGGCGGCAAGGGCGCAGGAGATGGCGGACATTAGGGACGTCCGACAAATCGTGGACAGGATCGCCGTCGAGGCGGCGCTGGCTAAGTAGGAAGGAAAGGCGGGTGGTGACTATGCGCCCCCGATCAATTATGCAGAGTACAGGCAGATGTGCAGGGAGCGGCGCAGGAAGCCGCCCTGGTGG
>Ga0172377_10004761_pt1 | contig 13924 bp, 14 predicted proteins | sample Pumphouse3metaG_FD_119749 | JGI IMG/M metagenome (GOLD analysis project Ga0172377, IMG submission 119749) | Leachate microbial communities from a municipal landfill in Southern Ontario, Canada - Pumphouse #3 metaG | ecosystem: Engineered > Solid waste > Landfill > Unclassified | place: Canada... | reverse complement strand
CCTCCGGATAGCTCATAAGGGTATTTATGGAGAAGCTTCCCGATTCCAAGAAGCGTTGCCGTACCTACTACCTTCTCTCCTATACAGGCAGGATCGACGTGGTTGATGGAGAGAGGAAGAGCGGTGTTGTCGTAGGCCGTAAGGGTATCCAGGAGCCCGAAGTCCTGGAAGATGAATCCTAGCTTCTCCCTTCTGAACCTTGCCAGGTCCTTCTCTTTGACCCTGTCCAGGTCCTCTCCGCCGATATAGATCTTTCCGGAAGTCTTCCTGTCGATCGTTGCAATCAGGTTCAGGAGAGTGGACTTGCCGCTTCCGCTAGGCCCCATGACGGCCAGGAACTCTCCTTCCTCCATGCTCATCGTGATTCCTCTTAGCGCATGGGTAAGGGACTCTTGCTTCCCGTAATCCTTTCTCAGGTCCGTAATCTCCAATGCTTTTTTCGCAGCTGTGTTTTCCATTTTCGTTTACCTCGCAAAAAAGGATAGAAAAAAGGTTTCCCCTCGCAAGAAGGAAAACTGAGAAAGTATCGATTATGGCTAGAACTTATCGGATTCTAGCTAAAATCGACTAGAAAAGGTTCTTTTTGGAAGCAAATACAGAAAACACAATGGTGTCTGTTGCAATCAAAAGGAAGAGGATCGGAATAAAGAAGAAGGAAAAATCGATAGGCTTCACATAAGCATGGAATTCGATGACAATGCAGATAGAGGAGAGGAGGAAGATGATTCCTAAAGAGAGGAGATAAAGAAGAAAGGTCTTCTTCCCGTTTTTCCTGCTGAATTACTTCCCGTTGAATCCGCTCTTGCCGGCTTTGTGGAGCGTTGGAATCAGGAAGATGAACCCGAGGACTAGATAAAGAGGTATGGAAACCGGAAAGAACGCAAGGAGGACGATGGAGATGACCGGATTCGTACTGTGGATTGTAAAAGAAAGGAGCCTCAGCCCGGTTACGGTGGAAGCAAGAACCAAAGCAGGAGCCAGGAAATACGTAAGAAGCCCAAGGAATACATTGCCTATCGGATCAGGGGATAGATTCAGGAACGGATACATAGACACATAAACAAGCAAAAAGAAGATGCTAACTACGGAAAGAAGGTAAACGACAACAAAGAAATACTTCCTATCTTCCTGAGCCTTGGTTCTTTCTGCCTGTTCGATTCTCCGGTGGAGGAGCTTGTTCTCCTCTTCCGCCTTTGCTTCCTGCTTTCCTTTGTTTTCTCTTTCTCCGTGGACGAGTTCGTCAACGCTTACCCCGAGGACTTCCGAAAGCCTGTAAAGCATCTCCACTTCCGGCTGGTTGTTTCCGTTCTCCCATTTGGAGATGGCTTTGTTCGTGACTCCGAGAAGCAGCCCGAGCTGCCCCTGGGAGATGCTCTTTTCCTTCCTGAGGGAAGTGATAAAGTTCCCGAACTTGTATTTATCCATACGCTTATTCTATTACGAAAGGGAATCTTCCGGAAGAAAAAGAAAACCGGCCGGAGAAACAGCTCTCCGGCCGGCAAATTTCAGAACCGATGCTTCTATAAGGAGACCTTGTCCGCTCCGGTAAGCTCCAGGAAGCGGGGAAGGGAACGGCACCAGTCGCAGAAGACATGCCACTCCGTGAGGCGGTGGTTCTGCCTCTGGATATACATCGTCTTCAGCTGCTGGTAGTTCGTCACCATCGTCGCTCCGAGGCAAAATCCTTCCGGAAGGGAGGCAACAAGAATTCTCCACTTCTTCAGCAGCTCTTCCCGATGTTCCTCATCGGCCGGGATAGCCTTGTACTCCGTAAGGAGCTCATTGATCCTCTTTACGATTACAGGATCCGTCTCCTCGACGCACTGGGTCAGGGGATCGAACTTGACAAGGCAGTGCATGGTCGATTCGCTGGAGACGAAATCAAACCAATGGTACCGCTGGGCTTCCTTCCACCAGTAAAGAGGAGCAACTACATCCAGCTGCACGGTGATGCCTTTCAGGAAGTTGTCGTGTCCGAGTCCGTTCCGGCATCCGCCGAGCTTTTCGGCACGGAGATAGTCCTTGTCGATAGGATCCGTCGTATCGATCTTCGTACGCATCGGATTGCCGCTTGCCTTGACTGCCCGTTCAAGCCCGTAAACATACGAATTGGTTACCGAGAATTTCATTCTTTTGTCTCCTTTAGATTTTCAAGTAGCGCAAGTCTTGTAAGCAGCCCGACACCGCCTGGAACCGGAGTCTGGAGAGATACCTTGAGGTTAGGGCAGCAGTCTCCGTGGAGATGCCCGTCTTTTCCCCTGTTGATTCCGACATCGACAACAACGGCATTCTCGTTGATCGGATAGGAGGAATCCAGGAACCCTTCCTTTCCGACAGCGACAACGACGAGGTCGGCATGCTTCAGATAGAATTCCATATCCTGTCGGCTTGTCCTGGAGTGGAGGACGGTGACATTGCAGTCCTTGGCAAGAAGAAGCTTCGCCATCGGCTTCCCGACGATCTGGCTTCTTCCGATGACGATGGCATTCTTGCCCCGGAAAGGAAAGCCGATGGCGGTAAGGTACATGACGATTCCCTTGGGGGTGCAGGAATCATAAGGGGAGAGAGGAGTGAAGCCGTCCACGTCTTTTTCCGGAACGATAGTCTTGTTGATGGCACTTTCCCTTATCTGCTTCGGGAGAGGCAGCTGGACTAGGATGCCGCTGACAGCGGGATCCTCATCCTTTATCTTCAGGATGGATAACACTTCTTCTTCCGAGGCCGTAGCAGGAAGGCGGAGAAGCTCATATCCGAATCCGACTTCGGCAAGGTCCTTCGTCTTGCCTTTCACGTAGGCGGCACTGGCCGGATCGTCTCCGACAGAAACGATTGTCAGGAAAGGCACGTCCTTCTTCCCGGCGAAGAAGGATTTCAGCTCTTCCTTTCTCTTTGCGACATATTCCTTTATTTCCATACCTAATAATTTACCATAGCCGGAAAGAGACCAGCCTTAAAAAATCAAAAAAGTTTCAAAAGGGCTAGAAACCACTTTCCGGGAACGGCAATGGAGGAGAAAAAAGTTTTTGGGAGGACCCTGGAAACAGGGAAAGGGCAAAAGTCGGCTTCCATAAAGAACTTTTTTCTTCCTCGGAGCGGATGGGAAAGCCGTTTATGGACAGCCTGAATAAAATTACAAAAATTTTCCTTTTCTTTTTCTTCCATAGTCCTATAATTATATCCGTCTCAAAAAAGAGTTCACACAGGCATGGCCAAAAAACTTATCGAGCTGAGGAACATCTGCTTAAGCTACGGCGGGCAGAAAGTGCTGGAAAATCTGAATCTCAACATCAACGAGCAGGAATTCGTTACGCTTTTAGGGGCGTCCGGATGCGGAAAGACGACAACTCTTAGGATCCTGGGCGGTTTTATCAAACCGGATTCCGGGGATATCCTTATCAACGGCAGATCCATCATCAATATGCCGAGCTACAACAGGCCGGTGAACACCGTCTTCCAGAAGTACGCTCTTTTCCCGAAGCTGGATGTCGACCAGAACATTGCTTTCGGATTGGAGAACTCCGCCCATTCCAAGGTCTTCCACCTCGGACTTGTCGATCTCCTTGAAGAGAACCATTTTGACGAGGACTATATTGCGGATGCCGAGAAGCATATGGAGCAGTACAATACCCCTCGCTCTGCCAAGAAGGGTGCCTTGGAGTTCCTCCACGGGCAGAGTAAGGTAAACATAGCTATCGACGCCCTGAAGGCTGCTTTTAAGCAAAACCGCAAGTACAAAGAATATTTTTCCAGAATCCTACAGGAGAACCAGGTTGCAACGGCTCTTGATCCGGAGAAGTATTCTTTTTTTAGGCTCTTAAAAGAACTAAAGAAGGAGCAGATTAAGAATGATGTCTTCCTCCGTATGGAAGCCAGGATGGAAGAGAGGAAGTTCCGGAAGGAAATCACGGCTCTGGAAGTCCAGAAAGCTATCAAGCTGGTCAACCTTACCGGACTGGAAGAGAGGGATATCTCCGAACTCTCCGGCGGTCAGCAGCAGCGTGTCGCTATTGCAAGAGCCGTCATCAACAAGCCGCAGATCCTTCTTCTCGACGAACCTTTGAGCGCCCTGGATTTGAAGCTCAGGCAGCAGATGCGTTACGAGCTCAAGGAAATCCAGCAGACTCTCGGTATTACCTTTATCTTTGTCACCCATGACCAGGAAGAGGCTATGACGATGTCCGATACGATCGTCGTCATGAACGGCGGGAAGATCGAGCAGATCGGAACGCCTCAGGGGATCTACAACGCCCCGAAGAACCGGTTCGTTGCCGAGTTCATCGGACAGTCCAACATCCTTCCCGGGGAATACCTCGGAAAGAGCCATGTCTCCTTCCTGAACCATGATTTCGAGTGCGATGTCTGCGACTTCAAGGACGGAGACAAGATCTTCTGCATCGTCGAGAAGAACGATTTCGATATCGTTTCTTTGGATAATGCCACCATTACCGGTACGATCAAGACCGTAAGCCGCAAGAACCAGGCTTATATCCTGGAAGTCGATGTCAACGGCCAGACTATCAATGTCCAGACCATCAACCACTATAAGGTCGGAGACAGGGTTGGCTTAGTCGTCGATGCTGCGAATATCCACTGCGAATCCCTGGATGAGAAGAAGGAATACCTGCTTGCCAACTACGAAGGAGACAACATCATTGTCGGAAAGTACCTGAAGCGGAACCTCGTTTCTTTCCTAGGGGCTACTTTCGAGTGCTACGTGGAGACTTTCCGCAAGGGGGAGAAGGTGCAGGTCCTTGTCCGTCCTGAGGATTTCGATCTGGTGATCGACAAGCCGGAACAGGGAGACCTGGTCGGTACGGTCCTGACCAGCATCTTCACGGGTGTCCATTTCGAGATGAGGGTCAAGGTCCAGGATACGGTTCTCCTTGTCCATGACTACAAGAACGTGAACGTAGGCGGTAAGCTCGGCCTCAAGATCGACTCCTATGAAATCCACCTCATGCGGGACGAAGGGAAATGAAACGGTTTAAATATCTGAGCATTCCGTATATCGTCTGGCTCGTGATCCTCGTTGTGATTCCGCTTATCGCCATGCTCGTTCTTTCCTTCATGGATTCCGATGCCCTGGATTTCTCGACTGCCAAGTTCAGCCTGGACAACTGGAAGAACCTCTTCCAGACGACGTACCTGAATGCCTTCTGGAATTCCCTGAAGATTGCCGGAATCGCAACGATCGCCTGCATCCTAATCGGATACCCGATCTCCTATTTCGTTTCGACTTCCCATCTGAAGAACAAGTTCGCTTTGATCATGGTCCTTATCCTTCCTATGTGGAGCAACCAGCTTCTTAGGATCATTGCCTGGGAGAAGATCTTCTATCCTGTCTCCATTATCAACAACATCGGTTTGTCTTTCGATCTTATCGGAACGGACTTTGCCGTAATCTTTGCTACTGTTACGATGTACCTTCCCTTTATGATCCTTCCGACCTATACGGTTCTTGAGAAGATGGATAAGTCTTATGTAGAGGCGAGCTACGATCTTGGGGTATCCAGGATCCGTACTTTCTTCAAGGTGACTCTTCCGATGTCTTCCAAGGGCATCATGAGCGGAGTCATCATGGTCTTCCTTCCGGCGTCTACCGGATTTGCAATCACGGAAAGACTCGGCGGGGGAAAGATCGTCATGATCGGAAACATCATCGAGAACTTCTTCAAGCGGTCTTTCAACTACAACATGGGAAGCATGCTTTCCCTGGTCGTGATCCTGGTTATCATGGGAGCCATCGTCCTCCTCTCCAAGTTCGATAAGGAAGGGGAGACTTTGATCTAACATGAAAAAGAACAAGATAACCGTAGGCTCGGTCCTCAAGGTCCTATTCCTGGGGATTGTGATCTTTATCCTTTACCTTCCAATCCTGATCCTCTTCGTCCTCTCCATCGATTCCTCGAGGACGGGAAATACCTTTACCGGCGTTACTTTCCAGTGGTACAAGGAGATCTTCACGAACCGTTCCCTTTATATGTCCATCCTCACTACCTTCGCGGTTGCACTCTCGGCAACCTGCATCAGTGCCTTCCTTGGTACCTTTGCTGCTATCGGCATCCATGCCTTGTCCAAGAAAGCCAAGGAGAAAGTCATCCTCCTCAACAATATCCCGGTCCTGAACGCGGAGATCGTCACCGGTATCTCCATCATGATCATCTGCAGTTTCCTGATTCCGTTCATCCCGGATTTCTTCGGCTACTGGACGATGCTTATTGCCCACGTCTTCTTCACGATGCCGTATGTGATCCTCAGCGTCCTTCCGAAGCTTTCGGAACTGGATCCCAACCTTTACGATGCCACCACCGATCTCGGCGTCCGTCCTTTCCGTGCCTTATGGAAGATCGTCATTCCGTCTATCGAACCCGGCATCGTCTCCGGGTCCCTGCTTGCTTTCACACTCTCCATCGATGATTTCGTCATCTCCTACTTCACGTCCGGAAACGGGGTACAGAACTTCTCCAACTGGATCTATGTCCGTCTGGGAAGAAGGAACTTCACTCCGGCCGCCTACGCCTACAACTCCCTCCTTACTTTGGTCATGCTTCTGATAGTCCTTGTCCCTGCCTTCCGGAAGAACAAAAAGAACAAGAAGGAGAAGAACTAGTATGAAGAAACTGATTTTCCTGCTTGTCCCGGCTATAGCCTTATCCACTTTCGTCCTGGTGAATTCCTCTTCTTCCTGCCTTTATCTTCTCAACTGGGGCGAATACATCGATCCCGAACTGCTGACGCAGTTCGAGGACGAATACAATACCAATGTCGTCATGGAGGAAGTAGGTTCCTCCGAAGATATGTACCAGAAGATCAAGAGCAGCATCACCCCCTACGATGTAGCAATCCCCGGCGACTATATGGTCGAGAGGATGAAGGAAGAGGATATGATCGAGAAGATCGATCTTTCTTCTTTGTCCAACTACGGCGAGGACATCTTCTCCGATGACCTTACGAGGCTCCGGAAAGAAGACTTCTTCTCCGGCAACGAGGAATACTGCGTCCCTTATTTCTGGGGCGTATACGGTCTCCTCTATTCCACCAGGAAGGATTATGTCGTGAAGACGGTAGAAGAAAAAGGATGGGATGCCATCCTGAAGAGGGATTCCTACAAGGAGAATGCAGGGGATGTGAAGCTTGCCATGTATTCCGTGCCGCGCTTCGGAACGACGGCCTATCTCCTGAACGAAGGGAAGGACATCAATACCAACAGGGCGGAAGACTTCGATGGGCTGGTCGATATGATGAGGAAGACGGACTACGACCTCTGGGGAGATGACACCATCAAGAAGCAGATCGCGGCCGGAAACATCGATGTCGGACTTACCCAGCTAGGGGATTTCTTCGATCAGTACTATCTTTCCACCGGTTCCGATGAGGAAGTCCAGTTCTCCTATTCCGTACCGGAGAACACGAGCGCCTTCTTCGACGCCATGGTCATCCCCAAGACTTCCAAGAACCATGATCTGGCTGAGAAGTTCATCAACTTCATGCTGGATCCGGACAATTCCTTCGACAACGCCTCCTATGTCGGCTATTGCCCGACGCTGAAATCGGTCGCCAAGAAACTGAGCGAGGACCCGGACTATTCCGACCTCATCGAAAAATATCCTTTCTACATCGATCCGCTTCAGGGGAAGAAGGCAACTCTTTTCCGCTATATCCAAAAGATGGATGACGGTTCGAACTACCAGGACTACCTGCAGGATCTGATCAATAGGGTGAAAGCCTAACCGGAAGCTGCTACAGAAAACGTAGCAGCTTTTTGCTTTCTGGTTGCTCGGTCTGAAAAAAAATAAGACGAAACAAGCGGAAACTAAGCAGGAAAAAACAAATATTGCCGCAATAGTTCGTTTCCCTAGGCTTTCCCATCCTCTTTCTATATAATTTGGGGAAGGAGGGTTAACCCCAAATGAAAGATCTATTGTTGATGAGAGCACCCCTTAAGTACATCCAGGGAAAAGGAGCTTTGGAGCATTTCTATGAGAACTGCAAGTTCTTCGGCGACCATTTCCTCTTTATCTGCTCCCACTCCGCATATACTGCTACCCATGACAGCATCGAGAAGTCTTTTGCCGGCAGCAATACGGTAAGAAGATATGAAGTCTTCGGCGGTATTTCTTCCGTCGGCGAGATCAAGAAGATGGAAGAAATCGTCAGGAAGGACAATATTGATGTCGTAATCGGTGTCGGCGGAGGAAGTGCCATCGATACGGCCAAAGCGACTGCCTACTATACCAAGAAGAGAATCGCCATCATTCCTACCGTCGTCGCGACGGATGCCCCCTGCACCGGCCTTAGCGTCATCTACAACGATGACCATTCCTTCAATTCCTACCTCTTCTATCCGAACAACCCGGATCTGGTCATTGTGGATAGTGGAGTCATCGCCAATGCCCCGACCAAATTCCTGGTCGCCGGTATGGGAGATGCCCTGGGAACCTATTTCGAAGCCAGGGCTTCCTACAAGACCCATTCCTTATCCCTGGAGATGGGCGGAATCACGCTCTCTTCTCTGGCTTTATGCGAGCTTTGCTACAAGACTCTTCTGAAGGACGGCGTCAAGGCTATGGTGTCCAACGATAACCATCTGGTTACCCCGGAACTGGATTCCATCATCGAAGCCAACGTCTACCTCAGCGGTGTCGGTGCCGATAACGGCGGATTATGCGTTGCCCACTCCTTCTACAACGGTGTCACTTCCCTCCATAAGAAGACGGCCATGCACGGAAACTGCGTCGCCTATGGTACTTTGGTCCAGCTTCTCCTGGAAGACAGCCCGGTTGAGGAATATGACCAGGTCCGGGACTTCGTCTATTCCGTCGGACTTCCTCTGACCCTCGAAGATCTTGGCTGCACCAAGGAAGATGCCATGGCTATTGCCTTGGCAAGCTGCGTCAAAGGGGAATCCATCCATGCTTTGTCCGGAGACTGCAAACCGGAGGAACTGAGGGATGCCATTCTTCTCCAGGATGCCTTAGGACACAAATTCCTGAATAAGTAGGTCTGGAAAGATCTGATCCATCAAAAAAGGAGGGGCGACCCTCCTTTTTTCAGTTCCTGCTTTTTTCTGCTAAGGCTTTAGCAATCTTCTCTCCCTGTTCCAGGAATAGGCTGGTATCGCTGTTCTCTTCGTCGAAGCTTTTGGAGAAGACATCGTCGATGATCTCCCTTATCTCTTCCGGATCCCTGGCGCTTCTTTCGATGATCCTGGCAGCTATCTCCTTAGATTCCATGTCGAATTCATCTTCCGGGCATCCGTCCTCCAGGAATCCTCCGTAGTCCATTTCATCGATGACTTTCTTCACCAGCGGGAAGAGAGACAGGACTTGGGGGTCATTGATCCTCTTCTTCCCGACTGTTTCTTCTTCCTTTTTTCTTCTTTGCCTTTCCTTAATCTTAGAAAAAAAGCCTGCTTTCTCCATAAAACCCTCTTTTCCTCCGGGATGCTTCCGTATCCTGGAATTATCCGTTATTTCTCTTCTTCTTCCTTCGGGAGGTAGAATACCTCTCCGTTTATGGAATAAAGTTCCACGTCGCTCTGGTATAGTTCGGATTCGTCCCTCTTCCCGTCTTCCCTGTGGGTGAGCTGGAACTGGATGACCTGGGAAGTGGAAGGATCGATCTTCTCGTACTTCTTCTCTTTCTTGAAAGCGGAGGGGAGGGCGTGGACAAGCTTGTCCAGACCTGACCTTGTTCTCTTGTTCTCCGTAAGATCGATCTTCAGGTTCTTCACGTTGTCCTGATGCCATTCTTTGATCCTGGCCTGGGAATCTAGGACCTGGGTCGTATAAGGCTCCAGAAGCCCGTTACACTGCTTTCTCGAAAGTGCCCCTTCCGCCAGCGTGTATTTGAGGTCGCTGATCCGATAGAGAAGCTCGAGGAGGGAACGCTGGTAGTCGTACCAGTCCTCTTCCTCTTTCATATCCTCGTCGTAGGTCTTGTAGTCCTTCTCCTTCTTCCTGGCATAATCGGAGAGGGTAAGGCTTGCCTGCCCTAATAGTTCGCTTGCTTCCCTTTCCATTGCTTCTAGCTGATAGAGCTTGGCTAGACGCATATCCTTGTTTGCCAGGAGTTCGCTCCGGTACTCGGCAATCAGCCTTGTATGGGAAATCAAGGAATAGACCTTGGAACGGAACTCGTTGTTCTGGAAGTTGCTGATCTTGTTTATCCGGTCGTTTACTTTTACAAGCCTTGTATCGATAGTCTCCATGTAATACTGCCCGACTACCAAAGATACGATGCCGAAGACGGCAGCCCCCGTTCCGGCGACGATCGTGGTCGTTTTCTGGGCGGCGGCCAGGATCATTCCGGCCTGTCCGTCAAGGGCAAGCCCGGTTACTGCACCGTCTACACCCGTTGTGGCAGCAAGCGCGGCAGAAGACGGGATGACGGCTTTATAGATAGCCTGGCTTGACCCGTTGATAGTCTTTGCAATCTGGCTTGCGGACTTGGCAAAACCAGGGATGGTCCTGCCAATCCTGGTAAGGGTCTTGCTGTCCTTGATGGCAACAAGCCTGTCCTTCTTCGGAAGGTCCTTTTCCTCGATCTGCTCCAGTTCGATAGATACTTCCTTGGGCTTCTCCACTTCCGGAATCTCTTCCGGAAGGAAAGGCTTTGTCTCCTTGGGAGAGGAAGGGGATTCGGGGGTATGCTTTGTAAGACGGATAATCAGGAAAGCAATGATGGCAAGAACCACCGCTACGGAAAGAACGATCAGGACATATTTCATCGATTGTGGCATGAACAGTTATTTCTTATCTATAGAAGGATCTTATCCTTCTATAACTCTACTCTTTGTTTCCCTTATTGGCAATAAAAGGGGAAGAAGAAAAGCCTTTCCCCTGGGAAAGGGAAAGGCTAAGGGGGGACAGCGTCCATTAGGAATCGGTCAGCTGGGAAGCCTGATTCCGTTACGGAAGAGAATAATGGAAGAGATGACGGTAGAAAGGGAGAGGAAAAGGGTTATGAATTCCACCACGACCATAGCAGCACAGTAGGAAGCGTTCTGGTTTGGGTTAGGAATCCCGATCGCTTTGTAAAGTCTCAAAAGGCGGACATCGTAATAGATGGCAACGGCTGCTCCAAGAACGAAGGAAACTACAACCAGGAACTCAGAGAATATCAGTAGATTATTGGGAAGCACTCCAAGATTCGCATAGAAGACAATTTCCGCTATCTGGCAGGGAATGGCAACAATTACTGCAGGAAGGAAATAAAGGATGAAGGATTTCCCGATCTTCTCCTTCGGAAGAGCGAGCATTTCCTGTTCCTTGACCTTGTATCTCCACCTGCCGAAAAGCTGGAATCCCAAAGGGATTAGCGGCAGAAGGGCTATGGCTAAGAAAATCACTCTTGCATCCATATTTTTATTCTATCCTTTTTCCTGGGAAAGAGAGAAAAAAAGGAAATCCGGTAAGCGGAACTTTCATTCTTTCTTTTTTTTTTACATCCGGAAAGAAAAAAGCATATACTTCTTACCTGTAAACGAGCGGCCAATAGCGTAAGTCCAGTTTATGAAGCTGGACTTACGCTTTTTTTATTGGAAAAGGGTGGAAATATGAAAGAAAAGACAGATGATTCGAACAGGATGCTGACTCAAAACAGCAAGAAACTGGTCTGGGCAATGGGACTGCCTATGGTCGTCTCCATGGTCCTGCAGGCTTTATACAACATCGTCGATACGGCTTTTGCCATCAATATGGGGGAAGAAGGAATCCATGCCAACCTTGCCCTTACCTATGCCTTCCCGGTCCAGATCTTCATGATTGCCGTCGGTGTCGGAACCGGAATCGGAATCAACGCCCTCCTTTCCAAGTGCCTGGGAGAAGGGAAGAAGGACGAAGTGAGGAAAGTAACCGGAAACTCCCTGTTCCTCGGAATTGTGATCTATCTTGCTTTCCTTCTCTTCGGACTCTTCGGCTCCGAAGCCTTCATCCGGATGCAGGCTAACGGAAACGAAGAGGCTATCCGTATGGGAGGGCAGTATCTTAGGATTGTCTGCACCCTATCCTTCGGACAGGTTGGATATACGATCTATGAACGCTTCCTTCTGTCGACCGGGAAGACGATGTATTCCACACTCGGACAAATTGCCGGGGCACTGGCAAACATCGTCCTGGATTATGTCTTCATCTATCCGCTTGCTATGGGAGTGGAAGGTGCTGCCTATGCTACCGTTATCGGGCAGTGCCTATCCTTGGGAATGGATATGCTTTTCCATTACGCAAAGAACAAGGAAGTCCGGAACGGAATCCAGGATATCGTTCCAAAGGGGAAGATTATCGCCGGGATCTACAAGATCGGCCTTCCGGCTGCTATCATGCAGGGGCTTCTTGCCGTAATGATGCTAGGTGTTAACCTGATTCTGGGGACTTCCCGGTTTTACAGGGAACTATTAGCAGGAAGCTTCGGAATCTATTACAGGATCCAGCAGATTCCTCTGTTTGCCGCTTTCGGGATGTCCAATGCCCTTATCTCCATCGTCTCCTTTAACTACGGGATGAAAGAGAAGGAGAGAGTAAAGGAAGCTTCTTTGTACGGTCAGATAGATACGGCAATCGTCGGGCTTGTGTTTACCGTCCTTTTCGAAGCGCTGGCAAATCCGATTGCTGCCCTTTTCTCGATGGCATCCGGAAGTACTTCCTCTTCCATTACGGATACGGTAATCCTTGCCATAAGGATTGCTTCTATCGGGTATGCATTCATGGGATTCTCGGTTGCTTCCCAAGGCGTACTGCAGGGATTGCGGTATGTCTACTCCCCGCTTCTTATCTCGGTATTGAGACTGATTGTCTTTGTTCCTCCTCTGGTCTTTGTTTTTACCTTATCCGAAAAGGTTACTACTCTTCTTTGGCTTAGCTTCCCGATAAGCGAGATCCTTACTTCCGGCATCACTTTCTTCCTGAACCGGAAAGACCTGAAGAAATCCCTTCTTTGTCTGGAGTAAGCCTTATAGGAACTGACCTAATCTGTTTTTCCTTCTGCCTTATCTGGCTTGTCCTATCCAGAAGAACGAATACCAGTCCGGCAACCATTATGCCAAGGGCAATATAGAAAGTGTAATAAGGAGACTCCTTCAGGATCAGGAAAGAAAGCCCGCATCCGATAAAGGGGCATCCTCGACAGAAAGCTTATCACCCTTCTCGAAATAAGAAAGAAAAAATTTATTGGTGTTCTCCAGGCATTCTTTCAGAAGGCCCGAGGTGTTTTCGTAATGAAGGTAGAAAGTGGAACGGTTGACCCCGGCTTTAGAACAAATTTCCTTGATGGTAATGAATTCGGAGTCTTTCTTGCCCAGCAAAAGCATGAGGGCTTCGTCCATCAGAGAAGCGGTATTGAAATATTTGCTTTGGCTGCGGTTCCTGCTTTTGCCTCCTTATCCTACTTCGAAATATCTTTTGCTAATTCGATGATATCCGAAGCATACTTCTCTTTGGACTTGTCCAGGATCTTCTTGTAGAAGGATAATTGATGGAAACGCCAGCAAAGCCTACAATTCCAATGATTATACCAAGAACAAGCATGCCAACGGTAACAGGACCGATGACATGCATAGACAGGCACATGCCAACGCCGGCAACAAGAGCGCTGATATTACCAAACGTGTATCCAAAGATAGAAGCAGGCATCTTAGCCTTCTTATCGAGCTTCTTCAAGGCAACAACTTTCGAATCGCTTTTCGGAGTGTATTTCTTTGCAATACTTTCGGCATAGACCTTATCTAAGTTTTCCATTCTGTTTTTCTCCTTTCAGAATTTACAAGGATATCTTACAAAAGGAGAGGCTTTGAACGAACAACACGAAAAAGAAAAGCTGTAGTTTCTACAAATAAATATTGCAAAATGATGGTTTCTTATATCTTTCCTTTCATAGATCGTTGTCGTTACAATGCTTCGGTTCCATCCTAGTTACTGTCATATGGGTT